>Ga0256837_1002360_pt1 | contig 11761 bp, 9 predicted proteins | sample 4562384metaG_FD_185976 | JGI IMG/M metagenome (GOLD analysis project Ga0256837, IMG submission 185976) | Hydrothermal vent microbial communities from Guaymas Basin, Mexico - 4561-384 | ecosystem: Environmental > Aquatic > Marine > Hydrothermal vents | place: Mexico: Guaymas Basin | collected... | reverse complement strand
GGTCTTTGGGATTGTGCAGTGGTCTCATGAGCGTTCTTGCAGAGCCTTTGCACCCTCTCTTGTCTCCTGCATAGTGATAGAGAGTCCATCCATATTTTCAGCAGACTCCATTATAAGACCTAAACCATCTTTAGAGTCTTGAGCAATAATTGCTGACTCATGCTGCATCTCTTTAAGATTTTTCAGCATACCCATATAACTCTGTTGGGAGTCCAATAAAGAGGCTTTTATTGCCTGTTGATGCTTAGACATAATAGTACTATCTTTTGAGTTTTTAATATCTGTTTTTACTATACTATAAAGAATGTCCCCACTTGAAAGACGAAGAGACTTAACAACTCCAGAACAGTTATTTAAATTTATATCTTCTACATTAATATCTAGTCGAGATACTAATGCATTTTCATCCTTAATCATCTCCTGCGCTAAAGAGTTTTTAAAAACTACCCTTCCCTCTCTAGAAACAGTAATCATTATCTCATTTTGAGACATCTTTAACATCTCATCTTTGAGTCTAATTTCACTTTGAAGTCTTTCTATCTTTAACTGCAACTCTAAATTTTTTTCTTTCTCTTTTTTGTTATTTTTAAAAAACATATAAAACCTTTTTATCAACTACATTCAATTATATAGAAACCATATTTAATATAAGCTTCAAATCAATATACATAAAAGAGTCCAACTCTTTGAATTTATCACTTTTAGAAACACTCCCGAGAAATGCATATTTTTTAATCACAAATAAAGAATTCATTATCAATTATTGGGCTATACTAGTAAAGATTAAATTTCAGGAGAAAAATAAATGGGTAAATTTGTTAATAATACAGAAGAGTTTTTTAAATTTTGTGAAGAGAATGATGTTCAATTTGTAGATTTTAGATTTACAGATATTAAAGGTGCATGGCACCATATTAGTTATAGAATGAGTGCTGTTACAGCTGGTCAACTTGAAAATGGTCTTCCATTTGATGGTTCATCTATAGAAGCTTGGCAACCAATTAATGAATCTGATATGCTTCTTACTCCTGATGTAAGTTCTGCGTTTTTAGATCCATTTACTGCTGATCCAACTATTATTATCTTTTGTGATGTTTATGACATCTACAAGAAACAAGCATACGAAAGATGTCCACGTTCAATCGCTAAAGCTGCATTAAAACATGCTGAAGCTACTGGTGTTGCTGATGCTGCATACTTTGGTCCTGAAAATGAATTTTTCATGTTTGACTCTGTAACTTTTGTTGATAACATCAATGAAGTTGGTTATAAAGTAGATACTGAAGAGGGTGAGTGGAACTCAAACAACCCATACCCAGATATGTATAACACAGGACACCGTCCAGGAACTAAGGGTGGTTACTTCCCAGTTGCTCCAACTGATAGTGCTGTAGATATTCGTGCTGAGATGATGCAAGTGTTAGAGCAGGTTGGTCTTGAAGTTGTTCTTGGTCACCACGAAGTTGCTCAAGGGCAACATGAGATTGGTATCGTTTACTCTGACATCATTGGTGCTGCTGATAATGTTCAAAAATACAAATATGTTATCAAAATGATTGCACACCTAAATGGTAAAACTGCTACATTTATGCCTAAACCAATGTTTGGTGATAATGGTAATGGTATGCATGTTCACCAATCACTATGGAAAAATGGTAAAAACCTTTTCTATAAAGAAGGAAACTACGGTAACCTTTCAGATATGGCTCTTCAGTATGCTGGTGGTATCTTTAGACACTCTGCTGCAGTTTCAGCGTTTACTAATCCTGTAACTAACTCTTACAAGAGACTCTTACCAGGTTTTGAAGCGCCAAGTATCTTAACTTACTCTGCTAAAAATCGTTCTGCTGCTTGTCGTATTCCTTATGGAGCTGGTGAAGGTGCAACACGTCTTGAGATGAGATTCCCAGACTCTGCTGCTTGTCCTTACTTAGCGTTTGCTGTAATGATGATGGCTGGTCTTGATGGTATCAAAAATGGTGATGTTCCTGTTGGCCCTATGGATGAAGATCTTTATGAACTCTCTCTTGATGAGATTCGTGAAAAAAATATTCCTCAAATGCCACACACACTTCGTGAAGCACTTGAAGGTCTTATCAAAGATAATGACTTCCTTAAACCTGTCTTTACACAAGAGTTTATTGATGCTTACCAGCATTACCGTTTTGAGCGTTGTGTATGGCCAGATGAAGGTCGTCCAACTGCTTACGAGTATAAAACTACTTACCAGTGCTAATCTAAACTTTTTTGTTCTGGGATTATCCCAGAACAAGCCTCTTTATACTTCCTTTTATCTTCCTTTTGATATAATTTATAACACATGGACAATTATATTCTTACAAAAAGCAACTCACTAGCAAAACAGATAGAGAATCCAAAAGAAAAATATCTTAAACTCAATACTGAAGAGTTGTTAGATACAATCAAAAAAAGTGCTTACTCAGTCCAACACAATGATTTAGATATTTTACTTGAGATTGTTTTAGATAGTTATAACGAAAAAAAGTTTGAAATAGATATATTACATCAAACAATAGAAGAGAGAATAAAACTTCAGCTAGAGTTATCACATGCAAGTCAAAAGCGCTTTGAACAACAAGCTAAAATGGCAGCTATGGGTGAGATGATGGATGCGGTTGCACATCAATGGAAACAACCTCTTAATGCTCTTTCAATGATGACAGATATATTAGTAGATGATTTTCACAACAAACTTGTTGATGAAGCTTATATAAACGAACTTTCAAATGATACTAGAACTCAAATAGATCATATGGTAAATACACTTGCCGAATTTAGAAACTTTTTTCATCAAAAAAATACACAAGAGTACTTTAGCATAAGAGAGTGTCTCACTTCTATTCTTATTTTGGTAAATGATGAATTTATTCAAAACGATATAAATGTTCATATTCAAAGTGAAAAAGAGGTTTTGATTTATGGTATAGAAAATGAGTTTAAACATCTTATTTTAAATATCATTAACAATGCTAAAGATGCCTTTAATGAGAGAGTAATAAACAAGCGTGATATCTACATCGATTTTTCAAAAGATGACAAAGTGATTATGCTCACTATTCGAGATACAGCTGGAGGAATCCCATCTAATGTAATCAATCATCTATTTAAGCCAAATGTCACTACAAAAAAAGAGGGAAAAGGAACTGGAATAGGACTCTACATGAGTACACAAATAGTTGAAAAACTAGGTGGTAAACTAAGTGTAGTAAATGTAGATAATGGTGCCAAATTTTCTCTTCGTATTCCTTTATAACTTTCAAAAACTCTTTTATAATACAAAATTAGCTATAATTCGCATATTGATAACAATGTAAGAGTGTGTTATTAAAATAATTCAAAATAGAGGTACATTATGCATAATGTAACAGCGGGTAAATATCGCCCATATCCAACTATAGACTTGCCAAATCGTGTTTGGCCTACGAAGATTATAACAGAAGCTCCAGCTTGGTGTAGTGTCGATTTACGTGATGGAAATCAAGCACTTATTAACCCTATGGATATGGATAAAAAACTTGAATTATTTACACTCTTACTTAAACTCGGATTTAAAGAGATAGAGGTAGGTTTTCCTTCTGCTTCTAAAGTAGAGTTTAATTTTTTACGTCGTCTTGTTGATGATAAACTGATACCTGATGATGTTACTGTTCAGGTTTTAGTTCAAGCTCGTGAACACTTAATAGCTAAAACATTTGAAGCACTTAAAGGTGTTAAAAAAGCGACTGTTCATCTCTACAACTCAACATCTATAGCTCAAAGAAAGATAGTCTTTAGAAAAACTAAAGAGGAGATAACAGCTCTAGCATTAGAGGGTGTTGCACTTGTAAAGAAGTATGAACAAGAGCATGATGGAGAGATATTTTTAGAGTACTCACCTGAGAGTTTTACAGGAACAGAGTTAGAGTTTGCAGCAGACATCTCAAACGCTGTTACAAAAGCTTGGAGCATTAGTGATACTCGTAAAGTCATCATAAATCTTCCAGCAACAGTAGAGATGGCTACACCAAATATCTATGCCGATCAGATAGAGTGGATGGCGAGACATCTTGAAAATAGAGAAAATGTAATCATCTCAACACATACACACAATGATAGAGGAACATCTGTCGCTGCTACAGAGTTAGCTCTTTTAGCTGGTGCTGATAGAGTTGAGGGAACACTTCTTAGTAATGGTGAGCGAACTGGGAATGTAGATATTATTACTTTAGCACTCAACATGACTACTCAAGGTATAGACTCTAAACTAGACTTTAGTGATATAAATGAGGTTTTAGATGTCGTTGAGAGATGTACAGAGATGAAAACTCATGCACGTCACCCTTATGTTGGTGAGTTAGTTTATACGGCATTTAGTGGTTCACATCAAGATGCCATCAACAAGGGTCTTGCTTATCAAAAAAGTAAAGAGGATGAGTTTTGGGAAGTTCCTTATCTTCCTATAGACCCTGCTGATGTTGGACGAAGTTATGAGAGTATCATCCGTATAAACTCTCAATCAGGAAAAGGTGGAGTAGCCTATATCTTAGAGAAAAACTATGGCTATCAACTACCAAAATCTATGCACCCAGAGATAGGTAAAATAGTTCAAGCAGTTACAGATGCGAAGGGAAAAGTTTTAGATGCTGATGAGATACTAGAGATTTTTAAAGAGACTTACTTTAAGATGCCAGAACATATCTCTTTTGTTCATGTCTCTCTCTCTTCAAAAGATGGTATCTCTAACTGCACTTTAACATACAAGTATAAAAATAGAGAAATCACTGCTGATGGCGAGGGCAATGGTCCTATAGATGCTTGTAAAAATGCACTTATGAAAGATTATGAACATGAGTTTACAATTAACTCTTACTCCGAACACTCTTGTGGAGATACAAGCGAAGCAAAAGCTGTAGCCTACATAGAGCTTCAAACAAGTGATACACTCTCTTGTTACGGTGTTGGTGCTGATAACAACATAGCAACAGCATCTATCAAAGCAATGTTCTGTGCACTTAACAGAGCTTTTAACTAAAGAGTCTTTCTCTTTAGTTGTCTATTATTTACTCAATATATTGCTCTTATAAAAGCTAACCTTAGCTATCATACCCTTAATTAATACTATTTAGGAGAACCACATGAATGATTTATCTCAAGTATATGAAAACAATAAAATATGGGCAAAAAATGCCGTAGATAGTGATCCCGATTTTTTTAATAGACTCACACTACAGCAGTCACCAAAATATTTATGGATAGGCTGTGCTGATAGTCGTGTTCCAGCAAACCAGATTATGAGTCTTCCCCCTGGTGATGTTTTTGTTCATAGAAATATCGCAAATGTTATCGTTCATACAGACTTAAATGCCCTCTCTGTCATCCAATATGCAGTAGATGTTCTCAAGGTAAAACATATCATTTTATGTGGTCATTATGGATGTGGTGGAGTTAAAGCCTCAATGGAGAGTACACAACATGGTCTTATAGATAACTGGTTACGTCATATCAAAGATGTCTATAGATTTCATGCTAGTGAACTTGATTTGATTAAAAGTAAAGAAGAGAAGTACGATAAACTCTGTGAACTCAATGTTATAGAACAGACTAACAATATTTTAAATACAACTATTGTTCAAAATGCTCTAGCAAGTGGTCAAGACCTTAAGATTCATGGTCTCATCTATGACATAAAAGATGGTCTCTTAAAAGAGCTCTCTACACACTCTAACTAAAGAGTTCTCTCTTACCACAAGAGTTCCTCTTGTGGGTCTTGAATTTGTTCAGCTCGTGGTGGTTTGGAAATATCACTAAAGTATTCAGTTCTTTTTCCAAATTTCACTTTTATAATTCCCTCAGGAACATCAAACTTTCTTTTAATTTGAGGATAGAGTTTTAAAACATTTTCATAGTAGTGTTTAAACGCTGGACCTGAAACACGACCCCCTGTTTCACGTTTATACATAGGAGTGTTATCATCATTTCCAAACCATACTATAGTTGTGATTGTTGGTGAATAACCTGCTAACCAAGCATCGACATTTTTATTTGTTGTCCCTGTTTTTGCTGCTAGTTCTAAACCTCTTACTCTTGCATGTCTTGCTGTACCACGGTTCACAACATCCTCTAAAATAGTAGTCATTATATAAGATTGTGTAGGGATAGAAGTCATATGACTCATCTCTGATTTTTTATAAATCGTTTCACTTCCTTTGACTATAGAGCTTATTAAATGTGGTTGTACTTGAACACCTTTATTAGAAAAAGATGTATAGAGTCTTGCTAGTTCTATAGGTGACACAGACATCGTTCCAAGAGATATAGAGAGATCATGTGGTAGATTTTTAATATTAAACTTCTTAAGTTCTCTTAGAAGATTTTTAAGCCCTATGTCATTTACAAGATTTATCGTAGCAAGATTTCTTGAGTGAACAAGTGCTTCACGAAGTGTTACTAAACCCTTATAATTTTTTTCATAATTTTTCGGACGCCACTTCATCTCTTCACCATTTTTCTCATACTGATATGTCTTAGCGATATCTACAAGTTCAGTAGCACCACTAAAACCTAAATCAATAGCTACCTGATAGATAAAAGGTTTAAAGGCAGAACCTGGCTGTCTTCTACCCTGTGTAGCACGATTGTATGAACTCTTTTTATAATCTATACTTCCCAGTAAAACTAAAATATCACCACTTGATGAATCAAGAGAAACCATAGCCCCATTTAACTGAGAAACATTCACATCTTGAACCTTATACTCACTATCTTCTGTAAGTTTAATCTGCTCTTTTGCCTTATATTTTTTTATTCGTTTTAATGCTTGATTGTAAGAAAATTTAAGTGACTTTCGTCCCGCTTCTTGAAGTCTTAAATCAATAGTCGTATATATCTCATACCCACCTGTTTTAAGATCATCTATACCCATCTTTCTAAATCTTCTTGCTACTTCATCAACTATAAAAGGTGCTCTGTTTTGAGTAAGAGTATCATTATATACTTTTGGATTTTCAGCTAATGCATTGTTATAAGTTTTTTCATCTATCCACCCTAGAACATACATTCTCTTAATAACTCGATTTGCTCTTCCCATTGACATATCATAGTTTCTTGTTGGTGCATATGTACTTGGTGCTTTTGGCAAACCTACTAAAATTGCCATCTCTTTAAGTGTTAAATCTTCTAACTTCTTATGAAAATATCCATCAGCTGCCGTCTTAATCCCATAATAACCATGCCCATAATAGATCTCATTTAAGTAGCGTTCTAAAATCTGCTCTTTTGTAAGTGCATGTTCAAGTTTAATGGCATAAATAGCCTCTTTTATTTTACGTGAAAGTTTTTTATCACGAGTTAATAGAACATTTTTTACAAGCTGTTGCGTAATTGTACTCGCACCCTCAACTGCTTTTCCTGCTCGTATTACTTTAATAGCTGCACGAAAAATAGCATCTATATTTATTCCAGGATGCTCAAAAAATGTTGTATCTTCAATGGCAACTAGTGCCTCTATAATCCTAGGAGGAATCTCATCAAAAGTAGCATAGTAACGATGTTTTTTATTAAAAAGATTTGCTATCTTTTTTCCATCTTTATCATAAATCCTACTCGTTACTTCTGGTTTATAGTTTACTAAAGAAGATATATCATAGTCATAACTAAAAAGGAAATAAGCCACAACCATAAAGGGTGATAATAGACCTAAAACAACAACACTGATAACTATTTTTTTCACTCTACTCATACTCTAAATTTCCTATTTGCAAAATTTGCTTCTATTAATGTTTTTGTATACTCTTCTTTGGGACTATTTATAATCTCATCCATACTTCCACTCTCTACAAGAACCCCATCTTTAAGTACACATATATCTTGACATAAATCTTTTGCTGATGCTATATCATGTGTCACAAAAAGCATCAAAAACTTCTCTCTCTCTTCTAACTTTTTTAAAAGTTTTATAATTAAAACTCTCGTATCAGGATCTAGTGCTGTAGTTGGCTCATCTAGTAGTATCAATCGTGGCGCTTTTGATAAAGCCATAGCGATAATAACTCTTTGAAGTTGCCCTCCTGAGAGTTCAGGAGGAAATCTTTCTAAAAGTTCTTCATCCAAATCGACCTCTTTAAAAAGATCTTTTACTCTCTCTTTAGAACAAAAAAACTGTTTTTTAATCTTTGTAAGTGGAGAGAGTGCTGTAAATGGGTTTTGAGGGATAAACGCCACACTCATTCCACCCCCTAAAGAGAACTCACTCTCTATATCTAGTATAGACTCCATCTCTCTAGGAAGCATCCCTAAAAGTGCCTTAAGTGTTAAAGATTTTCCACTTCCACTCTGACCAACTAGTGCAAGAGAAGAGCTGATTTGAAAACTAATGTCTAAAAGTTTTTTCTCTTTGAGTTTAATTTGAAGCTTTTTTACTCTCATCCTACTACAACTCTATTTCTTCCACTATTTTTTGCTTGATAAAGAGCAGTATCAACTCTTTTATATATCTCATGACTCTTCTCATTTTTCTCATACTGAACTAAACCAAAACTCATAGTAACCTGTACTTTTGAATCAAAAAGTTCTACTGCTTTTCTTAACTTTTCTGCAATAGCATGTGAAGCTTTTAAATCAGTATCAGGAAGAATTAACATAAACTCTTCTCCACCTATTCTACAAAAAATATCTTCTGTTCTAATCAAAGATTTGATTAAAGCACTATACTCTTTTAAAACAATATCTCCAACATCATGACCATAAGTATCATTTACTTTTTTAAAAAAATCTATATCAAACATAATCAGAGATAATGGGTGTTTATATCGGTCTGCCCGTACTAACTCATCTTGTAATTTTTGTTCATAATATCTTCTATTCCCTATTTCAGTTAGAGGATCTACTGTTGTAAGTACTTCTAAAGAGTGTTTATAAGTCTCTTGCTTAGTTATATCACTAAAAACTATACTACACATTGAAAGACTATCCATTATAGCAGAAGCACTCACCTTAAAGTAGTAAACTTGTGACTCAATTTTTAACTTCACAACATTACTCTCATTTTCATCTTGTTGTAGTAGATAGTCTATCCAATAGAGATTATCCATATTTTCATGTAAATAACCCTCTTCATTTTCAAAAAAAGAGCAGATACAAGTGTCTGTTTTTTCAAACTCATGAAAAGAGATATAATTTTCAAAGTACTTATAGAAAGCTTTATTAACATCAATCAATTTTCTTTTATTGTTAACAAGAATTATATCTCTTGTAGAGTTTATAATGTTTTTGTAATAGAGTTTCTGTTTACGTATATAGAAAAACATCACTAAGATTATAACCCCAATGATAAACACTAAAACAAGAACTCCAAAAGTAAGCTCTTGAAAAAATAGAAACTCTGCCCCTATTGATGAGATGTAAGAGAGTTTTTTAAACATTATATAATCACCAAGCTCTTTATCATGAAGACATCTAAGTTTAAAAGAGGTGATTAGATAACCATCCTCTACTTCATAAGGTGATTTACTATTAATATAGTTTGCTACACCTTGTTTTTTCATATATGCTAATATATTTGAGGATGCATTAAAGTTAGCAATATAATGATGATCTAAAAAAATATTTGTAAAGGGTGTTTTTAATCTTCTTGTATTTTTAAGATCTAGCAAAATTACAGAGTTAACATCAAAACGTTTCATCTGTTTAGCTATAGAGTTAAAATGAGAAGTCACTTCAAGGATTCCAAGAATCTTACCATTTTTTAGTATAGGAATAATAGCACTCATGCTTAAATCATATTTCCCTGAACTAATGCCAACTACAACTTTTTTTGAGTGTAATGCAGTGACTAAATCCTCTCTTACATTAATTAAATTATCATTTTTTGCAAATGTCCAACTTCGATAAAGAGAGTTTAAATTTTTATCTAATATCTGTATCCATATATTTTTATAGTCAGTATTTTCTTTATACTCTTGCAGCATATCTTTATAATAATTTAAAGGTACTTTTTCTGTTTCAAGATACCCTTTTAATGCACTATCTTTCGCTAAACTCAAAGCTATGCCTACAGTCGCCTTCTCTTTGGTTCTAATTAGCTCCAAAACACCTTTTTGCATTTTTTTTGCTTCTTTTGCATAGATAGCCTTCTGATAGTTCTCTTTTCTAGCCTCATAATTCATATATTCAAAAGATATATATATAATAGAAACTGCAAAAAAAACAGCTAAAGCATAAAATTTATAATTCTTCATGACTAATTTTAACTAAATTTTGGCAAAGATTTCTTAGAACATCACTATTTTCACCCAATCGAGCAATTAAACGGATAATTGCCTTTGCTACTGTTGGTTGACGGATAGCTCCTATCGCATATCCCTCATCTATTAGTTGATTTTTTATATCAATAACTTTTCTATTGTCATCTATCACAAGAGCAACTATCAATCCCTCGATTTTAATTCCAAGCTCATCATAAACAATTTGCTGTCTTAGTCTAATCTCATTTTTAATTTCTACTCTATTTTCAACTATATAATCAAGAGCCTTATGTGCTAAAAGTGTGTCATAAAGAGAGAGTGATGTTGCATAGATGATAGGTTTAGCACGGTTTATAAGATACTCGTTAATATGCTGTGAACTTAGTATAAAAGCCCCAAAACTGCCATAAGCCTTTCCTAATGTCCCCATCTTGATATGATTACTCTTAGGTCTAATTTTATAGTAATCAAAAATTCCCATAAGATTTTCACCAACCACACCACTACTATGAGCCTCATCTACTATTAAAATTGCTCCTGCACTATCTACTATGGAAAAAACTTCTTTTGGACATAAATCTCCATCCATTGAGTAGATACCCTCAACAGCTACTATCTGGCGTTTAGAGTTGTTTTGTGCCAACAGTTCTCTTAACTCATCCATATCATTATGTTTAAAAAACAGAACATCAATGCCCTTTAAGCTCGAAGCTAAAACGCCAGATGCATGATAGAGTTCATCCATAAAAAGTGTATCACCCTTTCGGACAAGAGATTCAATCAGTGCTATATTTGCATTGAAACCACTTCCAAGAACTACACCTGCTTCAAAATTGTTAGTTCTACAGAGTGCATCTTCAAAATCTTTATGTATCTGATGATAACCATTGACAAGCATAGAGGCTTTTGAGGAGTTTGTATCTAAGTTTGAAAGTTCATTGATTGTTTGAGTGTGAAGTATTTTTTTGTGAGAGAAACCTAGATAATCATTTGATGCGAAATCATGTAAAGAGCTATCTACTACTTCACGAGTTCTGTAACGACCTGATTTTTTAAGAGCTTTAAGCTCATTGGCATAAAACATTACTTCACTATGACCTTATTTCGTCCTTGTTCTTTAGCCTCATAAACACCATCATCAACACGTTTAAGCATAGACTCAACACTATCCTCTAAAGAGAACTCTGTAACTCCAAAACTCATAGTAATAGGTAAAATCTTTTTATGTTCTTCTACCAATCTTCTAAGTCTCTCAGCTAATCTTCCTGCCTCTTTTTTATCCGTGTATGGCATCACTACAACAAATTTTTCCCCACCAATACGACAGAACATATCTCTATCTCTTAAATTTTCTTTGACAAGTTTCGCATACTCTATAAGAACTTCATCACCCGTTGCATGACCATGAGTATCATTTACTTTTTTGAAAAAATCTATATCGTACATTATCAAAGAGAGAGGGATTTTATAACGTCTCGAAGTCTCTGTCTCCTCTTCCATAATCTCATCAAAATATCTTC
>Ga0256837_1002358_pt1 | contig 11770 bp, 9 predicted proteins | sample 4562384metaG_FD_185976 | JGI IMG/M metagenome (GOLD analysis project Ga0256837, IMG submission 185976) | Hydrothermal vent microbial communities from Guaymas Basin, Mexico - 4561-384 | ecosystem: Environmental > Aquatic > Marine > Hydrothermal vents | place: Mexico: Guaymas Basin | collected... | reverse complement strand
GACAAGGAGTCTCTGAGTTTTTCTCTTCTACATTGATACTTTTTGTATTTTTACAATCAGGGTAGTCACTACAAGCTAAAAACTGACCATTACGGCCATTTTTAACGACCATATCTTTACCACATTTGTCACACTTCTCTTCGCTTAGCTCTTTTTTCTCTTCTACTTTATTTCCCTCTGCATCACACTGCTCTGTGTATTTACACTTAGGAAAACCACTACACGCGATGAAGTTTCCAAAACGTCCACTTCTTAGAAGGAGTTCATGCTCTCCACATTTTGGACAAGTACGTCCGAGTGGTTTTGCAAGCTTCAGGCTTACTATATTCTCTTTTCCTGCTGCTACTTGATCCATAAAAGGGAAATAGAAGTCATAGAGAAGTTTTTGCCAATCTACACGCCCCTCAGATACTTCATCAAGTTTCTCTTCCATAGTGGCTGTAAAAGAGATATCTACGATGTTTGCAAAGTGCTCTTCAAGAATCTTAGTTACTGTAAACGCCATCTCAGTTGGAATGATCTGTTTTTTCTCTATAGTCACATAAGTACGTTGACTTAGAGTTGCTACTGTTGGTGCATAAGTCGATGGACGACCAACACCCTCGGACTCTAGTTTTTTAATAAGACTTGCTTCGGAGTAACGAGCTGGTGGTTCTGTAAAGTGTTGTTCAGGTTTAACACTTTGAGTCTCAGCTTTGTCGCCTTTAGTAAGAGTTGGAAGAAGTTTATCTTTATCTTCTGCACCTGTTACAGCATAGAAACCATCAAAAATAAGTTTACGACCACTTGCACGGTACTCATTCTCTTCACCTGTAAAGATGATGCTCTGTTGCTCAAATCTTGCATCTTCCATCTGACAAGCCATAAAACGCTCATAGATTAGACGGTAAAGTTTGATCTCATCCGCTTTTAGAAAACTCTGTGCTACCTCTGGTGTAAACTCAAGCATAGTAGGGCGGATAGCCTCGTGAGCCTCTTGCGCTCCTTTAGATTTTTTCGTATAAACTTTTGGTTCTTTTGGAAGGTACTTCTCTCCAAAACGATTCTCTATCACACCACGAACAGCTCCTACAGCTTCTCCTGCAAGGTTAAGTGAATCTGTTCTCATATAAGTGATAACACCAGAAGTTCCATCTGGAGTTTTTACACCTTCATAAAGAGATTGTGCTACCATCATTGTCTTTTTAGGAGTAAATCCTAGTTTAGAAGATGCAGTTTGTTGTAGAGTTGAAGTCATAAATGGTGGTGGTGTAGAAGATTTACGCTCTTTAGTCTCTATTTTTGAGATTATAAAATTATCAGCATTGACACTTTTTTCAATTGCAAGTGCTTGCTCTTTGTTCTCAATACTCATTTTTGTAATCTTGTTACCCTTATGAGCGATGAGATTAGCATCGATATTTTTTTTAAATACAGTGTCTATAGACCAGTACTCAACAGGAATAAATGCTTGAATCTCTCGTTCACGATCCACTACAAGTTTAAGAGTTGAAGATTGAACACGACCACCTGAGAGACCTTTTTGAATCTTTGATGCTAAAAGTGGAGAGAGTTTATAACCCACTACACGGTCAAGCATACGGCGAGCTTGTTGGGCATTTACCATATCCATATCTATAGTGCGGGCAGAATCAAGTGCATGTTTAATAGCAGTTTTTGTAATCTCATGAAACACAATACGTGGCAGTTCAAGAGGGTCTTTTTTTATAGCATGTGCAATATGCCATCCAATAGCCTCACCCTCGCGATCCTCATCGGTCGCGATATAGATAGTATCAGCTTTTTTTGCAAGAGCTTTTATCTCTTTTACAGTGGGTGCATTCTCTTTTGCTACTGAGTAGGTAGGGATGAGGTGTTTTGTCTCTTCATCTACAGTGATTCCAAAACGAGACTTAGGTAAGTCACGTATATGACCTTTTGAAGCTATAACTTCATACCCTTTTCCTAAAAAGTTTTTTATAGTCTTAGCTTTTGCTGGTGACTCTACGATAATTAAATTCAAATAATGTTCCTATATATAGTAGTATAGATTTTTCAATTGCGAAAGTGTATCAAAAAAAGATTAAAACTTTAAATAAAAGAAATTTTCTAAAAATGTTAAAGTTATTTTTCACACTACCGATATTATTATTATCGAGGCAAGGAAGCCAAGATATAAAAACAAAATAACAAGAGCGAAAGGCTCTTCCATAGAAAAGGATTTATTATGGGTTTTAGAATTAATACAAATGTTGGTGCGATGAATGCGCACATGTATGCAAGTAATAATAATGTTCAGTTAGATAAAAGTTTAGCTTCATTATCTTCAGGTCTTAGAATTAATAAAGCAGCAGATGATGCATCTGGTCTTTCAATTGCAAACAAACTTTCTGCTCAATCAGATGGTCTTGGTCAAGCGATTAAAAATTCAAATGATGCTATTGGTATGGTACAAACAGCAGATGGTGCTCTCGAAGAGTACACAAACATCTTAAATCGTATTCGTACACTTGCTGTTCAAGGTTCGAATGATACTCAAGATTCTGATTCAAGAGTTTACATCGGAAACGAGATGGTAAAACTTCAATCTGAGTTAAATCATATTGCGAGTGAAACATCATTTAATGGTAAACAACTTTTAAATGCTGCTCAAACATTTACATTCCATACTGGTGCCTTTAAAGGTGAGACAACGATAGCAAGTTCTGCAGATATGAGAACAAGTGCTACTTTAGCACAGAATATTGCAGGGTTAACTTCTCAAGGTTCCGCTGAAGATATTATCTCTATGATGGATAGTGCTCTTAAAACTGTTGCAGATTTACGTTCTTCTTTAGGTTCTTCACAGAATCAACTTGAAGCAAATGTAAGAAACATTTCTGTTACACAGGTAAATGTTACTGCTGCTGAGTCACAAATTCGTGATGTTGATTTTGCTGCTGAGAGTGCAAACTTCTCAAAAAGAAATCTTCTTGCTCAGTCTGGTTCTTATGCTATGAGTCAAGCTAACAATGTACAACAAAACGTTATGAGACTGTTACAGTAGTAACAGCTTTAAACATAGCGTCTTAATGCTATAATACGTTTTTAACAACAGAGGTCTTCTCTGTTGTTTTCTTCCTTTTTATACCCTAGTTTGTGAGAGTTTATTATGAGTTTTAGAATTAATACTAATGTTTCTTTTATGAGAGCCTATAATAATGTCTCACAAACCTCCCAATCTCTCGATGAATCTCTAGCACGACTCTCTTCTGGACTTCGTATAAATAAAGCCAAGGATGATGCTTCTGGACTCTCTATAGCGAATAAACTCTCCGCACAGTCACAAGGTCTTGGTCAGGCGATACGTAATGCAAATGATGGGATAGGTCTTGTTCAAACAGCGGATGGAGCTTTAGAAGAGTACACCAACATTTTAAATCGAATACGTACACTTGCGGTTAATGGTGCTAATGATACACAAGATAGTGCTTCTCGTTCATATATAGGTGATGAGATGATTAAATTACAATCTGAATTAAATCATATAGCCAATGAGACAAGTTTTAATGGTAAGTTACTTTTAGCTGGTACAAATGGTCCTACGAGTGCTCTTACTTTTGGAGGTTTTTTCGGAGGTGCTGCTAGCTCTTCTACAACATTTATATTTCATGTTGGTGCTTTTGCGAATGAGACAACACGTGTAGACATAGACGATATGAATACAGATCAAGTTTTAGCAAATCAAATTTCAGGTCTTTCTACACAAGGATCAGCTGAGACTATCATATCTATGATGGATAGTGCTTTAGGTATAGTAGCAACACTCCGTTCTTCCTTGGGTGGCTCACAAAATCAGCTAGAGGCTACTGTTCGTAATATTTCTGTTACACAAGTAAATATCACTGCAGCTGAATCTCAAATTCGTGATTTAGACTTTGCAAAGGAGAGCGCAAACTTCTCAAAACTTAATTTACTGATGCAATCGGGCTCTTATGCTATGAGTCAAGCAAATGCAATACAAGAAAATATTATGCGATTATTACAGTAAATAAAATATTGGAACACTCTTTGCTTTTAATTCTTTTAAATTTTGAATAAAAGGATTTATTATGGGCTTTAGGATTAATACAAATGTAGGTGCAATGAATGCACACATGTATGCAAGTAAAAATAATGTCGAGTTAGACAAAAGTTTATCGGGACTCTCTTCAGGGTTACGAATTAATAAAGCAGCAGATGATGCATCTGGTCTCTCTATAGCAAACAAACTCTCAGCTCAGTCTATGGGCTTAGGTCAAGCAATAAGTAACTCAAATGATGCTATTGGTCTTGTACAAACAGCAGATGGTGCTCTTGAGGAGTATACAAATATTTTAAACCGTATTCGTACACTTGCTGTTCAAGGTGCCAATGATACTCAAGATAGTGATTCAAGAGCTTATATCGGAAACGAGATGGTAAAACTTCAGTCAGAGTTAAATCATATTGCTTCTGAAACATCATTTAATGGTAAACCACTTTTAAGTACAGCACAAACATTTACTTTTCATACGGGTGCTTTTAAAGATGAGACTACAATAGCTAGTTCTGCTGATATGAGAACAAGTGCTACTTTAGCGAATCAACTTGCAGGTTTAAGTTCACAGGCTTCTGCTGAGACAATTATCTCTATGATGGATAGTGCTCTTAAAACTGTTGCAGATTTACGTTCTTCTTTAGGTTCTTCACAGAATCAACTAGAGTCAAATATTAGAAATATTTCTGTTACACAGGTAAATGTTACTGCTGCTGAGTCACAAATTCGTGATGTTGATTTTGCTGCTGAGAGTGCAAACTTCTCAAAAAGAAATCTTCTTGCTCAGTCTGGTTCTTATGCTATGAGTCAAGCAAATAACGTACAACAGAATGTAATGAAACTACTTCAATAGTAGTTTTATTACCTCTCTTCTTCATTACTTTTTAGTGTATCGTAATGCTTTTGCATTACATCTCTAAAGTAACTTACAACCCTTGTTATTTGTGGGATAACTACTTTATCAAGCTGTTTGATAAGCTTTTTCTTACTTTTAATCTCTTTCGTATTTATAAGATCAAATATATAGCCACTTACAAACTGTAGATAGAGTGTAATAATATAGTTCATATCTGAAGTATGCTTATCATGGTTATCTTCTGTAAGAATCTCTTTGAGTGTTCCTAGAAGATTATAGTGATACTGATGAATATCTCCATGCGGAAGTGTAGTATGCCTTTTTAGTATAGCTATAACTCTCTCATAGTATTTGAGACGCAACTTAATATCATTGAGTTCATTTTCAGTTAGAAAGTCTTCACTTTTTTCATTAAAACTTTTAAGAAGCTCTTTGTAAAGTTCTGATTTATCTATAGTTTGAAGCTCTTTTATTTGTGTACTCTCTACTTCTAAGGGTTGCGCATTATCTATTTTTGCACCGCTACTTAGATTATAAGATCTGTTTTGATGGGTATGATAGGTTTTTGAGATAGCATTACATTCTCGTCTCATAGCATCAAAGAGTACTGAGGTATAAACTTTTTCTTGAAAATTTCCTTCTATCTCTATAATCTCATCTTTAGCAACAATCCCTCCACCAACTTCTTCACTAAGTGTTAAATCTACTTTACGAGTGTGTGCATGAACATCTGCATGTGTCTGTCCTGTTTTTTGGTCAGTTGCAAAATCAAGCCCGAGAAGATAACTCTCTTTTACATCTAAAAGAAGCATGAGTCCATAAGATGCTGCACCAATATTAGAAGATGTAAGACCTCCAAAGTCTGTTTTATAACGGGAACTTCCTTCAAATATAAAGATGTTTTCTTTTTTAAATTTTGCTGTAAAATCAGGATAACTCATCCCACCAAAAAGACCTATAGTCTCATCAAAAAAATGCATATCTTTCACTTTCTCTATGTGAGGCATAGCATCAGCAAAACCATGAAGGTGTGTAATAATGTCAGGTTTTATCTCTATCTCTTCTAGTTTTGCCATTAAAGCACTTACTATAACAACTATAAATTTATGATGATTTGCTTTAAACCACTCAATGTTTGCATCAAAAGATGGACCTGCACCTATAAGAAGTATCGGCTTTTTAGCTAAAGGTGTATCTTTATAAGATGTGGCAATATTAAGAAGCTTATAGCCCTTTTCTAAGTATTCTAGTGGACGAAGTAGACTGGTCATAAGTGCTGCATAATTAAAGGTAAGGTGTGTTTGAGTGGCTAAAATGTTTTGAATATCTTTGAGTCTTTTATCGCTATGACTGAGCATACGAAAAAATTTGATATAGTGGTTATAAACATAGTGTCTATTTATAAAAACCTGCAACATATTTTTAAATTCACTCGGTTCATCAAAAACACTAAAGTATATCTCTGCTCCTTCATCTGTTATCTTTTTATAGTTTGTAACAAACAAGGAGAGTCTAAAGAGTTCTAAATCATCTTCAACTACAAAGTAAGCATTTGATTTTAATTTTTGATGAATGGCAGATATATGTGTACCAAGCCCTGCACCAATAAAGATAAATTTATAGAGTTTACTCATGGTAGTGTTTGATTTATGTGCATATTCATTTGAGTAGTTTATGAGTGATGCAACTGCCACCTTGTTATAAACTATAAGGTCTGTAGTCTCTAGTGTCTCTTGATCAACTTTTTCAAAATTTAGATCATAAAATGTTTCAAAAAGGTTATCAACTTTTTCAAAGTTTATTGAAGATGCTGCGAGTGTGGCATAATCATTTGAGTTTTTTCCATAAAGAAAGTTGCCACTCTCCAACTCTAAAACATCAAAGTAACCCTCCTCTTTATACTCTAATGAGTATCTCTCTTTATAGTATCCTTTTTCAAGTGCAAGATCAAAAGAGCTTATTTTTTGATATAAACGAATATCTGTTTCTTGAAAAAAAAGTAAATTTTCTCTATACGTTTTAAGTGCTTGCTCTTCTATACTGAGGGCTTCCATTGTGTTGTTCCTTTATCTTGAACTTTTTTATATTATTCTATCTAAAGTTTAGAAAATAGGGACTGAAGGGAGTATATTCTAAAAGAGAGATTTATGGAACACTTTTCGCTATCTAAGGTTTAGAAGAAGCATAATTTACCGATATAAGAGTTATAATGAAAACAATAGATAAAATAAAACTCCATCCAGATTCAACTATACGTGAGGCACTACTTGCCATTGACAAAGGTGCAATGAAGATTGCAGTAGTTGTTGATAAAGAGAACTTTTTAGAAGGTGTTTTAACGGATGGTGATATCCGTCGTGGTCTATTAGAAGGGATGGAGTTGAGTGATACTATAGAGAGTATCATCCAAAAAAATCCTGTAGTATGTAGTTTTCGTGATACAAAAGAGGATATTTTAGCAAAATCTTTAGGGAAAAAAATCTACCATATTCCTGTACTTGATGATAACTTAAAAGTAATAGGTATAGAGGATATAGATGCTCTTTTAAGTACAAAAGATAGAGAAAATAGAGTAGTTCTAATGGTAGGGGGTTTAGGTTCACGTCTTCGACCTTTAACTGAAAACACCCCAAAACCTATGTTAAAGGTAGGTAATAAGCCAATCCTTGAGACTATCATAAACAACTTTAAACGCTATGGTTTTGTAAATATCATCCTAAGTGTGAACTATAAGGCAGATATAGTTAAAGAGTATTTTGGTGATGGGAGTAAGTTTGGTGTAAATATTGAGTATGTGCATGAGGCCAAACGAATGGGAACAGCAGGAGCTTTGAGTCTTATGCGAGAGAAATTAGAAGAGCCATTTTTTGTGATGAACGGGGATCTGCTTACAAATGTAAACTTTGAGCATCTTTTAAATTTTCACATTGAGCAAGAGAGTCTGGCGACAATGGCAGTTCGTGAGTACGAGTACCAAGTTCCTTTTGGGGTGGTTAATCAAGAGGATGGGAAGATTAGCTCCATTGTAGAGAAGCCTAAGCAGTATTACTATGTAAATGCTGGGATTTATCTGCTCTCTCCTGATGTTTTAGAGCATATCCCCGATGATGCATTTTATGATATGCCGACACTCTTTACAACCCTTATAGAGAAAAAAAAGCAACCGATATCTTTTCCTGTGCATGAGTATTGGCTCGACATAGGACAAGTCCAACAGTTAGAGCAGGCTCGTGACGAGTACTTTAGTGTTTTTGAGGAGTAAAATTTATGATAAAAAAAATGAAAAAAAAACTTAACTTTGATGTCTGTACATTTTGTAACCATAAGTGTAGTTTTTGCTCTAACTCTGATGATAGAACTATCAAGTACCAAACTAAGATAGATGAGTTTGAGAAAGTTATGGCCAATGTTTTAAAGTATATAGAGTGTGATGAATTAGGGCTCTCCGCAAAGGGTGAAGTCCTTGTTAATCATGATTTTACAAAGATAGTTCGCTCGTGTAAAGAAACTTTTCATATTCCTTATATCTACATAAGCTCTAATGGGGCACTTTTAGATGAAAAAAAAGCGATAGAAATTATAGATGCAGGTATGGATAGTATTAAGTTTTCTATAAATGCAGTTACTAGAGAGAGCTACAAAGAGGTACATAAGGTTGATGATTTTGAAAAAGTAATTGTAAATTATAAAAATCTTATCCGTCTAAAACGTGAAAAATATCCAAAACTCAAAATCTTTCTCTCTTCAGTGATAGATATGTCTAAAGAGGAGTTAGAGAGTAGTTTTAGAGAACTTTTAGGAGAAGAAGATTATGCACTTATTGATGGTGTTTCTCTCTATTCGCTTACTTTTACTCCAAAGTTTGAAGTAAAAATAGATGTAAAAGTAACAAAAAAATGCTCAATACCTTTTGGTGAGCTTTACATAAACTCTGATGGAACTTTGGGGCTTTGCTGTAAGGATTATTTTGACGAAGTGAATTTCGGTTCACTCTTGGAGCATGACTTTATGGATGTTTATAACTCTGATGCCTTTAAAGAGGTAAGAGAGATGCACAAAAAGAGTGAGTTCCCTGATGGGCATTTGTGTAAGAATTGTCTGCTTTATGATGGAGAGATGTAGTGATAAGAGGTAAAAAAATCTTAGCAATTATTCCTGCTCGTGGTGGGAGTAAACGCCTACCTCATAAGAATATTTTAGATTTGGCAGGAAAACCTTTAATAGTTTGGAGTATAGAGTCCGCACAAGCATCAAACTACATAGATAGAGTGATACTTAGTAGTGATGACGAAGAGATTATAGCTCTTGCAAAAAAGTTTGGATGCGATGTGCCTTTTGTCCGTCCAAAAGAGTTAGCTGAGGATGATACACGCTCTATAGATGTTGTTATTCATGCCATAAAGAGCTTGGAAGAGGTGTACGATTATGTCATACTCCTTCAGCCTACTTCTCCTTTGAGAACAAGTGAAGATATAGACTCTGCTATAGAGTTATGTTTAGAAAAAGAGGCAACTTCTGTCATTGGCGTTTGTGAGATGGAACACTCTCCACTTTGGAGTAATACACTTGATGAAAGTATGAGTATGGATAACTTTTTGGATGATAAGTACAACAACTCACGAAGTCAAGATTTACCGACTTACTACCGTATCAATGGAGCTTTTTATATGAGTAAAGTAGAGTCAGTTTTAGAAGAGGAGACCTTCTTTGTAAAAGAGAATATCTATGCAAGCCTAATGTCACAAGAGCATTCGGTCGATATAGACACGAAGTTAGACTTCATAGTAGCCAAAGCAATTTTAAAAGAGAGAAGAAAATAATGTCAGCACACCATATAGAAGAGAAAAAAGAGAAAGTTAATTATAATGCTAATGAGATAGTTTACTCAAAGAAGTGGGAGAGTTATCGTGGAGAGGAGTATAAAGAGTATAGAGAGAACTGGACGAAGTATCCAAATGAAAGATTTATCTCTCACTTTCCACTTAATCTTGATATAGAGACAACAGATCTCTGTAACCTAAAATGTCCAATGTGCGCGAGAACAATTATGGATGCAGATAAAGAGCACCACCTTGTTAAAAGTCGATACATAGATAAAGAGGCATATATAGACATCATAGATCAAGCGGTGGAGCATGGGGTAAAAGCGATTAAGTTACAGTACCTTGGTGAGCCTTTGATGCATAAAGATGTTGTGTTTCAAGTAGAGTATGCCAAAAAGAAAGGGATTATAGATGTTATGTTTAACACAAATGCAGTACTCCTTACTCCTGAACTTGGGGCGAAACTTTTAGAGGCTGGGATAGATAAAGTGTTTATCTCTTTTGATGCTGTGAATCCTAAGCTTTATGGAGAACAGCGTGTAGGAACTACGATGGGAAAAGTAATAGATAATATTTATGCTTTTATACAAGAGCGTGATAAGTTTTACCCTCAAACACATGTAAGACTCTCAATGGTAATGTATGATGATCCCGTATGGCAACGTCAGTTTGAAGCAATGAAAGTGATGTGGGATGGTTTAGTAGACTCTCTTGGTTATGGTGTTTTTAATGAGAGAAGTGCTGATAAAAAGCATGAGTATCCAAAGGTTGATGGATTTGTATGTGAGCAACTTTTTCAGCGCATGTTTTTAAAGTGTAATGGAAATGTAACAGTATGTTGTGTTGATGGGGATGATGACTATGTTGTTGGTAACTGGAAAGAGCAGAGACTTATAGATATTTGGAATGCACCAAAATATAAGGCGATTAAACAGCATCATATAGATGGAAATTATGACAAGATAGAGATGTGCCGTAAATGTTTCTTACCACCACTCTATAAAGAAACTTACTGTAGCAGTGGTAATTGTGACGCTTAATTACTTATTTTTTATTGCGTGAATCCATTTTACAAGTATCTCATGAAGTTGTTCATTAGGTACTTCTAAAATATCTATAGAAAAACTCTCTTCTAGCTCTGTAACACCTATACTTCTTGGTCGTACAGCTAACATCTTTGGAGATGGAAGTTGCTTCCCAAAACAGAAAATAAGATTTTTAGCATCTTTTATTGTCTCATGTACAACACCATCTTCAAGTGAGTTAGTATGTGAAAAATGATCAAAAATAGCAATAAAATTAGCAACAGGATGTTCTAAAATAAGAGTTTTTAAATGCTCTAAAATAGCATCTACAGTTTGAAATGATGTCTCTTCTTTTGAAATAATGAAAGAGTGAACAGGGTATTTGTCCATAAAATTTGTTTTTTCCAATGTAATAAATCCTTTTGTTTTTCATAATTATAGCTAATAATATTTATAGGTAAGTTAAATATTTTACTTGAAGTACTTTTGTGCTTTTTTAATAAGTGAGGAGATAGGTGCATTATGTAACTCTGATAACTCAAGCCATATTATCTCTTCTAAGAACTCTTCTGCTCTGTATAGGTGTACATCTATACGGTACTTCGTATAAGAGTGTTTGAAAGTTCCTATATGCATATCTTCAAGTGGCTCAACTCTTGGAAGTACTAACATATCTTTATACATTTTTTCTTTGGAGTAGTGCAGGGCTATTTTTTCATCTTTTATACAAACTCCATAATAGAGTTCAAGAGACTCATAGATGGTCTTTTTACTTTTTGTATATATTTCAGGTTCCTCTTTTCCCTTACAACTACTCTCTAGTGGACACTCATTACATTTAGGATTTTTTGGAAGACATACCATAGAACCTAGATCCATCAGTGCTAAGTTATGTGCTCTTGGCTTTTTTGTATTGAGCAGTTGCATTGCATATTCCCAAATGATGCTCTCTTTTACATTAATCAATGCAAAGTGGCGTTTAAGAACTCTTGCAATGTTTGTATCGACTACGGGGACTGCTTGCGCATAG
>Ga0256837_1002356_pt1 | contig 11772 bp, 12 predicted proteins | sample 4562384metaG_FD_185976 | JGI IMG/M metagenome (GOLD analysis project Ga0256837, IMG submission 185976) | Hydrothermal vent microbial communities from Guaymas Basin, Mexico - 4561-384 | ecosystem: Environmental > Aquatic > Marine > Hydrothermal vents | place: Mexico: Guaymas Basin | collected... | reverse complement strand
GGTGTTGCTTTTTTACCAATTACCGAACCTGATATGACAAGATTTTGGATAACTCTTGAAGATGCTGTCTGTTTTGTATTAAAAAATTTCGAACGTATGCAAGGTGGAGAGATTTTTGTACCAAAAATACCATCAATGAAAATGACAGATATGGCTAAAGCTATCGCACCTCATCTCCCACAGAAGGTTATTGGCATTCGTCCTGGTGAAAAAATGCATGAAGTAATGTGCCCACTTGATGATTCTCATCTTACTTTAGAGTTTAATGACCATTTTGTTATTAAGCCAAGCATTACTTTTTCTTCTCCTATGGATTACACAAAAAATAAACTTGGAGAAAAAGGTAAACTTGTAAAACAAGGATTTGAATACAATTCACGTGACAACACCATATGGTTAAGTGAAAATGAACTCCTCCAAAAGCTAAAAAGCCTGAAAAAAGAAGAAAAATAAATGCTCAGTTATTCCACACAACTCATTGAAGATGATGATATTGAAGCAGTAGTTGCTACACTGAAGAGTAATTATCTGACACAAGGGCTACGTGTTGCAGAATTTGAAGAAGCACTTTGCAGCTACACTGGAGCAAAATATGCCATTACTTTTAATTCCGCAACTTCTGCACTTCAAGGAGCATATTCAGTTTGTGACATCAAAGAAGGGGATGAGATTATAACAACACCTGTCTCATTTGTCGCAACAGCAAATATGTTTGTAACATTAGGAGCAGAGCCTGTCTGGTGTGATGTAAAACTTGATGGAAATATTGATGAAAACCAAATAGAGAAGCTTATAACACCTAGAACAAAAGCTATTGTACCTGTAGACTTTGCAGGCAAACCTGTAAAAATCCAAAAAATAAATGCAATTGCCAAAAAACATAGACTTTTAGTTATAGAGGATGCTTCGCACGCACTCGGCTCAAGTATTAATGAAAAGAAAATTGGTTCTTTTGCAGATATGACTATATTTAGTTTTCATGCCATTAAACCCATTACAACAAGCGAAGGAGGTGCAGTACTCACAGATAACGAGGTATTTGCAAAAGCTTTACGCTTATTTCGTTCTCATGGTATTGTTAAAAAAGAATTTTGGAACTCCGACATGGTAAGTATGGGCTACAACCTTCGCATGACAGAAGTAGCAGCAGCACTTGGCTCTTCACAACTTAAAAAACTTGATAAATTTATAGCAAAACGCGATAAAATTTCTCACTATTTTGATGAAAGATTTAAAAATAAAAAAATGTTTTTAACACAAAAAATAGAGCCAAATCAAGTAAGCTCAAGACATCTCTATCCTATTATTTTAAATCCAGAGCTACAATGTTTAAAAGAGGAGATATTTACAGAGCTACAAGAGAGAGGTTTAGGTGTGCAAGTACATTATAAACCTATTTATCACAATAGTTTTTATAAAGAAAAATTTGGCGAAGTTTCACTGCCTGTAGCTAATGATTTTTACCGTTCAGAAATCTCTATACCTTGTAATCAAACAATGAGCATGGAAGATGCAAAATATGTAGCCGATACCTTTTTAGATGTTATACATAAATATGCACATAGGAAATGTAGTTTTTAACTATGCTATAATAAATAAAATTAAAATGGAGGAAGAGTCTAAATATGCGAATAGCTCAAGATAAAATCAAAACGTTGAAACACTCAATATTATCCATACTTCCGAATTCTGAAATATTTTTTTTGGCAATCGAACAGACGATAATCAAGAAAGGTGGGGATATTGATCCAAAATATAGATAGTACTAAATCTTACATAAAAAAACTACAATTATTATGAAAAAGGCAATCGCTATTATTCCAGCACGTGGTGGAAGTAAACGGATACCTAGAAAAAATATAAAAGATTTTCATGGAAAACCAATCATAGCTTACTCTATAGAAGTTGCACAAAGATCAAATCTATTTGACAAAATTGTTGTCTCAACAGATGATGAAGAGATTGCACATATTGCTAAAAAATATGGTGCTGAAGTTCCCTTTATACGTCCAAAAGAGCTTTCAGATGATTTCACAAGCACTAGTGATGTTACAAATCATGCTATAGATTTTCTTATGCATCAAGGTGAAAAGTTTGATTATGCCTGTACCATTTATGCAACCGCACCATTTTTACAAAAAAAATACCTTTTAGAGGGATATGAAATGTTAAGAAATTGTGATGCAATTCATGCCTTCAGTGCCACTTCTATGCCATTTCCTATTCAAAGGACTTTTAAACTTACGAATAGTGGGCGATGTGAGATGTTTTGGCCTGAAAATATTTCTAAACGCTCTCAAGACTTAGAAGAAGCTTATCAAGATGCAGGACAATTTTACTGGCAAAAATTAGGAATAAGCTCAAATGAAATTTTATTCGGAAAAGAGAGTATTCCTATTATATTACCACGTCACTTGGTACAAGACATTGATACTATGGAAGATTTTACCAGAGCTGAACTGATGTATCAAGTTTTAAAATCAAAATGACTATATTTAGAGTAGATTTTGGAAATGATATTGGGCTTGGACATCTCAAGAGAAGCCTTGTCTATGCTAAAAATTTCAAGGAAGTTTTCTACATCTCCAAAAGCGACAAAAAAGAATTTGTACCTTACCCTCTTATACCTATCAAAGAGGAAGAAGAATTTTTCTTTCATATAAAAAAACTGCAACCTTGTGAAGTGGTAATTGACAACTATGCCTTTACATGTAAAGATGAAAAAAAGTTTAAAAAGCTCTACCCTCATATAAAACTCACTGTTTTTGATGATGATTATAGGGAACATTTTTGTGATAAAATTATCAACCATAATGTCAGTGCAGATAAAAACAGATATAAAAATCCTGATATTGTCAAAATCATACCACCACTTATACGAGACGAATTTATAGAAGAGAAAAAGATACAAAGGAGTAAGATCTACGATATTTTTCTCTGTATGGGAGGAAGTGATACATGCAATCTTAGTATTCCAATACTAAAGACGCTTCCAAGTCATCTAAATATTATATTACTTACAACCTCTACAAATACTAATTTAAAAGCATTACAAGCATTTGTTCTTAACAAAAAAAACATATCTTTACATGTAAATTCAAATGAAATGGCAAAACTGCTTCATCAAAGTAAATTTGCTATAATTACCCCAAGTGTGATAGTCCATGAAGTCTTATATATGGAAATTCCTTTTATTGCTATTAAAACAGAACAAAATCAAGACGATATATATAAATATCTTAAAAACAATCAATATAATGTAACCAATACGATTTTAGACAACTCAATAAGGGAAGTATATGATAAATTTAAATAACTTAGACCAAACATTTATAATTGCTGAAATTGGTTCAAACCACAACCAAAATTTAGAATTGGCAAAAGAGATGATTACTTCAGCAAAAGATTCTGGTGCTGATGCAGTTAAATTTCAATCAATTAATGTAAATGAGCTGTATTATAACCCATCTCAAAAGATAAAAGATTTACATAGAAAAATTGACTTATCGGAAGATTGGCACCATAAGTTAAAAGAATTTTGTGATAAACAAGAAATTACATTTTTTTCTGCACCTACTTATTTAAAAGCTGTAGATATTTTAGAAAATATAAATGTAGAATTATATAAGATAGCATCAGCACAACTGGGTACTTTTCCTCAGCTAATAGAAAAAGTTGCCCAATTAGGAAAACCAACTTTGCTGTCTACAGGAATAGTATCATACCGTAATTTAGAAGATGTTGTCAGAACATTTGAAAAATATAACCATAACAACTTTGCTATTTTTCATTGTAACAGTTTGTATCCTACTCCTTACAATAAGGCAAATTTACATCTGATAGAAGTCTATAGAAGTATGTTTAATAAAACTATTGGCTATTCAGATCACACGGAAGGAATATATGCTTCCTTATCTGCTGTATCATTAGGTGCAAAAATTATAGAAAAACATTTCACTACGGATAAAAATCTACCTGTACCTGATACATCCATTTCAATTTTACCTCATGAATTTAGAGATATGGTCAAAGGGATTAGAGCTGTAGAACAAGCATTAATACATAAAAGCAGAATTAATCTAGAAAAAGATGAAAAACAGTTTAAAAACAGTATCTTATACAGACTTGTATTAAAAAAAGACAAAAAACAAAATGAAGCTTTTATTGAAGAAGATTTTGAATTTAAACGAGATACAAATGGTATAAACTGTAAACAGATGTATTTTATTATAAAACATATGAAAAGTGCAGATATATTACAAAAAGGAGAGCTGTTGACCTGGAATATGCTGAAAGGAAAAATCTCTAAATGAAAAAAATATTAGTGATTAATTTAGGTTGGGAACAAGAACCTCTTTTAGACGAACTAGAAAAGCATAATGTAGAAATTTATGGTATTCATAATGATCTAAACTACTACAAAAAACCAAAATATAAAGATGTTTTAGTTTGCAATATTAGAGACTTGGAAAAAATACTAAGTTATGCTAAAAAAATAAATATAGATGCAGTTATATCCGATGAATGTGATTATAGTTATTTTGCACAAGCCACAGTAGCAGAAGTTTTAAATCTTCCCGGTCCTAGAATTAAAGAGGCACAATTAAGTATCAATAAATATCTCCAAAGAAAAAAATGTGAAGAGTATAATATACTTATACCAAAGTTTAAAATCTGCAGCAATATTGAGGATGTATATGAATTTACAGATAAATATAAGTATCCTATTATAATAAAACCTATTGATAACAGAGGAAGTTTCGGAGTAAATAAAGTTAATCATTATGGTGACATATCTGAAGCATATATAAACTCATTGGTTAATTCACACTCAAGATTAGTAATAGTAGAGGAGTTTATAGAAGGTACACATATTACTGTTGATGGATATTCATTTGAAAATATAGGGATAAAGTCTTTAGCTATAGCAAAAAAAAGTCTTGCTTCTAAAGAGAGACAAGTTGCAATGGATATACAGTATCCTGCTATTTTTGAAGAAGAATTTTATAAGCAAATTTTAGAAACTAATGAAAATGTCAATAATCTATTGGGTTATAGTTTCGGCATGACTCATAGCGAATATATGGTTACTGAAAATAATAAAATTTATTTAATAGAGAGTGCAAATAGAGGGGGAGGTGTCTATACTTCTGAAATTATTGTTCCAGAAGTTTCAGGGATTAATATTGTTGAACAATATATATGTGATGTTTTAAATATCAAAAAGAATTTTTTTAAAAAAAATATTGAAAAGAATCAAGTTATTTTGAAATTTTTTGACCTAAAATTGGGTAAAATAAAATCTATTCAAGGAGTTGAAGATTTAGCTAAACAAAATGAAGTACTAAAACTACGATTAGATATTAATATAGGTGATACCATTTCTAATATTACAACTGATGCCAATAGACATGGTTTTATAATTGCTAAAAATGAGTCTCTTGATGTAAATAAAGAGATTAATGATAATATAAAGATTGTTTATGAAAAAGAAAATTATTAAATATATCGAAAAAAATAAGATTTCAAGTGTTGAAATATCTGATGCGTTAGCAAAAAGTGGTGTATTGGAACAATTGAAGCCTATTAATGGTGGACATTTTGTTGTTGGTGAAGTTGAGTATATTTATACCTATAATAATTCAAATTGGGAACTCCATAAACAACTAGAAACTATTCAAGAGAATAAAATTGTGTTTGTAGATACTTTTAATTGTAACAATAGAGCAGTTCTAGGAGATATAGTATCTAAATATATTATGCTATATAAAAATGCGAAAGCCATTATTACCAATGGTTTAGTAAGAGATACTCACAGACTAAAAAAAGAAAACTACTCCATGTGGAGCAAAGGAGTCACACCTCTTGGTTGTTATAACAAAAAAATGAGTTTAGACAAAAGTACAAAAACACAGATAGAAAAAAGAAAAGAGATGTTTCAAAATTCTATTATTATTGCAGATGATTCAGGATGTACATTAATTGAAGAAAAAAATATAAATGAACAATTTTTAAATAAATTGGAGTTTATAGAACTGCAAGAAGATATATGGTATTTTTGTATTGACACCCTAAAAATGAGCACATATGAAACAATTTGTCTAAAAAAATATTTAGATCATACAAATGAAATTTTACCTCCAAACCTCATTAAAAGACTTGAAAAACTTGAAAATGCTTTCAAAGAGTTAAAAAAATGAAAAATAATTTACAGCATATCTCAGATGAAACTATTCAAAGGTATACCAAGAGATATAAAAAACTTGGGCATAATATAAAGACCTTAGGTTGGGGGACAAAAGAACAACAAAAATATAGATTTTTCATAACTTTAGATGAGACAATAAACTTTTCAGATAAATCAATTCTAGATATTGGTTGTGGCTTTGGCGACTACTTTGATTTTTTAAAATCAAATAATACAGGGTTTTCTAAATATATTGGATTTGATATAAATGAAAATTTAATCAACGAAGCAAAAAAATTATACTCCTCAAAAAAATCAACTTTTACTGTTATAAATATATTAGAATCTAATAAAAAAAATATAGCTGATATTGGAATTATGCTAGGTCTCTTAAATTTTAATTTAAAAGACACATTTGATAACTATGAATATTCAAAACAGATGATTTCAAAAGCTTTTAACTTAGTTAATGAAGTTTTAGTAGTTGATTTTTTATCTACAAATTTAACATCAGATTATCCAAAAGAAGATTTTGTTTTTTATCATGATCCTTTAGAAATATTAAAATTTGCTCTTTCATTATCTAGCAATGTAGTCATTAAACATAATTATGCGCCAATACCACAAAAAGAATTTATGCTTTTTATTTACAAGGATAAAAATTGAAAATTTTTGATTTCAACATTCATTTACCAAAAAAAATAGATATTGACAATACCAAAGAAACTATTTTAGATGAACAAAGCTCTTCTTTTGAGGATTTAAAAAAGTCTTTTGAAAACTATGTAATGCCCAATAAAGAATTTCTTTATGGAAGTAATATTATGATATTCAATGAAAATTTATTTAAAAAAGATTTTTCAAAAACTTTCTTTCAATACATCTATAAAAATTTTAAAAATACTTTTTTTACGACTTTAGTAGATTTTAGAGATAAACACTACTTAGACTACTTAGAATTTGCCCATAGTAAGGGTGTAAAAGGTTTAAAGTTTCATTCTTATGTACAAAACATATCAAATAATGACATTGATAACATTATAAAATTATGTAAGAAAGCTGAACAATTACATATGTTTATTGCTATAGATACAAGTTATGGTACGCTTGATTTGTATACAAATGACAATTTAAAACTAGCTGCGCATATTGCTAACAATATAAAAAAAACTCCTATTGTGTTGCTTCATAGTGGAGGCGCTAGAGTTTTTGAAGCTATGCTTATAGCCTCTGCTCAAAACAATATTTTTTTAGAAACTTCTTTCTCTATAGAATACTATAAGCAATCATCAATAGAAAAAGACTTTGCATTTGCATACAAAAAATTATCCTCAAAAAAAATAATTTATGGATCAGATGCACCTTATATCGACCTAAGATACAGTATAGACTCTACATTAGAGTATCTACAAAAAAATAATTTTTCTGCTCAGAATATTGAAGATATTATGGGGTTAAATGCGATTAATATATTGGATAACTTATGAAAAAAATTCTCATAGTAGCAGCTCACCCAGATGATGAAGTTTTAGGATGTTTTGGAACAGTAGCAAAGCTAATTAAAGAGGGATATGAAGCCTATACATTGGTTCTTGGGGAAGGAAAAACAAGTCGTGGAGGTGATGAACAAGAAATAAAAATCTTAAAAGAGGAAATCAAAGAAGCAAACAAAACAATAGGCATAAAACAAGTTTTTACTTATGATTTTCCTGATAATAGCTTTGATAGTATTCCTCTTTTAGATATTGTAAAAACAGTTTTGCATGTAAAAGAGAAAATAAAACCGGATATTATCTTCACCCACTATGAAAATGACTTAAATATTGACCATCAGCTAACTTATAAGGCCGTTATCACAGCAACAAGACCCATGGAAAATGAATCTGTCAAAGAAATTTATGCTTTTGAGGTGCTTTCTTCAACTGAATGGAACTACCCACTAAATTTCTCACCAGATACTTTTTTTGATATCAGCACTACTATAGATTTAAAAATAAACGCCATGCAAGCATACACATCAGAACTTAGAAAATTTCCTCACCCAAGAAGCTTAGAGGGTATAGAACTAAATGCAAAATATCAGGGTATGCGAGTTGGCAAAAAATATGTTGAAGTTTTTAAAAGTGTGAGAATACTAAAATGAAAATAGCGATATTAACTTCTCCTCATCAATGGTTTATGTCATATGTTAAGATTTTGAATGAAAAGATTGAAAACTCAAAATTATTTTTTTCTCATCAAGAAATTGATGGACAGTATGATATAGTTTTTATTTTAGGTTATCACAAAGTTATTGAAAAAAAATATCGACAACAACATCAACACAATATTGTAGTACATGAAAGTGCCTTACCTCGTGGCAAAGGATGGGCACCTCTTTTTTGGCAAATACTAGAGGGAAAAAATGAAATCGTATTTACTATGTTTGAAGCAAGCGATGAAGTAGATAATGGAGATGTCTATATGCAAAAGACACTTCATTTCACTGGCTATGAGCTCAATGAAGAATTACGAAAAAAGCAGGCACAACTCACAATAGAAATGTGTTTAGAATTTATAAACAATTATGAAAAATATAAACTTCCTCAAAAACAAATAGGAGAAGAGAGCTTTTACCCTAAAAGAACACCTAAAGATAGTAAATTAGATATTAACAAAACAATAAAAGAACAATTTAATTTATTAAGGATAGTAGATAATAAAAAATATCCAGCTTTTTTTTATAAAGATAAAAAAAAGTATATTTTAAAAATAGAAGAGATAGAAGATGATATGGAATTTTAAACAGTTTCCAAAATTGGTAGTGTTCAATAATCTGTGTCAGCATCGGATAATTCATAAAATTGTATCATAAATTTAAAGCTTTATCCAAGCGTCCCTCAAAGTAAATTGATAGCTGAGAGATGGTTAAGCTCCAATTTCTGATGGGCATTGTCCACTTTTTTTCAGCATTTTTGATACCCATAAACAGTAGTTTAAGTAAGCTGTTATCGTTAGGAAAAGCACCTTTTGTTTTAGTTAGTGTTCTAAATTGGCGATGCACTGATTCTATGATATTTGTAGTGTAAATCACCTTTCTAATATCAGCTGGATATTTGAAATATACAGAGAGATTATCCCACTTATTTCTCCAAGATTGAAAAACTATAGGGTATTTTTTACCCCATTTTTCTTCAAGTTTATCAAGCTCAATTTCAGCTTCTTCTTTTGTAAAAGCTTGATAGACTTTTTTAAGATCTTTTGCAAACTGTTTTTGATTAGCAGAACCGACATATTTCAGGCTGTTACGGATTTGATGCACAATGCAGAGTTGTACTTCAGTATCTGGATATACTGAATTTATAGCTTCAGGAAAACCCTTAAGTCCATCTACTGATGCAATGAGTATATCTTTTACTCCACGGTTAGATAAATCAGTTAGTACCTGTAGCCAGAACTTAGCACCTTCACTCTCATTGAGATAAAGTCCAAGTATCTCTTTTTTACCATCAACACGAACACCCAAAACAGTATAAAATGCTTTTGAGATGTATCTGCCATCTTCTTTAACTTTATAGTGAATAGCATCTAAAAATATAAAGGGATATATCTCTTCAAGAGGACGAGTTTTCCATTCTTGAAGCATTGGTATTATTTTATCCGTTACGGTGCTTATAGCACCTTTTGAAAAGCCTACACCATAAATATCTTCAATTGTTGCTGTTATTTGAGTGTAGCTGTTTCCAAGTGCATAGAGTGAAAGTATTTTTTCTTCTATTTCACCTGTCATAGTCCGTTGATTTTTCTTAACGATCTCAGGCTCAAAGCTACCATTACGATCTCTTGGAACATCAAGTTCAAACTCTCCATGTTCACTTTTCATAGTTTTAGTAGCATAACCATTTTTACGATTCTTATTGAGGTCCTGTGCTAAGTGTGAATCTATCTCAGCTGCAAGTGCAGCTTCTGTGAGTTGTTTTATGAGAGAGCCTAATGCTCCATCTTTACCACCGATACTTTTACCTGCTTTAATATCACGAGCAAATTGCTCTACATCTATTTCTATATTCATTTCTGTGTCCTTGAGTATTTGTTATTTTACCCGATTGACACAGATTTTTGAACGGTCCCTTTTAAAAAGCTATAAACATAAATTAATCAACTTTAAAGTATAATTCCATCAAATAATTCAGGACTGCTTTTTTCACATTTACAACAGCCCTCCATTAGAAATTTTCTCTGGAGTTGTTAAAAAAATGTTTCTCTTTGATACATTATCGCTTATTTTTGTTGCACTTATTCTTTTAGGGGCAATTCCAAATCTTTTTTACTCTTTTGGCTATTTGTCACACATCAAAAGAAAAATGCACTATCAGGTACACTATTTTGCTTTTATACTTTCGATGATCGGCGTTGTGGTTGCCGGCAATGCTCTTGTATTCCTTTTCTTTTGGGAACTTATGAGTCTGACAAGCTGGCAGCTTATTTTGACAGAAGTTGAGGATAAAGAGACCATTAAAGCCGCAAGGTTTTACTTTTTTATGACGCATTTCGGTTTTGTCTTTTTACTGCTCTTTTTTCTTATAGCAACAAACGGAAATTTAGACATAAACTTTGATGATATGAAAAATATAGTTGGCTCATTTACATACCCGACACTGCTCTTTTTTATGCTTGTTTTTGGTTTTTTAAGTAAGGCCGGAGCCGTACCGTTTCATGTCTGGCTACCGTATGCCCATCCTGCGGCACCTTCTCCCGTCTCAGCTCTTATGAGCGGAGTCATGCTCAAAGTTGCCATTTATGGGTTTGCGCGATTTTTATTTGATGTGCTCTATCCGTGGCCGCTGGAGTGGGGTATAGTCGTCTTGGTAATTGGTTCAATCTCTTCTCTTGTCGGTGTTTTATATGCGCTTAGCGAGCATGATATAAAAGCACTGTTGGCAAATCACTCTATAGAAAATATCGGTATTATTCTCATAGGTTTTGGTATGGGGATGATATTTGACTCGCTTGGACTCAAAACGCTCAGCACATTTTCCTTTATAGCTGCACTGTTTCATGTTTTTAATCATATGAGTTTTAAATCTCTGCTCTTTATGGGTGCGGGAAGTGTGCTGCATCAGACACATACAAAAAATATAGAAAAATACGGCGGCTTGATTAAGTCGATGCCTGTAACAGCGCTGACATTTTTGTTGGCATCTATCAGTATCTCTGCCCTGCCGCCTAGCAATGGTTTCTTGAGTGAATGGATGATTTTTCAATCTATGCTCGGTTCATACAATATTGCAGATATGAGCCTTAAACTTGCCATTCCTTTTGCAATTTTTGCATTGGCCATTACCGGTGGTTTGGCGATTGCCTGTTTTGTGAAAGCTTACGGCATAACATTTTTAGGACTGCACAGAAGTAAAAATGCCAAACATGCGCACGAGGTAAACTTTTTCATGAAAGCAGGTATGGTTTTGATGTCGCTTGTGGTGATATCATTGATGCTTTTTACACCGTTTTATATTTCATGGTTTGACAAAACTTTAGTGAGTCTGCATCATGTCTCAGTATATGCAAAGATGTTTCCTACAGGTATTTGGAATATGCACTCCGTT
>Ga0256837_1002355_pt1 | contig 11779 bp, 9 predicted proteins | sample 4562384metaG_FD_185976 | JGI IMG/M metagenome (GOLD analysis project Ga0256837, IMG submission 185976) | Hydrothermal vent microbial communities from Guaymas Basin, Mexico - 4561-384 | ecosystem: Environmental > Aquatic > Marine > Hydrothermal vents | place: Mexico: Guaymas Basin | collected... | reverse complement strand
CTTCAACCTCCTTTTTTAACGTTTTTTAATTTAAACAGTTGTTTTAAACAGTTGTAATTTAGGTTGAGTAAATATATATAAATTACGCATCCAAGAACATAGTATTAACTACCACCTAAAAATCGCTTTTTTATTGGGATTTTTGGGATTTCAAAGACAATAGCAGGTTTTTTAACAGTCCCACCATATACGAAATAACATAAGAGTGAGAAGTTGGAGAACTCAGACCTTAATGATTGTGTATTATTATGACAATATTACAATCAACCTATGGAGTTAGAGAATAGAAAAACCATGAAAATTATAGGGTGTTGAAAACTCGCAATTTTATCTCAAAGATATATGCAGTTTCTGTTGAAAATAGTTTAAAACATGAAAATTTAACAGTTTCCAGTCGGAAACTATGAGATACTAATAGAAACTGTTAGTTTCCGCGTTATTTTTTTAGAAACTATTGGAAACTACCGGTTTCCGTTGGAAACTATCGGAAACTACCGGTTTCCACTGTTTCCATAAGTTTCTAATTAGAAACAAATAGAAACTGGTAGAAACTACTAATACAAAATAGAAACTAATAGATAAAACGAGATAGTATGTTTATACATGGGGCGAGCTATGTGTTATCATGCCACTGTATATATCGTAAATTATATATATCATAGTGAAATAGTGTAAAACTAAGATTGAGGAATAGACAAATAGGATAAAAAAACAAAAACGTTAAACTGGTGGAAAAGATGAGAACATATACTGCAAAACAGGTTGCAGATATTTTAGGGGTTTCCCCGACTACTGTAGTTAAATGGATTAAAAAAGGACTAGTTAAAGCTGAAATTCAAAAAAGAATGGAAAGAAATTACTATAAAATACCGGAGGATGAAGTTGAACGTTTAAAAAAAGAATTGGGGATTTCACAATAATTAATGATTTTAAATTTTTATATTATTAAAAAAACTAAATTTGTTTTTTATTATATGCTATCAAACTTGGTGTATTATGAGGGGTAATGAGGTTGAAAAAGGAGATTGAGAGGTGGAAATTAATGCATCCAAGTAATGAATATGTTGAGACGATATATAAAATTTTTGAGGATGAAAGAAGAAGGCATCCAACATATAAAGAGAAGAAATTTAACAAAGTGGAGCAGTATAAGGAGTTAATAAAGTTTCTACTCGAAAAAGAGGAAGTAGATGAAGCAGAATTGATATTACAAGCTAAAAAAGTTGGATTAGGGTTGATGTATTATAAAGCATTCCGTTCAATACTAAAGAACTATCTTGGGTTTATTGACTTTATTGAGGAGGATGGATATAGGACAATAAAAATCACTAATGAGTTAAGGAATGCCCTAAATGATGACGATACTAACTCTTTTTCTTCAAGTATTGATGATTTTGAATATATCTTAATGAATTACGAAAATCACCTTATAACTTACCTAAAAGATGCTATTGTTAAAAATATTGACCAAATTAAAGATAATAAGATTAAAATTTCAATGAAGGAGCTTTATAATCTTGGTTTTACGGAATTGGTTGAGTTTACTCTGTTAAGTATGGAAAACTATTATAGAGTTAAAGATTGGATTGAAGAGCTGTTAAATGAGGAATTGGAGAGATTTGGGGAAGATGAAGATTATACTGTAATATTGCACGATTTTCCAAAAGTTTTTGATGTTAATATTGATGTTAATAAGATTTCATCTAAATACGTTAATAAAGTGGTTGAGTTCGAGGGTTATGTGGCTTATGCTTCACAAGTGACTGGTATTGGCAAGAGATACTTGTATAGGTGTTCAAAGTGTGGAAGAGAGAAGGAAATCTATTTTAGAGATTTATTTGAAAAATTTAGAGAAAATGAAGTAGTTTGTAAAGAGTGCGGCAGTAAAATGGAATTTAAAGATATTGTAGAGTATGCTGACTTTCAAGAACTTATAATTTCTGGAATTCCTAGTTCAAATGGAAATGCAAGAGAGCAGAGGGTATTGTACGAAGATACGAATGGAATTTACGATGGTTATGTGCGTGTAACTGGGATTGTTAGACCAATGCGAAGAGGAAAAAAGAAAATTTATGAGTATGTCGTTCAAGCTATTAACATTGAGAGATTAGATGATTACATGATTAAATTAACAGAAGAGGATATTGAAAACATAAAGAAAATAGCTAAGAGAAAGGATGTTATTGATATACTGGCAGATAGGTTAATTCCAGAGATTAAGGGGCATCACATTGTAAAAAAGGCAGTTTTTTTACAACAAATCAAAGGAGTTAAAAAATTAGGAAAAAGGGAAAATATCAATATTTTACTAATTACTGACCCGGGAGTTGGTAAAACAGTAATTTTAAAAAAGATTGCTAAACTTCCAGGAAATAGCTACATAAATCTTCCAACGGCAACGCTAAATTCAATCATTGGAATAGCCGAGAAAAAACAGAGCATCTTGGGGGAGGGTTTTGTAATAAAGATTGGAACTATTCCTAGAACTGTGGGAACTGTCTGTATTGATGAGTTTTATGCAAAAGGCGACGAGTATAAAAAAATATTAGAAGTTATGGAGAGTGATACTGCTAATATCGACAAAGGAGGACAGAAAGTAATAACTCCAATCAAATGCGCTTTTCTTGCAGCATGTAACCCTAAGAGGGGGAGATTTGATAGGGATAGACCTGTTGCAGAGCAGATAGATATTCCCGCTCCATTATTGAGTAGGTTTGATTTAATATTCCCATTGATGGATAAGCCAGACAAAAAGAGTGATGATGAAATTGCTGACTATGTTATTGATGTGCATAGGGCTTATTTGGATGAGGAAGTTAATGAGAAGATTAAATTAGATTATATCGAGGTTGATGGGGTTAGGGTTGATTTTGAGTTTATATCAAAGTATATTTACTATGCAAGGCAGTTTAAGCCAGTTATTAGCGAAAAGGCTAAACGATGTTTGAAACAGTACTATTTAGAAATGAGAAAACTTGGTGAGGCAAATGATGTTGTCCCAATAACTGCTAGGCAGTTAGAGGGAAGTATAAGAATAGCAGAAGCAGTAGCAAAGGCAAAGTTGAAGGATGTTGTTGATGAGGAAGATGCCAAAGAGGCAATTGAAATAATTGATGCATGTTTGAAAGAGATTGCATACGACCCTGAAAAAGGAGTTATTGACATAGATAAAATAGCTGGAACTCCAAGTTCAAGAAGGGAGAAGATTAACAAGGTTTTTGACATTATTAAAGAGCTTTGTGAGTTGAGTGGTGATAATTTAGTTCCTGAGGAGGAGATAAAAGAAAAGGCTGAAAGTATTGGTTTATCTGAAAAGGATGTGGAAGATGCATTGAATTATTTAAAAAGAGCTGGGGATATATACAATCCAAGATATGGATTCTGGGGACTGCTCAAATAATCTCTATAGCAGTGGCATCTCTGGATGCCATTGTATATAATATAAATTATATACAGTGGCATGCTGTTGAAGTGTGTAGTTGTTGCCAGGGAGAGCAACTCAAATGCCACTGTGTAAAAAAGGTTATATTCTACAATCTCCATAATCATAAGTAGAAAATATAGGAGTTGGTATTATGCAAGGCATGGATGTTATATTAGTGTCTTTATTACTTGGCTTATTTGTATTGGCCATGATTTTGGTTGTTGGTTTTTATGTCTTTAAAATGGCTAAAAAGTTAAATCTTACTTAATAATTTTTTAGTTAGGTATTCAACAACCAAATAAGCAATTATCATCAGGACTATTAAGGATGCAACTCCAAAAACTCCAATTGTTGCAGGTAGTTTGTTGTAGATACAGAATAAAAGTATCATTACTATACCATAGGTTAGTGTGTTCAAACCAATATCTCCCACAGAAGTAAAAATATCATATAATGCTTCTTTCTTGCTTTCATTTTCCATTTTAGGCATTAAGTCCATAACTTTACCTACAAAAAACATAGTTAACAACCACCAAAACATGAAAATTCCAATATATATAGCAATTAAATAACCAATGCCTGGCCTAAAAACTAAATAATATAGTGAGAATAATATAAGCCCACTGGCTAAACCCTTAGTTATAGTTGTGTAATACTTTAAATGTCTATCAAATTTTTTACTTATCATATTATAAACACCGAATTGTTTGTTTTGTTTAGTTTTTTTATTTTTCTAATGATATATTTTATATTATAAAAAGTTTGTCGATAAATTGGCTATTTTCATAAATTCAGATTAACATTTATGTAATCTTCAAAATCTCAATAAGTGTTGTGTTTTGCATCCTAAGGGGATTTTTTAAGCACAATTAACCGCTTAATAGTGCATCTATAAAATAGTATGTTTTGATGTTGGAGTTTCAGCCCAAAGTCCAACTTTGGTTAGGGATTTTCGGACAATTATTTAAAAACACACTTAATAATTGTAAAAAATAAACACTACCTTAAAATAACATTTATCACGTTAGGATTGCATTATTATCAAAATAAACCATTATAAAAACTCATTATTTATTTGGATTAATTAAATTAGCTTTTATTTATCTATATTTTAGATTATTATCTTTAATTGATAATCTCCACAAAGGAAAAGGTTTATTTTTACAATATATTATTTTATAATTGTTTTTTAACTTAAAGGTAAATTTTAGATAAAATAATCAGGTATATAAGTAATAGAGGTTACCTACCCATCAACAAATAAGGTAGCATAAAACATAAATATTAGGAGGGGGTAAAAATAATGCCATCTCAAATAATTGCCCTGTTAAAATAAGACCTCTCGGAGGATGGAAATGGGGAGTCCCAAAATGAATCGTCCCCGTAAAGGAGGTTAAAATCAGACCTCTCGGAGGATGGAAACTCTATCTCCACTATTCTTAATGTGAAATCCTCAATTTTCTCAGGTTAAAATCAGACCTCTTGGAGGATTAAATAAAAGAGAGTATTTTTTGTTTGTTTAAGCAGTTTTTAGTGGTTTTTATCTATTTTAAAAATAGTAAAAAATCTTTCAAAATTTAAGATAGTTTTTTACCATATTTTTCTTTTAAAAACTTATCAAACCTATCTTTATCTTCTAAAATATACAATAAAACATCTACTACTAATTTACTAACTGTTAATCCCTCATATTTTGAAAATACTTTTAAAAACTCATATAAATTTTCAGGAAAGCTGATTCCAGCTCTTTTTATACTGTCATTAATGCCATTGTTAGCTAAAAATTCCTCATAATGTGCTTTAACAATATTATTAACGCTTTTATATTTAACAGTGGCATCTTTTTTAAGGAAATTAAGCATCTACATCACCAATTTCTGGAGTGTAGCCAGTTACGTTAATTCTATCTCCTAAAATCTCATTAATCAAACTTAATGCAGTTCTTTCATCGATACCACAATCTTTTAGTGTTAAAACAACCTCTTCAACCCCACAAACTCCATAAACATAAGTTAGCAATAAATCTTCCCTATTGGAACTATGCCCAAGGTATCTATTTGTATAACCCCCAGCTTTTTCTAATGAATTAACTACCCTCTCTTTAAGGTTTTCTTTATTTGACTTTTGATAGTATTCTTTTAATTTTGTTAAAAACAACTCCTTAGCTCTTGCCTTCCTCAATCCATGAATATTGACTGAATTTTCAACATACTCATACATGCCAAGCTTTTTAAACGCTCTCCGTAAAAAAGTGTTTATACTCCCTCTTTTTAATCCGATAACTAAATCTTCATCATCCTTTCCTTCTTTAAGTTGTTCATCTTTGAGTTTTTTTAATAATTCATATTGTTCTTTTGTTAAGGCAGGGATTACCCTATGCCTTCCACCTTTGGATTTTTCTACTATGATATAAGCACCATAAGGGAATTTATCTATTATGAAATGTTGCCTGTTAAAATACTTTGGAATGCCATTGTTTAGGACAATGTGTTTATACCTCAATTTAGCTAACTCTGAAACTCTCAATCCAAAGTTTCTTGCTAATTTTACAGCTAAAACTCCTCTACTTTCTGAATTTTGTTCTAAATAGTTAATTAATTTTTGATAGTCATCATCCTTTACTGCCATTTTTCTTTTGCCATAATGTTCTGCATTTTCGGGAACTCTAATGCCTTTGGCAAAGTTAAATCCATATTTCCTCCCGTATGCTTTAACACAGCTTAAATTCAGTGCTTTTATGTAGCTACAGTATGTTATGAGTGTTTTTATTCCACAAGTTTTTGCCTTTTCATTGATGAATTCTTGAGCCATTTCTGGAGTAATTTCATAGGCATTTCTTATGCCATATTTTTCTTTCAACCAGTTTCCAAATTGTTTAGCAAATTGGACTAAATTATCCTTATATCCCTTTTTAAATCCAAAATTGTTAAAATAATCTCCTCTTGAGGGAATAAACCATATTTCACTTTTTTGTTCTAACCATTCCTCAAAGGTTATTTTTCCAGCCCTCAATTTCCTATCCAACTCCCACCATAAGCCTTTAAATTGCTTTTTTGGAGTCCCAGTTTTGGATGATGCGACAACTGCATACACAAGTTGGTGGGATAAACTCCTATTCTTTTTCTTTGCCATTATAATCACCAAATTAAACATTATTTTTCAAAACATACAATTAGTGAATATGAATATTTTGTGTTTGTTGTATAAACAACTATACTATTGTGCATAGTTAAAACATTCTTATATAATTGGTATTTTATTGGTTATACCCTCAAATTATTTATTTTTAGGTTGTGCATGGTTTGTTTATTTTGCATTTGTTTATTTGGATTAAACAATATTCGCAATTCTACCCCCATGCCGCCATTAACCGCCGTTAATGGCGACATCACCCCTTAGAGGAGTAAATTAAAGCCACAACTCTTTGAAGAAGACAAGTCCCTACCAGCTAAGGGTAGGGACCGACAAGCCCCACTGGGAGGGTTGCCATTGTTATTGGCAATCACCCTCCCAGCCCTCTCACTCTACCCACACTACCCAAAGGTAGTGCAGGGTCATCGGTCATCGAGGGCTAATTTATAATTTATTGGAATATATAAATTTAATGTTTAAAATTTTTTTACTACCTTTTGCATTGATTTTTTTAGATATTATTATATTTAGCTCTCTCATTCTCCAACCTCCTTTTTTAACGTTTTTTAAACAGTTATAGTTTAGGCTGAGTAAATATAAATAAATTACGCATCCAAGAACATAGTATTAACTACCACCTAAAAATCGCTTTTTTATTGGGATTTTTGGGATTTCAAAGACAATAGCAGGTTTTTTAACAGCCCCACCATATACGAAATAACATAAGAGTGAGAAGTTGGAGAACTCAGACCTTAATGATTGTGTATTATTATGACAATATCACAATCAACCTATGGAGTTAGAGAATAGAAAAACCATGAAAATTATAGGGTGTTGAAAACTCGCAATTTTATCCGTTTTATATTTGCTTTATCTGTTGAATACAAGTGTTATTTATTTGCTTTATTTTTATCCAGTTGGATAAGAGTTTTACTCAACAGATAAAGATGGATAAGACCTTTATCCAATGGATAAAATCGGATAAGACCCTTATCTGTCGGATAAAGGTAGATAAGAACGGATAAGAACAGATAAAGGTAGATAAGGGTAGATAAAAACAGATAAGAACGGATAAGAACGATATGGAATATACAAAAGTAGATAAGAGCTAATTGAAAATTGTCAAGATAAAACATAAACCAAAACTCACAATAAAAATTACTCCCAAAACATCCAAATATGTAAATGTTTTTGAAAACACTACTTTGAAAAATGTTGTGAAAAATCTAAAAATATGAATATTTTAATATATAAACAGTGTTGTAGAGTATATTTAACTCCCACGTGTGAGTTTAGAAAAATTAAAATCCATATTAAGATTTTTTATGACAAGGTGAAAATAGGCAAATCACAAGGTCCAGAAAAGTTGATTCTGTATCTCAACAATATATGCTGTATCTACTGAGATAACAAAGATACATCTGGATACAACTGTATCCAGGCGGATACACCCGATACGGAATGGATACAATATGTATCTATTGGATACAGCGGATACGAAACGGATACATTCGGATACAGTTAAAAGCAAGTGGATACATACGGATACAGTTTGTATCTAATAGATACACTTAGATACAAGTAGATACAGTATATACAAACAATAACTAAACAGATACAGGTATATGTGTTTAGATAAAATATTCACATATCATATCAATGTAAACACAAAAAAATGAGAAAATTATATATAGTCGCAGTGTGTAAGTATATAATAATGTCATAATGGCAGTCGGTGAGTGTGATGAAATATTATAATTCTGCGGAGGCAGCGAAAATTCTTGGAGTTTCACAAAACACTGTAATTCGCTGGATAAAGCGAGGGATTATAAAAGCTGAGATTAAAAAAACAGTATTCAGAAATCATTATAGAATTCCAGAATCAGAAATTGAAAGATTAAAAAAAGAATTAGGAATTTCCACGTACGATTAACATATAACTTATTAAAGAGCTCTGGGCTTTTTAATAGTCTGATTTTGCACGATTGCGTTAGTTAAAAACTATTGTTGGAGGTGTGTATATGCTCACAGACGATAATTATGTCGAAAAGATATTTAAAATTTTCGAGGATGAAAGGAGGAAGCATCCAAGATATAAGGAGTCAAAATACTGCAAGACAGAACAGTATAAAGATCTAATACGTTTTTTACTCGAAAAAGAGGAAGTAGATGAAGCAGAATTGATATTACAAGCTAAAAAAGTTGGATTAGGAATGTTATATTATAAAGTGTTTAAGTCTATCATGAAAAAATATCTTGCATTTATTGATATTAGTGAAGATAATGGATATAAAGTAATAAAAATCACTAACGAGTTAAGAAATGCTCTAAACGATGTCAATAATAATGATGATTCTAGATTGGGGCTTGATGATTGGGAGTATTATGTTTATATGTATGAAGATTTGTTGAAAAGGTATTTACAGCACTATATCACAACTACTGGACCAGAAAAATTATCAAGAAAAATTAAGCTCTCTGCGAGGGATATGTCAGCAGAGTTTGGGGAATTGATTGATTATGCCACTAAGAGTGTTGATAATTATTATAGGGTTGTTGATTATCTCACAAAGTTGTTCAATGAGGTATATTATGAGTTATGTTATGAAGTAGGGGATTTTAAGGTGATTTTAACTGATTTTCCAGCAATAAAAATTGATGTGAATGATATTAATGCTGAGCATATTGGAAAGGTTGTAGAATTTGAGGCAAGTATAATTTACGCAAGTCATGTTGTTGCTATTCCTAAAAAAAGCGTTTTTCAATGTCCAAAGTGTGGCAAAACTGTCGAAATATATCTTAAGGACTTTTTTTCAGGTTATGATGTGCCAGTATGTGAATGTGGAGCAAAAATGAAACTCATTGATGAGGGGGGATATAGTAATTTTCAAGAGTTGATTGTTCAAGGATTACCAAATGAAAGAGGTTATGCAAGGGAGCAGAGTGTAATATATGAGGATACTGAGGGGATATATGGGGGATATGTTAAAATCACTGGGATTGTTAGGCCTGTCTTAAAAAGTACAAAAAGAAGGATTTATAACTTGATTATTCAAGCAATAGATATTCAAGAAATTGATGAAGTTTCTCCAAAAATAACAAAAGAAGACATTGAAAACATAAAGAAAATAGCTAAGAGAAATGATGTCATTGATTTATTGGCTGATAGGTTAATTCCAGAGATTAAGGGGCATCACATTGTAAAAAAGGCAGTTTTCTTACAGCAAATTAGAGGAGTGAAAAAACCAGGAAAAAGGGATAAAATTAATATTCTTTTAATTACAGACCCAGGAATAGGGAAGACAGTAATTTTAAGAAAAATAGCTGAAATTCCTGGGAATTCTTACACTTACATGCCAACATCTACAACAAACAGCTTATTTGCAATTGCTGAGAAGAAGAAAAACTTCACTGGGGAGACATTCACAGTGAAAGTAGGACCAATACCAAAAACTTCAGGAACTATCTGTATTGATGAATGCTATGTTCCCAAGGGAGATACTACATTATACGAGTGTATGGAGAATGACCAAGTTCCTTTTAACAAGGGAGGGATTAATGCAATGTTACGTTCTATTTGTAGTTTTTTATGTGCCAGAAATCCAAAATTTGACCGATTCGACCCAGATAAAACAGTGGCAGAGCAGATTGACTTGCCAGCTCCATTTTTGAGTAGATTTGACTTAATATTTCCACTGATGGATAAGCCTGATGCAAAAAATGATATGATGATTGGGGATTATATTATTAAAGTTCATAGAGCGTATTTGGATGAGGAAATCAATAAAAAAATCAAATTAAGCCATGTTATTGTTGATAACGTGAAGATTGATTTTGATTTTATTGTGAAGTATATTTTTTATGCGAGACAGTTTAGGCCAGTTATTAGTGAAGAGGCAGACAAAAAGTTGAATCAATGGTATGTAGAAATGAGAAAAATCCATAAAATTACTGCAAGGCAGTTGGAGGGGGCTATCAGATTATCAGAAGCAATTGCAAAGGCAAAATTAAAAGATAGGGTTGAAGTTGAAGATGTAGAAGAAGCTATAACTATGATTACAGAATGCCTAAAACAAATTGCATATGACCCCGAAAGGGGTATAATCGACATAGATAAAATAGCTGGAACTCCAAGTTCAAGAAGGGAGAAGATTAACAAGGTTTTTGACATTATTAAAGAGCTTTGTGAGTTGAGTGGTGATAATTTAGTTCCTGAGGAGGAGATAAAAGAAAAGGCTGAAAGTATTGGTTTATCTGAAAAGGATGTGGAAGATGCATTGAATTATTTAAAAAGAGCTGGGGATATATACAATCCAAGATATGGATTCTGGGGACTGCTCAAATAATCTCTATAGCAGTGGCATCTCTGGATGCCATTGTATATAATATAAATTATATACAGTGGCATGCTGTTGAAGTGTGTAGTTGTTGCCAGGGAGAGCAACTCAAATGCCACTGTGTAAAAAAGGTTATATTCTACAATCTCCATAATCATAAGTAGAAAATATAGGAGTTGGTATTATGCAAGGCATGGATGTTATATTAGTGTCTTTATTACTTGGCTTATTTGTATTGGCCATGATTTTGGTTGTTGGTTTTTATGTCTTTAAAATGGCTAAAAAGTTAAATCTTACTTAATAATTTTTTAGTTAGGTATTCAACAACCAAATAAGCAATTATCATCAGGACTATTAAGGATGCAACTCCAAAAACTCCAATTGTTGCAGGTAGTTTGTTGTAGATACAGAATAAAAGTATCATTACTATACCATAGGTTAGTGTGTTCAAACCAATATCTCCCACAGAAGTAAAAATATCATATAATGCTTCTTTCTTGCTTTCATTTTCCATTTTAGGCATTAAGTCCATAACTTTACCTACAAAAAACATAGTTAACAACCACCAAAACATGAAAATTCCAATATATATAGCAATTAAATAACCAATGCCTGGCCTAAAAACTAAATAATATAGTGAGAATAATATAAGCCCACTGGCTAAACCCTTAGTTATAGTTGTGTAATACTTTAAATGTCTATCAAATTTTTTACTTATCATATTATAAACACCGAATTGTTTGTTTTGTTTAGTTTTTTTATTTTTCTAATGATATATTTTATATTATAAAAAGTTTGTCGATAAATTGGCTATTTTCATAAATTCAGATTAACATTTATGTAATCTTCAAAATCTCAATAAGTGTTGTGTTTTGCATCCTAAGGG
>Ga0256837_1002354_pt1 | contig 11783 bp, 12 predicted proteins | sample 4562384metaG_FD_185976 | JGI IMG/M metagenome (GOLD analysis project Ga0256837, IMG submission 185976) | Hydrothermal vent microbial communities from Guaymas Basin, Mexico - 4561-384 | ecosystem: Environmental > Aquatic > Marine > Hydrothermal vents | place: Mexico: Guaymas Basin | collected... | reverse complement strand
CATTAATTTGTTTTCTAATCCAAGGTATAGATTTGTGATATTTTTCTGATAATTGTACTAAAGTTTGTCTATTAGAAAAATACTCTTTAAATATTTTATTTTGTAGTCTTATTGGTCTTCTTTGGTGTTGGAATTTCTTTTTACAATCCTTGCATAAGTATCTCTGAATCCCTCTTCTTTTACCAATTTTAATTATATTTTTAGAAGAGCATTTTGGGCAGTTTTTAGTGTTTTTTTATAATCCATTATAAAATATCCTTTGTTTCCTACAATTCTATCATACTTTTAAGCTGATTTCAAACCCCCAAATTTTTCATTAAGCCAAAAATTTAAAGAAGATATATAAACACCTTATCAACTACAAAGTCATTTTTTAGTATAATCGCGAATATATAATTTAAGGATATACTAAAAATGACTAAACCTTTACTAATAGAAATAGCAGTTGAAGAACTTCCTGCAATACCTTTTTTACAAGAGTTACCAAATATAAAAGCAAAATGGAAAAAAATATTACAATCAAATGATTTAGAATGTGATTTTGACTTTTTTTATACACCTAGAAGATTAGTGTTTTGGCATAGAGAATTTAAAGTATCTCAAGAAGATAAAATAGTAGAGCAATTTGGAGCTCCAATAGCAATTGCATATAAAGATGGAAATCCAACAGGTGCAGCACATGGTTTTGCAAAAAAATGTGGAGTTGCATTAGATGAGATATCTAGTATAGACAAAGGTAGAGGTGAAGTTCTTTATTACAAAAGTCAAGTAAAAGGTACACTTGCTAAAGATCTACTAAATACTATGATAAACGAATTTATCAAAAATTTAAATTTTGGAAAATCTATGAGATGGGGAAGCTTAAAAGAGAGTTTCATTAGACCAATAAGAGGACTAAGTATTGTTTTAGGTGATGAGTTAGTAGATGGTGAACTATTTGGTGTTAAATCAGCTATGAATTCATTTGCCCATAGAATGGTATCTTATGATAAATTTGACTTTTCATTTGCAGGAGATTATTTTTGTAAAATAGAAAAAAATGGTGTAATCTTAGATCAATCAAATAGAACAGCACTTATTTTAAATCAAATGGCAAAAATAGAAAAAGATAATAATCTAGTAATAGAAAAAGATGAAGATCTTTTAGCAGAAATTGTAGCTATTACAGAATACCCAACAGCACTTTTAGGTAGTTTTGATGAAGAGTTTTTAGAGCTTCCAGAAGAGGTTATTATAGGTTCTATGAAAGAACACCAAAGATATTTTGCAATATATGAAAATGGAAAAATTACAAATAAATTTGTAGTAATATCAAACTCATATACAAAAGATTTCTCTGAAATAATAACAGGAAATGAAAAAGTTTTAAGACCAAGATTAGCAGATGCTATGTTCTTTTGGAATAACGATTTAAAAAATGGACTACAAAATGAAGGTTTAAAACAGATCACATTTGTAGAAGGTTTAGGAAGTGTATATGATAAGTCTTTAAGAGAAGAGAGAATTGCTCTTAAATTAGCAGATATGTTTGATGTAAAAGAGAAAGATCTAATTAGTAAAGCTGTAATGATGGCAAAATCAGATCTAATGACAGATATGGTATATGAATTTACAGATCTTCAAGGTCTTATGGGATACTACTATGCAAAAGCTGCTGGTGAAGATGAAAAAGTATGTTTAGCAATCAAAGAACAATATCTCCCAGATGGAGAAGATAGTGATTTACCATCATCTGTATTTTCAAGTATTATCTCATTAAGTGCTAAACTTGATACTCTTATGGGATTATTCTCTGTAAATATGATACCAACAGGTAGTCGTGATCCATTTGCTTTAAGACGAGCAGCTGCAGGTATTGTAAAAATTTGTGTTGAACATAAATTACCACTAGATCTAGATAAACTAATAAATAGTTCACTAGACCTATATAAAAACTTAAATGTACAAACACTAAAAGAGTTTTTCAATGATAGATTAATTAAAATCTATAATGATGTAAATCCAAGTGTAATCAAAGCAGTATTAAGTAGTGCAGAGAGTAATATTTATAAAATTAGTTTAAAAATAAATGCACTACACAATAAAGTAAATAGTTCTGATTTTAAAGAGATATCTACAACATTTAAAAGAGTTGCAAATATCATAAAAGATATAGATACAAATGCTACTTTAGATATAGATGAATCTTTATTTATTGATCAAGAAGAGAAAGATCTATATGAAGCTTATAAAAATGTTGTATCAAAAACATATAATTCATATGATGAAGAATTAACAGCATTATTTAGTTTAAAACCTCAATTAGATAACTTCTTTTCAAATGTATTTGTAAACCATGAAGATGAAAAAATAAAAACAAATAGAAAAAATCTTATTGGTTTAGTATATCAAGCATTTAAAAATATTGCAGATATTAAAGAGATAAGTATATAGATATAAACAATTAATTGTTTGATATAGTACAGTACAATATAAGAATTGAAAGTGCCAACAAAAACTAAAAAAGAACAAAAAAAAGAAGATATAATACAAGCTTCTTTAGAGCTTTTTGCTTCAAAAGGATTTTATAACACTACAATCCCTGATATTGCTTCATCTGTTAAAATAAGTGTTGGAAATATGTACAACTACTTTAAATCAAAAGATATTTTAGCAAAAGAGATAATCTAATATATCTCTAAATATTTAGGTTTAAAACTAAAAGATATAAATGAACAAGATATATCTACAAAAGAGAAAACAAAAAAAATAATCGAAATATATTTTAAAATAGCATCAATAAAACCAGAGATGATAGATTATTTTTTAAGAATATATCTAAGTAATAGAGAAGTTTTTCAAGATGCACCTAAAGCTCTTGAGATATTACAATAATTCAATAAAAATGCGGTAATATTAGCAAATGTAAGTGATAAGCATTTAGAAAAAGTTATACTAAATAGTAGCTATGGAACTTCTAGATTTTTAGATACACCAACAGGTGAATTACTACCTAGAATATGCTAAAAGCAACTTATGTAGCATAAGTATTTTTTATACTTTGGTATAATATTATAAATTAAATTTAGGAGAATTATATGTCAATGATTATGTTAATCGTAATGAACTTAGCAATAATGGCATCACTTTATGTTGTGTTATATATTTTAGGTGCATTATTTGGAATAAATATTGATTCAAGTTCTATGACTAGTTTATTACTTATGTCAGCTGTTTTTGGATTTGGAGGTAGTTTTATATCTTTGTTTATGTCAAAAACAATGGCGATAAAAGGTATGGGTGTAAAACTTATTGAAAATCCTACAAGTTCATTTGAAATTTGGCTTTTAAATACTATACAAAAACAAGCCAATGATGCAGGTATAAAAATGCCAGATGTTGGTATTTTTGATGCTGCTCCAAATGCTTTTGCTACAGGATGGGATAAAAATAACGCCTTAGTAGCAGTAAGTACTGGTCTTATAGATCTAATGAGTCGTGAAGAGATAGAAGGTGTGTTAGCACACGAGATGAGTCATATTAAAAATGGAGATATGGTAACAATGACACTTATGCAAGGTGTTTTAAACACTTTTGTAATGTTTATATCAAGAGTTATTGCAAATCTTCTTACAAGCAATAGAAATGGAAGTTCTAGTACTATGAGTTATTATGCAGTTAGTTTTGTACTTGAGATGGTATTTAGTTTATTTGCTAGTGCTATTATGATGTGGTATAGCAGATATAGAGAATTCAAAGCAGATGAAGGTGCAGTTGATCTAAATGGAGCAAGAGGTATATACTATGCTTTAGCAAAACTTGGAAATGTACCACAAGAACAATTATCTCTAAGTGATGATTATAAAACATTTGGATTTGTTGGATTTATAGGTGATCTATTTAGATCTCATCCGCAAATAGAAGATAGATTAAATCATATTAAAGAGTATTCTAGTAGATAGAATAATTTATAAACAATATGATACAATACTCTAAAGAGTACTCTTTAGAGTATTAAAAAGGATACTTTATATTTATACTCTTTTATAGAAGAACAATATACTAGAAATTGTAACTTTATAAATGATTTAATAAAAATATTTTTTATATTATCAATTGAAATTAAAGCAGGTACTTTCGATAAAAATAATTTAATTGAATATGATAATATTAAATTTTTAATGACTAAAAACTCTGATGACGAAAAAAAAGATTACTCAAAAATAGAAAGTATGCTAGTAAAATATCAAAGGATAAATCATTTTCAACTATTATTTAAGAATGAATTGATAGTTGATATATTATTTGAATCAAGTATTAATAAAGTTACTTTAAATAATAATATATTAAATAATATTTCAAAAAAAGATAAACCTTTAAAATACTTTAGATTAAATAATTTTAAAGAACATATAAAAAGTGATATATTAGATAATATTGAAAAATATAAAAAAGAAAATAGATGAAAATAACTTTACTAATAAGTACTTTTAACTCAATATCACAAAGCTATTATACAATCCTAAAAGATAAAGGATATAGTGTAGATATAGTTTATGCTATAAATGATACTCAAATAATAAATGAAATAGATGAGTTTAAACCAGATATTATTCTTTGCCCTTATCTTAAAAAGTTTGTACCTAAAGAGATATATAATATTTATGATACTTATATACTTCATCCTGGTATCATAGGAGATAAGGGTGCATATAGTATAGATAATGCTCTTAAAGATAATAAAAAACAATGGGGCGTTGTAATTCTAAAAGCAAATGAATCTTATGATGGTGGAGATATATATGCAAGTGTTGATTTTAAATTAAGAGATACTACAAAATCTAGTATATATAGAAATGAAACAAAAATAGCAAGTATAAAAGCACTTGAAATATTACTTCAAAATATAAATAACACTACATTTGAACCTATAAAACAAAAACAAACTTCAATGCATACACAACTTACTCAAAAACTAAGATCTATAAATTGGCAAGAAGACACAAGTAAAGCTATTATAAAAAAGATAAATTATTCTGATAGTTTTCCTGGTGTTTTAGATGAAATATTAGGTGTAAAATGTTATCTTTATGGAGCTTGTGTAGAAGATAAACTAAAAGCAAACAATCCAAAAGAGATATTAGCAAAAAGAGATGGTGCTATTTGTATAAGTACTATTGATGGTGCTATTTGGATAAGCCATCTAAAAGAGATAAATATGTTTAAACTTCCTGCAACTTATACTCTAAAAGATAAACTAGCAGGTATAAAAGAGCATAGAATTCCACTAATTTTTGATAAATCACATAATACATTTTATGAAATAAGTGTAGAGATAAAAGATGAAATAGGATATTTACACTTCAATTTTCACAATGGTGCATTTAGGGCTGAACAATGTATACGACTAAAATATGCATTTCTTTATTTAAAAGAACAAGTAAAAATAATAGTACTTATGGGTGGTGATGATTTCTTCTCTAATGGAATAAATCTAAATATACTAGAAGATAGTAAAAAAAGTGGTGAAGATGGATACAGTAATATAAATGCCATAAATGATCTAGTAAAATCAATCATTTTTGCACCAGAAGTAATTACTATAGCAAGTATGAAAAAAAATACAGGTGCAGGAGGGGTGTATTTAGCACTTGCTTGTGATAAAGTTATCTCTTCCAATACTACTATACTAAATCCACACTATAAAAGCTTAGGTCTTAGTGGAAGTGAATACCACACATATAGTTTATATAAAAGGGTATCAAAAGATATAGCAAATAGTTTACTAGATGAGTGTTTACCAATAAGCTCAAAAAAAGCAAAAGATATAAACCTAATAGATGAAGTTTTTGATATAGATAGTTATGATAAAGATTTAGAACAATATTGTTTAAAACTATTAGAAGATGAAGATAGTTATGATGATTTTTTATGGCAAAAAGAGGATTATTTAGATGAAAACAAAGAATTTATAAACTCATGTAAAGATAAAGAACTAAAAGTGATGTATGATGAGTTTTTCAAAGATGATTCTATTTTTCATACTCTACGATATGAGTTTGTATATAAAATTTGCCCAATACAAACACCAAAAAGATTAAAATACAAAGGATAAAAATGCACGAATATAGTATAGTACAAAGTTTACTTGACCAATGTGAAGAGAATGCAAGAGCAAATGATGCTACAAAAGTAACTAAAGTAGTAGTTAAAATTGGAGTTATGAGTGGGGTTGAACCAGATCTTTTACAAACTGCATTTGATACATTTAAAGAGGGTACTATGTGTGAGGGTTGTGAATATATTCAAAACATACAAAAAGTAAAAATAACCTGCTTAAAATGTAATACCACAAGTGAATTAGAGAAAAATGAATATTGCTGTCCTAAGTGTCAAAGTGTTGAACTTGATGTAATAGATGGTGAAGATCTTATGCTTATGCAGTTAGAGCTAGAATAATTATTAAATAATATTATATTTTAATATGTTATAATTAATCAATAAAATTAGGAGTGAATAAATATGACTATAAATACATCATCACTTTTAAATATGTTGCAACCTTCAATAAATGATAATATAAAAGAGAAAATACAATCTCTAAGTAAAGATGGAAAAGTAGAGATTAGTTCACTTCTAAAAGAAAAAAGTGTTACAACACTTCTTAGTTCATTGTTTAATGATATTATAAAAGGTAATAAATCAAAATCAACTATATCTTCTAGTTTACAAAACTCAAAAGCTATGTTTGATTTTAAAAGTGTAAGTAGTGATATAAAAGATATTTTAAACAATCCTAAAATAGCTAATAACCCCAAACTAGAACAACAAGTAAAAACTTTAAAAAACTTTTTAGTAGATATAAAAGATCTAGATGATAAAAATTTAAAATCAAATATAAAAAACTCAGGTGTATTTTTAGAATCAAAACTTTTAGAAAATAGTAAAGAGTTTCAACAAAGTGAACAAAAATCACAAATAGATATAAAAAATACAATAAAAGATATATTAAAAAATATTGATGATCCTAAAATACAAAAAGCTTTAGATAATCCAAAATTAAATGAACAAATAACATTATTAAAAAAGTTTTTAGGGGATATAAAAAATTTAAATGATAAAAGTATTAAACAAAATACCCAAAATATTGCAAAACTTATACAATCACAAGTACAATCAAAAAGTATTGATAGTGGTAGTTTAGAAGAGTTAAAAACAACACTAGATCAAGTAAAACAGCAAATCCAAAATCCAAAAATCCAGCAAGAACCACTGCAAAATAAACAAATAAATACACTAAAACAATTTATGAGTGATATAAAAGAGCTTTATGATAAATCACAAAATATAGCTTCAAAAACTACAGCATTACCACAAGAGATAAAACAAAAAGTTGAGCAAAGTATCACAAATGATTTAAAAGCTACACTTTTACAAGTAAAAGATCAAATTGATGACCCAAAAATACAAAAAGTCTTAGATCAAATATCATACCATCAACTTCTATCATTTAGTTCATATTCAAATAGTAGTTTTTTACCTTTTATGTGGGACAATGTTGAAGATGGTAGTGTAAACTTTACATCAAATGAAAAAGAGATATTTACTTGTAGTATAGATCTACAGTTAAAAAACTATGGTGAGTTTAAATCAGTATTACTACTTGAACAAAAAAACAATATCTCAATAAACCTTAGAATAAAAAGTGATACATTAAAAGCAAAAGTACAAGATAACTTAAAAATACTAAGAGAAGGTATCAATAAAATAGGATTAAATCTAGTTAGTTTAAATATTTTAACATACAATGATACTGTATCAAAAGAACAAAAAGCATACCAAGATAATATAGATAAACTATCTTACGGTATAGATATAAAAGTATAGGAGTAAAAATGGATTATCAAAAAATTTTAGATGAGATATATACAAATATTCAAGAAGAATTACCAAATGGTAAAGTAGCAAACTATATACCAGCACTAGCAAATGTAAATCCAGATCAATTTGCTATGAGTATAACTTTAAAAGATGGTACACAATACCATGTTGGAAATTATGAAGAGAAATTCTCTATACAAAGTATCTCTAAAGTGTTAGCATTTTCTTTAGCTATAGATATATATTCAACAAGTTTATACAAAAGAGTAGGAGTTGAGCCATCAGGAAGTGCTTTTAATTCACTAGTACAACTAGAATATGAAAATGGAATACCTAGAAATCCATTTATCAATGCAGGTGCAATAGTAATAGCAGATGCCCTTATAAGTAATTTTGGTGGAGAGTATGCAGCACTAGAAAAAATAATGCAGTTTACAAGATCTATAAGTGATGATGATACTATCACATTTGATTCAGAAGTAGCAAGATCAGAGATGGAACATGCAAGTAGAAATCTATCTTTAGCTCAACTTATGAAAAGCTTTGGAAACTTCGAAAATGATGTACATAAAGTAGTAGAAAACTATTTTAAACAATGTGCAATAACAATGGATACAAAAACTTTGAGTAGATCTATGATGTATCTTGCTTTTAAAGGTAAAGATCCAATATCTAAAAAACAATTTTTATTAGCTCGTCAAGCTAAAAGGGTAAATGCCTTGATGTTAACTTGTGGACATTATGATGCAAGTGGTGAGTTTGCTTTTCATGTTGGTCTTCCTGCAAAATCTGGTGTTGGTGGTGGTATAGTAGCAGTTATACCAAATAAAATGAGTATAGCTGTATTTTCACCAAGATTAAATAAATATGGAAACTCTCATAGTGGAACAATAGCTTTAGAGATGTTTACAACTATGACAAATATGAGTATATTTTAAAATTATTTTTTGATACTAAGATAAAGTTTTTCTACTTTTTCTCTTGCCCATGGTGTTTTTCTTAAAAACTTCAAAGACGATTTTACACTAGGATCATGATTGAAGCATCTTATATTTATAATTTGTCCTAATTTTTCCCATCCATAGTGGTCTTTTAAAAAGTTTATTATATCTTCTAATTTTACTCCATGAAGTGGATTGTTTGGGTTTTCATTCATAAGATAGCCTTTATTTTTTTGATATATTATCATATTTGTAGAATATTTAAGATAAAATAGTATTTATATAAAGTAAAAGAGAATAGTCATGAAAAAAGCAACCGCACTACAATATGATAAAAAATCTCAAAATGCACCAAAGGTAACAGCCCAAGGTAAGGGTGCCATTGCACAAAATATAATAGATGTTGCAAAAAAACATAATATACCTATAAAAAAAGATGAAGATCTATTAAATATGTTAAGTGTAATAGAGGTAAACGAAGAGATACCAACAGAGCTTTATAAAGCAGTCTCTGAAGTGTTTTCTTTTATATATGGACTTACAAATGAAGAAGATATAAATCACAAGGATGAATCATGGCAAGAGTAATTGTATTAAGTGGAGCAGGACTTAGTGCGCAGTCAGGAATAAGTACATTTAGAGACTCCGATGGATTGTGGGAGAACTATGATCTAAAAATAGTGTGTGATTCATCCTCTATGTATGAAAATAAAGATATCACAATAGAGTTTTATGATAAAAGAAGAGAAGATATAAAAGATAAATTACCAAATCATGCACATAAAGTTTTAGCAAAACTAAAAAAACAATACCCAAATGATATAGCATTAATTACTCAAAATGTAGATGATTTATTTGAAAAAGCAGGTTTAGATGAAAATGAACTAATACATCTGCACGGTTATTTACCACAAATTAGATGTATAAATGAACCATGCTCTAATATACAAAATATAGGATATAAAAAACTATATTCATACAATAATGGTATATGTGAAGTATGTAAAAGTATTATGCGACCAGATATTGTATTTTTTGGTGAGATGGCACCAAAATATGAAGATCTAAACAAATATATACAAGATTGTGAAATGTTGGTTGTAATAGGTACAAGTGGAAATGTAATAGGGGTTAATACCCTTGCAAACTTCGTAGATATAAGTATATTAAACAATCTTGAACCAAGTGATGCAATAGATCATAATCTCTTTACAAAAGTGATTTATGATAAAGCAACAAATGCTATAGATGAGATAGCATTAGATATAAAAAAGTTTTTAAATGAGTAAGCATATATATGATTATATAATAATAGGTGCAGGAATAGCAGGTTCTTCTATAGCTTATGAGTTAAAAAAACATTCTAATAATATATTAGTAATAGAAAAAGAGAATAAAATTGCTTTTGGAGCTAGTGGAGCTGCTGGTGGACTTATGTCACCACTTTTAGGAAAACCAAATAAGTTTAAAACTTTAGTAAATGAAGCATTAAAATATTCAACAAATTTTTACAAATCAAATATACCAAAACATATAAATCAGTGTGGAACACTAAGAATTCCAAAAGATAAAGAGGATGAAAAAAAGTTTCAAGAATATATACCTTTTATAGATATGCCTTATAAAATAGAGCAGGGTGGATGTTTTTTTCCTGAAGCTAGTGTTGTAAATAGCCATGAAATATGTAAAGCCTTAATGACTGATATAACTATACAGTATAACGAAGAAGTAAAAAATATAAATTATGAAGATAAAATATGGAATTTAGATAATAAGTATTATACAAAAAATCTAATACTAGCAACAGGTTCATCAAAAAAACTAATTGATGAGTTCTATGTGAATATTAGGGCTATTTGGGGACAAAGAATAGATATTTCTACTACAACTTGTATAGGTATTAACTACCATAAAGAGTGTTCAGTAACGGCTTCAAAGGAAATAGATGAAAAAACTTATAAAGTTAGTATTGGTGCTACTCATCATAGATTTGTAAATACAAAAACTATAGATAAGAATGATACAGAAGTATTACTAAAAAAAGCTAGTGATATTATTAAATTAGAAGATATAAATGTTATAAATGAATACGCAGGTGCAAGAGCAGCTAGTGTTGATTATTTTCCAATAGTAGGAAAAATAATAGATTCTAAAAAAACTATTCAAGAGTTTCCTTACTTAAAAAATGGTACAAATGTAAATGAACAAAGATTTACAAGATATGATAATTTGTATATACTAAATGGAGTTGGGGGTAGAGGATTTGTTTTATCTCCTTATTTAGCAAAACAACTTTGTGATTTAATTATCTATAATAAAGAAGTACAAGAAGAGATAAATCTAAATAGACTTTTCAAAAGAGAAGTAAAAAGATTAAAATAGATTAAAATATAAAAGGATTGATATGACAGGTGGATTTTTTGCAATATTAGATGATATAGCAATGTTAATGGATGATGCAGCAGCAGTTACAAAAGTAGCAGTTAATAAAACAGCACCAATTTTAGGAGATGATTTAGCAGTAGGTGCTCAAAAATCATCAACATTTAAAGCAAGTAGAGAGCTACCAGTATTGTGGGCTATTACAAAAGGATCTTTCAAAAATAAGTTAATAATACTTCCTATAGTATTTTTACTTAGTTCATTTTTCCCTTGGCTTATTAAATATATATTAATAGCTGGTGGAATATATCTAGCGTATGAGGGTGCAGAAAAGATTGTAGAAGTAGTAAATAAATATACTTCAAAACATGAAGTTCATCAAAGTATAAAACAAGAGCAAACAGAAGAACAAAAAATAAAATCAGCTATATTAACGGATTTTATACTTTCTATTGAGATAATCGTAATAGCTTTAGGTACAGTTATTGAAGAACCACTTGCTACTCAACTTATTGCAGTAAGTGTAGTAGCAATTGTAGCAACAGTTGCAGTTTATGGTATTGTTGCATTACTTGTTCGTATGGATGATGTAGGTTTTTA
>Ga0256837_1002353_pt1 | contig 11784 bp, 16 predicted proteins | sample 4562384metaG_FD_185976 | JGI IMG/M metagenome (GOLD analysis project Ga0256837, IMG submission 185976) | Hydrothermal vent microbial communities from Guaymas Basin, Mexico - 4561-384 | ecosystem: Environmental > Aquatic > Marine > Hydrothermal vents | place: Mexico: Guaymas Basin | collected... | reverse complement strand
CTTAATCGTAAAATTGCGGAAAAAGGTATTTATCCTGCGGTTGATCCACTAGATTCAACTTCAAGATTACTTGATCCACAAATTATTGGTGAGGAACACTATAACGTAGCTCGTGGTGTTCAACAAACTCTTCAAAAGTATAAAGATCTTCAAGATATTATTGCGATTCTTGGTATGGATGAGCTTTCTGAAGATGATAAAAATGTTGTTGAACGTGCTCGTAAGATTGAGAAATTTCTTTCTCAACCATTCTTTGTTGCTGAAGTATTTACAGGTTCTCCTGGTAAGTATGTTTCACTTGCAGACACTATCAAAGGTTTCAAAATGATTCTTGATGGTGAATGTGACCATATGTCTGAAAACTCATTCTATATGGTTGGTGGTATGGATGAAGCTATCGAGAAACACAACAAGTAATTCATAAAGGAATAATATGAGTAACTTTAAACTTGAAATTTTAACTCCTAATGGTGAAATCTATAATGATGAAGCTATTAGTGTAACTCTTCCTGGTGAAGAAGGTGAATTTGGTGTTCTTGCTGAACACTCTTCACTAACTACACTTTTAGAGGCTGGTGTTATAGATGTTGAAAAAGCAGATAAAACAGTAGAATCTATTTTAATTAACTGGGGCATGGTTCAAGTTGATGAAAAAAAAGTTATTGTTCTTGTTGAAGGCGCCGTAGCTATTCGTGGTGAAAATGAGAGTGCTATCTCTAAAGCACTTGAAGATGCAAAATCATTGATTGAGTCTATTAAAGATAACAATCCTGCTATTGCATCAGTTTCAGCAAAAATAGAATCAGCTGCACAAGGTCTTCTATAAACAATGACTAACGAGATACTTGATTTTTATTTAAAATCACACCCAGTTACACTGGGTGTTCTTGCACTTTTATCTATATACTTTATAGTTTTAAATTGGGTATTTTTATACAGATACTTTTCTATTAATAATTGGCTACATGTAGAGAATAGTTCTTTAGAATCTCTTCTTATGGGTTCATCTACAGTTAGTGGTAACTCATTTTTAAATAATTTTTTAAAAACAAGTACAAATATTACTAAAGAAGTATTAGAATTAGGCTCCTTAGCAGCTACAAAGGAAGCTACTAAGGGATTATCTATCCTTTCAATTTTTGCTTCAACAACTCCGTTTATAGGTCTTTTTGGAACAGTTGTAAGTATTTTAGATACATTTTCACATATTGGACAAAGTAGTGGTGGTATGGGGATTATTGCTTCTGGAGTATCAGATGCTTTAGTTGCAACAGCATCTGGTATATTTGTAGCTATATTTGCATATACATATCATCAAATCTTACATAGAAAATCTTATGAGCTTATAAATCTTATACAGATGCAAAGTGATGCAATTATAGCAAGAAGAGTATAGGTTATATAGTGGGCTACGATTGGAATGTTAAACCAGAGTTAAATATAACACCACTTGTTGATGTTATGTTAGTTTTACTAGCTATCATGATGGTTGTAGCACCTACTCTTATTTATGAAGAGAATATATCATTACCTCAAAGTTCAAAAACTAAACAACTTGCAAAGATTCCACCAGTTCATATAATAATAGATAAAGATAAAAATCTAAAAGTAAATAAAGATACATTTTTATTAAATGCTTTTATGGATAACTTCTCAAACTATTCTAAAAAATTAGATTTAAAAGCTACAGTACTTATTAGTGCTGATAAAAATTTGGACTACGGTGTGGTTATGTCAGTATTAGCTGCTGTTAAACAAGCAGGTTTTACTTCAGTTTCACTTGCAACAAATGGATAAAGATAATCAATATTTTTATATAAGTGGTTTTTTATCATTTGCACTTTTTTCATTTTTCTTAGCTATTGTTTTGTTTATGATTATGAATTCTGATAAATCAAAAATATTTGCCCTTGAAAAAGATAATTATATATCAGTATCCATAGATATGTCGATAAAAAAAGCCAAACAAACTATAAAAAATCTACCTAAAACTCCTATCAAAGAAACAAATGTTCAAACAAAACCAGAAGATATAAATATTGACAGTTTATTTTCTGATGTATGGACACAAAAAATAAAACCAAGAAAAAAAGAAGTTAAAAAGATAGATAATAGAAGACTTCAAGAGATAAGTAAAAAAACAAAGATTGTAAAAGAAAATAAAGTTGAATCTGTATCTGATTTATTTAAAAATATAAATACAAAAGATAGTAGTGATGAAGCTTCATCTGAATCTAAAGCTTTTGAGGTTAATGAGTATTTAGCTAAAATTCAGGCTTTAGTTTATGAACACTTTTACCCACCAGCTTCATCAGAAGGCAATACAGTAAAAGCAGTTATAACGCTAAGTGCAATAGGAAAAGTGCAAGATTTTAGAATTTTAAATTATTCAGCAAATGAAGCTTTAAATACTGAATGTGATAGGATAAAATTAAGACTTTTAAATGTAGTCTTTCCTAAGAATCCAGATAATAAATCTGGAACATATACAATAACTTTAACCGCTCAGGAGTAATTTTGAAAATATTAATTAGTTTTTTATTGACAATAACAATGATGTACGCAAGTGATGCTACAATAGAAGTAATAAAGAAAGTTGATTCACTTCCAAATATAGCTGTTGAAGATGCTTCAGCAACTTATGATGATACATTTAAAATGAGATTTTTTAAGTCTATTGTTTCTGATCTAACTGTTATATCTGTATTTAATGTAGATAGACATTATAGAACTTTATCTTATGAAGCATCAGAAGTAGCAGTTGAAAATAAAGAGATGGATTATGTTCTTCGTTATAAACTAGGTAAAGATGATGCTGATGCTTTAACTATAGAGGTTAAAGTACTTGTAAATAATGAAAAAGTATTTTCTAAAAACTATAAAATAAAAAACAAAAGTATGTATATGTTTATATCACATGCTATAGCTTATGATATAAATGAATTTATGGGGCAATCATCAGTAGCTTGGATGAAGAGAAAAGTTATATTTTCAAGAGTTGTAAGTCCTAGAAAAAGTGAGTTAGTTATAGCTGATTATACTCTTACTTATCAGCATACAGTTGTTAAAGGTGGATTTAATCTGTTTCCAAAATGGGCAAATAAAGCACAAACAGAGTTCTATTATACATCTTTAAATGAAAAGAAACCAACCTTAAAACATGTAAATATACGCACTGGTAAAACTAAAGTTATCAAATCATCAGACGGAATGATGATCTGTTCTGATGTATCAAAAGATGGAAATAAACTTCTTTTAACTATGGCTCCAAAAGGTCAGCCAGATATCTACATGTACAATGTAAAAAGTAAAAACTTAAAACGAATAACTAAGTATGGCGGTATAGATGTTGGTGCCCAGTTTATGGATAATAAAACTATAGTTTTTGTATCAGATAGACTTGGTAATCCAAATATATTTTCCAAAAATCTTGAATCTAGTTTAGTTGAACAGATGGTATATTATGGAAAAAGTAATTCAGCATGTTCATCTCATGGGAACTATATAGTTTATAAATCTCGTGAAAGTTCAAATGCTTTTGATACTAATACTTTTAATTTGCATCTTATCTCAACAGAGACTGATTTTATACGCCGTCTTACTGCAGTTGGAGTAAATGAGTTCCCTAGATTTTCAATTGATGGAGATGCTATTATATTTATTAAAAATTATAAAGCGCAAAGTAGCATAGGAATAATTAGATTAAACCATAATAAAAACTACCTTTTTCCACTTAAATATGGAAAAGTTCAGTCTATGGATTGGTAATTAAACAGTTTTTTTGGTACAATCACATAAATAAAAATTTAAGGTAGAGATATATGAAAAATATTTTAGTATCAGGTGTTCTTGCAGCACTTTTATTATTAACAGGTTGTTCTGATAAAGATCCAGTTGTAGAAGGTAATAATGAAGCTCCTCAAGAGCAACAAGCTACAAATTCTACAAGCAATAACGATACAGTAGTTGTTGAAGCAGTTCAAGAGGAGATGGTTGAAAATAAAGATGGCATAATATCTTCAAATACAAATAGTGGTGATTTAGCATCTGTTGAGAAGAAATTCACTTCTGTATATTTTGATTTTGACAAATTTAACATAAATGATGCTAATAAAGATAAAGTATCTACATCTGCTACTATAGCAAACTCTGTTGCAGCTGCATTTACTGTTAAGCTTGAAGGTAACTGTGATGAGTGGGGATCTGATGAATATAACTTCGCACTTGGTCTTAAACGTGCAAATTCAGTAAAAAAAGCTTTAGTTGCTGAAGGTGTTGATGCTAATCGTATAACTATGGTAAGCTATGGTGAAAGCAATCCAGTATGTTCTGATAAAACAAAAGATTGTTGGGCAAAGAACCGTAGAGTAGATTTTAAACTTCTTCCATAATCAATGAAAAGCAGTTTATTTTTTGCTTTTCTAGCAATATTCCTGCCTTTATTTTTAGCTGGGGCTGAACCTTCTGCGTTCGGTGCTGGTGATTTAAATGTTCCTGAACCTTATGGACTTACATCTACAGAAGAAGTTCTCCTTCAAAATAAAAAAAATCTTAAAAAAGTTGTAGTTAAAACTAATAATCAAGCTAACGAAGTTGATTCACTAAGAGAGCGTATAGATGGTATTCAAAGTATTATAGAGAGCATCTCTGTTGCATCAAGAAAAAACAAACTTTCAATCAAAGAATTAAATAAAAAAAATGAAGAGGAATTAAAAAACTCATCTGAGTTTGACAAAAGATTTACAGAGGCTGTAGAGCTAAATACTCAAGAGATACAAAAGATAAATCTTATGCTAAGTGAGATGTCTAAGCTTGTAGATACTATTAATACTACATATGTAACAAAAGATGAGTTTAATCTCCTTGTAAATGACCTAAATAAGTTTAAAATACTTGTGGCAAAAGAGCTTAAAAATAATGCTAAACCTAAAAGATCTAAATTAGACTCAATGCCTAATGGTGATGTAGCTACGAAAGCAAAACAGTATTATGATAAAAAGCTTTATACCAAAGCATTAGAATATTATAAACATCTTATTAAAAAGAAATATAAACCAGCTCGTGGACATTATATGGTTGGAGAGATATATTACTATAGAAAAGATTATGCAAATGCAATTGCGTACTTTAAAAAGAGTGCATCACTTTATTCAAAAGCTAGTTATATGCCAGTACTTATGTTACATACAGCTATAAGTATGGATAGAACAGGTGATAAAAAGAATGCAAAAACTTTTTATAATGCAGTAATATCAAAATATCCAAATAGCTCTTCTGCAAAAATAGCAAAAACAAAATTAGAAAAAATTAACTAATACTAATTAATGCACAATTAGTATTATTATGATAAAATCCGAAAATAAAACAAAATAAGGCGTATAAATATGGCAATAGTAGAAAATCAAATAGTTTCACTTGAATATGAAGTAAAAGATGGCGATAAAGTAGTAGATAGTAATGTTGGTGGTAATCCATTAGTATTTATGTTTGGTAAAGGTCAAATTATTCCAGGTCTTGAGAATGGAATAGCAAATATGAATATTGGTGATAAGGCTGAAATAAATGTTGCAGCAGCTGATGCTTATGGTGAATATAATAATGATGCTAAACAAGAGGTTCCAAAAGATCAGTTTGATGGAATTGATTTAGCAGTTGGAATGAGCCTTTACGGTCAAGGTGAAGATGGTTCTACTGTTCAAGTTACTGTAAAAGAGATAGGTGAAGAAAATGTAATTATTGATTTTAACCACCCTTTAGCTGGAAAAGATTTACTTTTTAATGTGTCTATTAACAATATTAGAGAAGCATCAGCTGAAGAAGCTATGACTGGTATCCCTGCTGAGAATAAGCATGACGATGAAGATTGTTGTGGCACTGGCGGCGGCACTGGTTGTGGATGCTAGTTATATAACAGCTTCCGCTTCTTCTGCAGAGGTATTTAAAACTGCTACTCTTTTAAAAACACTTAGTGTAAACTCACTTATAACTGGTGAGATGGGTGTTGGTAAAAAGAGTTTAGCACAATATATCTTACCAGATGCAGCTGTTATAGATGCATCTAATTTAGATGAATTACTTACTACACTTCAGAGTGTAAATCAAGTAATTATCACAAACCTAGAAAACTCTCCAAATATTAATAAAGTACTAGATTCTGTAAACTCAAATAACATAAGGATTGTAGCTACAGCAAAGAGTTCATACTATCAAGAATCAATAGATAAATTTTTTAGTATTAAATTTGATATTCCACCTTTGGCCCAAAGAGAAGAGGATGTTAAAGAGTTAATAGAAAAATTTACAAAAGAAGCTTCAAATATATTTAGTATTGATTATGATTTTAATATTGAGAGTTTTACTCCAGATTTGAGTCAAAATGCCAATTCTTTGAGACGACAGGTTATGATATCTTATTTGTTACAAGATATAAAGGAGAGTGAACTTATAAGTATTATAGAATCATATTTAGTAGATAAATTAGGTTCAAATAATGACTATAAAAACTTTTTACATCTGTATGAAGTTCCACTAATTAAAGCTGGGTTATATAGGTTTAAATCACAACTACAACTATCAGATAAGCTAGGGTTAAATAGGAATACTCTTAGAAAAAAGATAGCTGATAATGAAAAATACATGAAGGATTAATATGAAAAAAATAGCAATGATATTCGCAGGACAAGGTTCTCAAGCACTTGAGATGGGTAAAGATTTTTATGATAACAGTGAAGTTGCAAGAGAGATGTTTGAAGAAGCAGGAAAGAGAATAGGTATTAACTTTGAAGAACTAATCTTTAAAGAAAATGATATGCTTGGACAAACTGCATATACACAACCAGCAATACTACTTGTTCAAATGATAGCTTATAAACTTTTTAAAGATGCATGTCCAGATATTAAAGCTGAACTATTTTTAGGTCATTCACTTGGTGAATTTTCAGCTCTTTGTGCATCTGGTGCTATTGATTATGTTGATGCTGTGGAGCTTGTACATCGTCGTGGTCAACTAATGCAAGATGCTTGTTCAGATATAGATGCTGGTATGATGGCTCTTGTTGGTTTAGATGATGAAAGTGTAGAAAAGCTTTGTGCAGATGCTCAAGCAGATGGTAAAAAAGTTTGGCCTGCAAACTACAATCAAGATGGACAACTTGTTGTTGCTGGAATGAAAGCTGATTTGGTAGCTTTAGAAGATACTTTTAAAGAAGCTGGGGCTAAAAGAGCAATACTTTTAAATATGTCAGTTGCATCTCATTGTGAGTTGTTAGCTCCAGCGCAGATACCATTAAAAAGTTTAATGGATAGTATGATTGAAGATAGTTTTGAAGCTCCAGTTATTTCAAATGTAACAACAAAAGCTTACAATACTAAAAAAGAAGCAGTAGAACTGCTTAAAGATCAACTTGTTAAACCTGTAAAATATAAACAATCAATACTAGCAATAGCTGGGGATGTTGATATAGCTATAGAGTTTGGAAATGGTGTAACTCTTAAAGGTCTAAATAGAAGAATAGCAAAAGATTTAAAAACTTTAAATATATCTGATATGGCATCTTTAGAAAAAGTTAAAGAGGAAATCTGTTCTTAAATGAGAATCACTTTAGCTCAAACAGCACCAAAATTAAATAGATCTAATCTTGATGATATTATAAATATTGTTAAAAATAATCAAGATAGTAGTGATTTGATAGTTTTTCCGGAGCTATCTTTAAATGGTTATCTACTTCAAGATAAGCTATATGAAGATGCTTGGAAAATTGATGAACTAGATGAGTTAAAGCGACTATCTCTACATGTAGACATAGTTGTTGGTGCAGCTTTAAGAGATAATGATATGTTTAGAAATACTGCATTATATTTTAGTAAAGGTGAGCTGTTATCAAAACATTATAAAGTTCATCTTCCAAATTATGGTATGTTTGAAGAGGCTAGATATTTTGAAGCTGGGGATATTTTTGAGAGCTTTAGATGTAGAGATAAAAATATTTCAATGGTAGTATGTGAAGATTTATGGCATGAGGATGTTCATAAAAATTTGATAAAAGAAAATCCAGATCTAATTATAGCTTTAGTAGCATCTCCTGCTCGTGGATTTAATGATGATGGATTAGAGATACAAAAGAGGTGGATGGATATAGTTAAAACTGTATCAAAAGAGTGCTCTTCAAAACTAATATTTGTAAATCGTGTTGGCTTTGAAGATGGACTTGGTTTTTGGGGTGGAAGTTGCACAGTTGATGAAAATGGTAATGTATCAAATATATTACCACATTATGAAGAGATAATAAAAACTATAAGTATATAAATTAGCCTCACCATTAGGTGTAGCTTGTCGAAGGAGACAGATATGAGTAAAATAGCAATAATGGGTGCTATGCCTGAAGAGGTAGCTCCAATACTTCAAAAACTTGGAAAGTATAAAACTACAAAATATGCAGATAATGAATACTATGAAGCTACTTATAATGGTGTTGAAGTAGTAGTAGCTTATAGTAAAATAGGTAAAGTTTTTTCAACTTTAACAGCAGCTACAATGATAGAGCATTTTGGATGCAATAAACTTCTTTTTTCTGGTGTAGCTGGTGGAATTAATCCCAAACTTAAAATAGGTGATTTAATAGTTGCAACAAAATTATCTCAACATGATTTAGATATTACAGCATTTGGTCATCCTATGGGATTTGTTCCAGGTGGTAGTGTATTTGTTGAAGCTGACAAAGAGTTAATAAAACTAAGTAAAGAAGTAGCAAAAGAACTTAATAAAACAGTGATAGAGGGTGTCATAGCTACTGGTGATCAGTTTGTACATGATAGTGCAGTTAAAGATAATATAGTGAAGCATTTTAATGCTGATGCCCTAGAGATGGAAGGTGCATCTGTAGCAGTTGTTTGCTCTGCTTTAAATATACCATTTTTCATACTTCGTGCTATTAGTGATACTGCCGATACTGATGCTTCTTTTTCATTTGATGAGTTTATGGAGTCATCAGCTGTAATTAGTGCAGAGTTTATAATGAAAATGACAGATAAGATAATAGCTGCGTAGATGAATAAAATAATTCCCTCTAAAAAGATAATGTCAAAACTTGGCAAAACAAACGCTGAGTTTGGACTTATAGAGGAGGGTGATAAGATTTTAGTTGGTCTTTCTGGTGGTAAAGATTCTCTTACTATGATTCATGCTATGAAAGAGCAACAAAGACGCGCTCCGTTTGATTTTGAATTTGTAGCAGTTACTGTTGGTTATGGTATGGGTGAGAATTTTGACGCTTTGAGTGAGCATTGTAAGACTTATGACATCCCACATATTATTCATGATACAAAGGTATATGAACTTTCAAAAGAAAAAATTAGAAAAAATTCATCATTTTGTTCATTCTTTTCTCGTATGAGAAGGGGTTATTTGTACAGTATTGCACAGGAACAAGGTTGCAATAAGGTTGCTTTGGGTCATCATATGGATGATGCAGCTGAGAGTTTTTTTATGAACTTCATATATAATGGGCAGATGAGAAGTTTAGCGCCAATATATAAGGCTGAGAATGGTCTGGTAGTGATTCGACCACTTATCCAGATGCGAGAGAGGCAATTGCGTGCATTTGTTGAAGAAAATAATATACAAGCTATTGGTGATGAAGCATGTCCAGCAATGCGTTTTGATGTTAAAATGCCACATGCAAGGGCAAATATGAAAGTTATGCTTGCAAAAATGGAGAAAGATTTTCCACAACTTTTTGTATCTTTAAATGCAGCTTTTAAAAATATTTCTATGGATAGTTTTTTTGATAAAGAGAAATTTAGTATTTAGAGTCTAAGTTTTCTTCATCTTTTGCTATTTGTATACTTTTTGTTTTAAGAGTTTCATCTTTTAAGTTTTGCAAAAACTCTAAAATATTTTCTTGGTAAGATATAATATCTTTATCATGTGATAATTCTATAATATGTCTTAAAGAGTCAATATCAATTTTTTTAGCATATCTAGGTACTATTTTTAACTCTTTTTGTATATGCTCAACTAAAGTATCAAAATCAAGACCATTATTATCTTTTATTTTTTGAACCAATTCTTTTGTGCTTATCATAAGTAAATTAGCTCTATCTTCATCATTATTATAAATATTCATACCAATATTTTTAATAATTATATATGCATCAACTGTTGATTCTGGATTTGCACCAATAACTAATGCAAAAAGTTTGGCACGAAACTCTAGTGAACCATGGTGATGTACAAATAATTCACGAAATGCAGAGAAAAAGTGATGTTTAATCCTAAAACTTAGTCGCATTTAAAGCCCTCAAATAATCTATATGGTATTATACACCTTTGAATTAAAAATAAGTGTTAAACAATAAGGAAAATTTTATGGGTAGAGCCTTTGAATATAGAAAAGCATCTAAAATGAAGAGATGGGGAGCAATGTCTAAGTTGTTTCCAAAGTTAGGAAAAATTATTACAATGGCAGCAAAAGAGGGAAGTAGTGATCCTGACATGAATTCAAAACTTCGTACGGCAATTATAAATGCAAAAGCTGAAAATATGCCTAAAGATAACATTGAAGCTGCTATAAAAAGAGCATCGGCAAAAGATACTGCATCTATGATGGAAGTTAACTATGAAGGAAAAGCTCCTCATGGAGTTCAGCTTTTTATTGAGACTATGACTGACAATAATACTCGTACTGTTGCTAATGTTAAAAATATTTTAACAAAGCAGGGTGGAGAGATGCTAAATAAAGGCTCATTAGAATTTATGTTTGATAGAAAGGCTCTAATAGAATTCAAGAAAAAAGATGATATGGATTTAGAAGAGTTAGAACTTGAACTTATTGATGCTGGACTTGAAGAGATAGAAGAAGAAGGTGGTGTAGTATTAGTTACTGGAGATTATACAAGTTTCGGAACACTTAATACTGCTTTAGAAGAGATGGGTATAGAGATAACTAAGGCTAACTTAGAGAGAATGGCTAATGCACCTATTACAATTACTGAGGAACAACAAGCTGATATTGACAAGATACTAGAAAAACTTGAAGATGATGATGATGTTTCTAAAGTTTTTACTAACTTAGCTTAAACAATACTCTACATGTAGCTCTACATGTAGAGATAAAATATGAAATATATAAATAAACAATATACAAATATATTAGAAATAAAACAATCAAAATTTATAGCCCACTTAGTTCCATATAATGAGTATGAAGATAAATTACAAGAGCTCAAAGAATTACATCCAAAAGCTAGACATTATGTGACTGCGTTTAGATACTTAAATGAGTTTAAGCAAATAGTTGAGCACTCAAGTGATGATGGTGAACCAAAAGGAACTTCTGGCAAACCTAGTTTAATGGTTCTACAGGGTAAAGATATAATAAATTCTGCTGTAATCATTGTAAGATATTTTGGTGGTACAAAGCTTGGTACTGGTGGTCTTGTTAGAGCTTATAGTGATGCTGTGAATTTAGTATTGGATTTATCAGACTTAATAGAATACAAAGAGGAAATAAACAAAAAAATATCATTTTCTTATTCAGATATTGGTAAAGTGGAATATATATGCTCTACATGTAGCATAGATATAATAAGTAAAGTATTTGAGAATGATGCTGTTTTTGAGATTAAAGGCTCAAAAACAGATATCAAGAAGTTATTAGATGAACTAGATAGAGTTGTTAGTGTTTACCCATAACTGCATTACCCATATCCCACATAGGTAAGAATATACCAAGAGCAAATAAAATAACCATACCAGCAATTACAAATAACATAATAGGCTCAATT
>Ga0256837_1002352_pt1 | contig 11785 bp, 9 predicted proteins | sample 4562384metaG_FD_185976 | JGI IMG/M metagenome (GOLD analysis project Ga0256837, IMG submission 185976) | Hydrothermal vent microbial communities from Guaymas Basin, Mexico - 4561-384 | ecosystem: Environmental > Aquatic > Marine > Hydrothermal vents | place: Mexico: Guaymas Basin | collected... | reverse complement strand
ATACTTTCAATATAGTGATCAAAATCATCTGGATGAGTAAACTCTTTACCCATTTTAACATTTACTTTAAGCATTTCGCCTTTTTTAGCTTCACCCTCAACTGTAATAAATGGTGAGTGACGATCGATTAAATCTTTTTTAGCTTCTCTTTCTACTGTATCAATATCAACATATTTGTTAATCTTTGGCATATTAAATCCTTTGTTTTTTTAATTTATAACAGTATTGTAACTTGTAAAACTTTTACTTAACATAAGTTAGTCTATATTTATCTTCTTTAAGTTTTTTTTAATTTTCCAACTCTTCTAAATCATTTTGAAGTCTTTCAAATTCCTCTTCTAAAGATTCTTTTATATCTTTAAAATATTCATCCCAATCCTCAATCTCTTGAATTGTTATAAATGTTTGATCTGTAATAATCTCTTCAATCTCTTCTTTTGATTTATCTATGTGTATTCTTAAATCTATAATTTTTGATTTTAATAAATCTTTATCATTTACACTATCACTAGATGCTGTAAAATTAAACCCATTTTCTAGTGCATGAAGAATCTCTTTTACTTTTACTAAATCTTTTTTAGCATAAGCACTATTTAATTCTTGCATTATATTTGTAGCTTGTTCCATAAAAGCTTCTGTTACAATGTCTGGATGACATAATTTTGAAGCTTCTCTAAACAATTTTTTTAGCTCTTTCTTTTCAGTATCATTAATCTCATACCGTTCCTCTTGCTTTATCTCTTCATAATCATTTGTAAACTCTTCATACTCTTGCTTAACTTCTTTATATTCCTGATACATTGGATCATCTTCTAAATCTACTTTAGCCTCTAGTGCTTCAATTTTTTTAGAATCTAGTTCTCTTCTCTTTACTTTTAATTCATTTACTAGATTTTGAAGTTTTTCGTACCGTTTTTTATATCTGTCATCATCTTTTTGCATCTTAACAATAACTTTTTGCAACTCATCTTTTTGAACTCTTAAATCTAAATATTCCTCTTTAATTTGATTATACTGAGCTTTTAATGTTTGAAAACCTTTTTTCTTTTTATTTGTTTGTCTATGTAGAATCTCTTTGGTTAATGCTAAAATATTTTTGATTAAATCACCTAAAGATAGATTATACTGAGTATTAAATTCGTTAACACTATTTTGATACTCATCTCTTTCTACATTTAGTTCATGAAGTCGATTCTCAAGAACTTTAAGCTCAAGTTTTAACCCTTGAAGCTCTTTATCATCGTAAACTACTAAACCTTCATTTTTTAAAAGATAATTATCTATAGCAACCATCGCTTTGCCATAATCACTTTCATATAACATCTCTAAAATATTTTTTAATTTATCATCCGTATCAGATTTTTTTAGTTTAGATATTTGAAGTTCGATTATCTCTTCATCTTCTATAGCTATAGCAGTTTTTATAAGTTCTAATCGTTTTAATATTTCAGTCATTCTTTTTTTATCTTATTGTGTTAGTTTTTCAGTTTTTTTATTTGCTAAAGCAAAGCTAGTATTGTTACTAAAATTCAACCATGTAAGTTCATCAAGTTCACCAACAGCTTCTGGTAATCTTGCCATTTTATTTCCACTAAGATCAAGCCATCTTAAATGTTCTATATGCCCTATCTCTACAGGTAACTCTACAAGTTCATTATTTGCTAAATTTAACTCTGTTAATCTTGTAAGTTTTCCTATCTCTTTTGGTAACTTTGTTAATCTATTTTCTTTTAAATATAATCTTGTTAAATTTTTAAGTTTTCCTATCTCTTTTGGTAATTCACTTAAATTATTGAATCCAAGTCCTAAAATAGCTAAGTTTTTAAGCTCTCCTATCTCTTTTGGTAATTCACTAAGCATATTATTATATAAAATGAGTTTAGTTAAGGTTTTAAGTTTTCCTATCTCTTTTGGTAATTTTGTTAATCTACAACCATCAAGACTAAGTTCAGTTACATTTAGTAATTCATCTCTATTTCTAGGTAATTTCTTTGGAGAAATATTGTTTTTATCTGCCCAGAGCCAAATCTCACTTATCCACGCATAAGAGACTTTTGCTAAACTTCTATCTCTAGTTGCTAAAATTTTACCTGTTAAACCAATCATAGATTTTGATTTATTTAATGATAATTTTGTATTACTCTTAGTTACCAAATTTTTCATAAATATATCATCCTTTTATTAGCTTTAATATTTATATTTTACACAAACTTTACTAAATATTTTAAAAAATTATATCTTAGTTTATGAATTTAGTATATTTAGCATCTCTATTGCTTCATCTACACCCAATCTAGCAGCCTTACTAAACCAGTATTTTGCTTTTTCAATATCAACACCTTTAGAAATTCTTCCCTCATAATATATCCAACCTAACATCAACATAGCATCACTATCACCAAGTATAGCTGCTTTTTTATACCATTTATAAGATTGATTATAATCTACTATACCTGTTTTACCATTTTTATATATAGTTGCTAATAAAAAAGAGGCATCAACATCATTATTTATTGCTAGTTTTTCTAATTTTTTTATTATTTGTGGATTATCTTTTAAACTATTGTCTTGATACATTTTTAAAACATTTTGAATCAAAAAAGATGCAGCAAATAGAGATAAAGTTAAAACTGATAAAATTAAAAAATTTTTAAAAAAGTTCATATTTATACCCTAAAGTTAAAGTAGTTGATAATTTAGAAAAATCTATAGGATCTCGCTCATCAACATCTATCCCCATTATACCAATATCTACAAAAAATTGTTTACTGAAATAGTATCTATAATAAGCATCTAGTTCAAAAGATTCTAAATCTGTTTGTATAGATGTAAAACTATTATCATATCTACTAACTCCAGCTAGTAGTTTAAGATACCAATTTGATGATAAATAGATATATTTCATATATATATTTTTAGCATTCTCTCGATCTATTTGGTTTGTCATATAAAATTCACCTATTATATTACTACCCAACTGCGTCATTGCTAATAAACCATTTTTTCCAGTATAAGAACCACCTAACTCTATATAATTAAAGCCATAAATATATTCTAAAGAAAATTGTACTAATGTTTCATCATAATCGTATAAAGCAAGAGATAAAGCTTTAACATCTGTATAGATAAAATCAAATCCAAAAGAGTTTTTCATATAGTTTATATGAATACCATAAGTATTTCTTAAATCTTGCATATAGTAATCATAAAGTGTCAACTCAAAATCATTTTGTTTAGTTTTAAAAATAGAACCATATAAACCATTATTATCATTTATATTATCTACTTTAAAATAATTGTTATAACCTTGTTGTGTAAAAGTATTAAACCAAAAAAATCTTAATGATGATGTTTCATCATCACCTATCGATACCAATGCCCCATCTATACTTCCACTCAACCAATCATAATTTATATCTATTCTACCTAGATTAAATGAAAAAAAATCATTATCATAATTAAGAGTTAATTCACTCATATCTATTTTATTTAACTCATCTTTAGTTTGCTTTGTGATGGCATATTTTGGATTCTCATACAAAACCTCATCTATCACTAAATTTACTTTTGTACCTAAAGATATATAAAAATCATCACTAATTCTATAATGAATGTTTAATTGATTAAAACAAGATGATAAACTACTTATCTCTTTATCAGAATTTTCATCTTCTTTTAAATTTATTTGCTCATATTCACTATGAATTACACCTAAGTACGATAAATCATAATTATCATATATATCATTTGAAAATAGATTAATTACAAAAAATAAAATTATAAAAATTAATCTCATTATTTACGACTCCAAGGGTTTGCACCAAGTGAACGAAGTTTTAGTGTTTGATTTTCAAATGCACTATCTTGTTCTATATTTTCTTGTTCCTGTAAGATTTCATCAGAAAATAAACTCTCAGGCTCAACTTGTTCTTTAGTTGGTAACTCTTTTTGTTCTTCAACAATATTTACTACATCTACTGTTTCTGCCATCTCTATATTTTGTAAACTATCTATTGAAGTTATCTCTGGTGTTGGTATTAAAATTGTTTCAGATTCTAAAGATTTTTGAGTATCTAAAATAGTAGCAGGTTCTTGAATCTTATTTATAGTAACTAAATCTGGAATCTGTTCTGAATTATTATCAGATTTACTTAACTCTTTATTTGATTTAATCTGTAAAGATGATGATGTATTATCTTGTATAGTAGCTGTATTTATATCAGTATTATTAACTATAATTTTAGATATTATACTTGAATTATGTAGCTCTTTTGTTCTACTATATTTAAGTTTTAATTTTCTTCTATGTGATGCTAAATTCCGTTTTTTAAAAAGCTCTTTAAATGAATTTAAAGTTAAAACTTTTTGTTGATGACGAAATTCTGACATATTTAACTCTTTAGAAAATAAAGATGATGTAATACTAACAAAAGTGATAACCAATATAAAAAATTTACCCATTATAATCTACAAAGTAGTTGTAATATTTGTTAAATCTATACAAAACTTACTCCCCTTACCTATTTTTGATGTTACATCTATCTTAATACTATGTAGTTTTAAAATCTGAGCTACTATATATAGCCCTATCCCTACACCTTTTGTATCTATACTTTCTCTATAGTATTTTGAAAAAATCTCTTTTGGTTTTTTTATACCAATACCATTATCTATAATCTCTAATTTAGAGTTACTAAGTATAACATTAACCTCTTTTTTAGATTCTGAATACTTTATTGCATTATTTACAATGTTATCTATTGCTCTTAACATTGCGACTTTATCTGCATTTATAAGAGTAGATTCAAGCTTAACATTTACTTTTATATTTGGTCGTATATCGTTCCAATAATCTTTACGATTAGCAAGTATATTTGCCAAATCAAATTTTTCATATTTTAATTTATATTGACCAATTTTTAAACTAAAAAGTAGTTGTTCTTCTAAAGATTCAATCTGCTCTACACCCTTTATAATTCGTAAACTTTTTTCTTTAAGTTTTTGATTATCTATCTGTTTTGCAACACTTTGTGCATTCATTTTGACCACACTTAAAGGTGTATTTATGTCATGTACTATCCCATTTATAAAACTATCCATAATCATTACAGAATCTTTCATAGGTTTTAATGATATTCTTGTCAAAAAATAACTAAACGGTATAATAAATAGTAATGAAAATAAAAAAGCTATAAATATCTCTTTAAAAATGATTTTCATTTTATCATCTAATACTATAGGTTCCATAACACAAACTTTAGAATTATGAAGCAACTTCTGAAAACGGTTACACTCTAAAAATTCTAATTTATTTTTCAATTTTTGTTCTTGAAAATAACGATTCTGCTCTTTATACAAATATAGAGAAGCGATAGCACTAAATAATAACACTAATGTTAATATATAAATTAAAAAGAATCTAAAAAAACTATTTTTTTCATAAAAATTTAAAGCGATAACCAACACCTTTTACATTTTCAATAACTGCACAACCATCAACATCTCTTTTCAAATTTTTAATGTATGTTCTTAAAGTAGCTAATGTGATAGCTGATTCAAAAACATCATCTATTATACTTTCACTCTCCATAAGTTTTGATTTATACAATATAAAATACTCCAATAATTTGAACTCTTTTAAGGGAAGTGTAGTTATCTTTTGCTTACATTTAATTTTATACTCTTTAGATTCTAAACTAAAAATTTTAGAATATTTAATCTCATTTGAAACTGGTAATTTAGATTCAATTCTAATTAAAAGTTCATCTATATCAAAAGGTTTTTTTATATAATCACAAGCACCTACATTAAATCCACTTCTTAAATCATCTATCTGATTTCTTGATGTCATAAAAATTGTTGGCGTGTTATCAGCACTATCTCTTAATGACTTTAATATATCAAAGCCATTCATGCCAGGGACATTAACATCAAAAAGATATAAATCAAATTTATTATTATAAGTAAACTCAAAAACTTCATCTGCTTCACAAGCCCAAAAAACAGTATAATCACTATCTTCAAGCTCATCTATAACACTCTGAGCTAATAAAACATCATCTTCTAAAAATAATATATTAATAATAAACTCCATTTTTAAATGAACAATTATACCATTATGTTGATTTTTACTATGTTATGAGGAAAGGATATTTCAACAATTTAAAAATTCTAGCATGCTAAGTAGAATTTTTAAATGTGCTATTTTTTAATTACGAAGGAATTATACCAACTATAAATGTAGTATAAATGTAGTGATGAAATTTATCTACTATTTATTAACCTTTAACTAAAAAAAAGATAAAATCTAAACAATTAAATATAAAGAGAATTATTATGCTAAAACCATTACTTATAGAAATTGGGGTTGAAGAGCTTCCTGCTGTTCCACTTTTAAAAGAGTTAAAAAATATTGAGAAAAAATATGCTGATATTTTAGAAAAAAACTCACTTCTTTGTGAATTTGAATTTTACTATACTCCTCGCCGTTTAGTTTTATGGCATAGAGAGTTTCAAACATCTCAAGCTGATAGTGTTGAGGAATTTTTTGGAGCACCTTTAGCTGTTGCTTATAAAGATGGTGAACCTACACCTGCTGCTAAGGGCTTCGCAAAAAAATGTGGTGTTTCTTTAAATGAACTTTCAACTTCTACAAAAGGTGGTAAAGAGGTTCTTTACTATAAAAAAGATATTAAAGGTCAAGATTCTAAACTTTTACTATCTGAAATTATCAACACTTTTATGAAATCATTAGAGTTTGGTAAATCTATGAGATGGGGAAGTTCAAGTGAAAAATTTATCCGTCCTATTAGATGGGTAAATGTTATGATGGGTAATGAGTTAGTAGATGTTGAACTTTATGGAGTTAAATCTGCTAAATCAACTTTTGTTCATAGAATCTCTAACTTTAATGCTATCTCAGTAGATGGTGCAAAAGATTATTTTGATACTTTAAAAAATGGTGGTGTTACACTATACCCAGAACAAAGAAGAGAAGATATACTAAATAACTTCAAATCTTTAGAAAAAGATAACGGTGTAACAATCGAAATTGATGAAGATTTACTTAATGAAGTTGTAGCTATTACAGAAAACCCCACTGCACTTTTAGGTTCATTTGATGAGGAATTTTTAACACTTCCACCTGAAGTTATCATCACATCTATGAAAGAGCATCAAAGATATTTTCCAGTTTTTAAAGATGGAAAACTTATAAATAAATTTTGTGTAGTATCAAATGCTTTAACAGATGATTTTACTCAGGTTATAGAGGGTAATGAAACTGTTTTAAGACCTCGTCTTGCTGATGGATTGTTTTTCTATAACAACGACCTTAAAAATGGACTTAGTACAGATGGACTTGAAAAAGTTGCTTTCTTTAAAGGTTTAGGAACTGTTGCAGATAAGATAGATAGAGAGGTAAAAATAGCAAATAAACTATTTGATACTTACAAAATAGATGCTTCAAAAGATGATTTAAACAAAGCTGTAAAACTTGCTAAAGCTGATTTAATGAGTGAGATGGTTTATGAATTTACTGAACTTCAAGGTCTCATGGGTGGTTACTATGCTAAAGCTAGTGGAGAGAATCAAGCTGTTGTAACTGCTATAACTGAACAATACCTACCAGATGGTGAGGATAGTGCATTACCATCAACTCCACTAAGTGCCATAGTAGCTATGAGTTTAAAACTAGATACTCTACTTGCACTATTTAGCATAAACCAAATTCCTACTGGTTCTCGTGATCCATTTGCTCTTCGCCGTGCTGTAAATGGACTTATTAGAATCACTTCTAAACATAATTTAGAGTTTGATATAGTTAAAACTTTAAGTGACTTAGCTTCTGAATATGAAAACATAGATATGAAAAAATTAGAAAACTTCTTTTTAGAGAGAGTTAAACAATACTTCAAAGTAAATCCATCTATTATAGAAGCTGTTTTATCAACTGGAGAGAGAGAACTATTAAATATCTCTAAAAAAATAGAAGCACTTAACAACATTGTAAATAGTGAAGGGTTTAGTGAAGCATTTTCAACATTTAAAAGAGTAGCAAACATCACAAAAGATATAGACCTATCTACTGATTTAAATGTAGATTCTAAACTTTTTGAAGACAATTCTGAATCAAGTTTATATGAAGCCTACTCAAAAGTTATATCATCAAACTATGAATCTTATGAAGAGGAGTTAGATGCTCTTTTAGGTTTAAAACCTAATCTTGATAAATTCTTTGAAGATGTTATGGTAAATGCTGAAGATGAAGCTGTTAAAAATAACAGAAAATCTTTAGTAGCTAGTATCTATAAAAGTATCTTGAATATCGCAGATATTAAAGAGGTTAGTGTTTAGTACCTTTTGGTACTAAATATCATAACCACTTTTCATCTGAGCTCGTTTAGCTAAAAGTTGAACACTTTGTGATATATCTTCATCTGCTATATGATAATGTTCATGTAGTTTTGCTAAAGAATCATCTATCCTTTGAGCTAATGTTTCACTTAAATTTTCTATCTGAATCTTCATACTTTGAATCTGTTGATTTTCTGCTAATTGAAACTCTTTTGATATATAATTTAATTGTTTTTGTGCTTTATTATAATCATTCTTAACAATTTCAAGATTTTGCATCAACTCTGTTATAGGTTCTTGTAAGTTGTAGATTTTACTATTTTTTTGCTCTATCTCATCCATCTTATTTGATGAAAGTAACATTTGCTTCATAACAAGTTCACTCTCTTGTCTTATACTACCTATAATATTCTCATTTTCAGATAATGATGTTTCTATACCCTTTGTGTGAGATTTTAAAGCTAAAATCTCTTTTTCAAAAAGTAATATTGTATTTGATAATTGTGTAATAATTGTTTTTGTAATAGAGTTAGCTATGCTATCTGAGATAGTTTTAATACTATCTATATCACCTTTTAATTTATCTATATTTACACTTATATCATTCCTACTCTCAAAAGCATTCTCAAGTAATTTTTTAAGTTGATTATAGTGGTCTTGTTCAGCTATTCTAAGCATATCAATATGTTTATGAACTATATTATCTAGCTCTGGCATCTGAACAGCAGTAAAATGTTCAAAAGATTTAGAAACATTTTTATGCCAAATCTCCATATCTTCAAATTTTTCTAAAAATCTAGCTTGGTTTATATTTATAGTATCTAATGCTTTTATATCTTGTTGAAATTTAGCTATGATATTCTCTTGAGCAATTTTATCTTCACTGTGGCTAACATCCATTCTATCTTCTAGTTCATGTATAAACTGTTTTAATTTTGTGATTTGTACTATAAGCTCTTGAGTAAATCTCTCTTGTGTTTTTGAAGATTGAGTTTGTTTAGTTTGATGAATTATATTCATAACTAAATAAAGAGATAAAGAGATAACAAAAGGGAAAAGAGATTCCTTAAAAAGCAAAATACCATCTATAATTTCCGTATTTATTATAAAGTGTATACTAGCACTTATAGCACCAACACCCAACATTATAGGTGCATAATTAAGCCTATTTTCCTCTTTTAATATCTGTATCTGTCTCACAAAAAGTAAAACCATAATTACAAATGCTATCAATAAATCTATCTCTAACATAATATCTCCTCCATAACTTTTATTTTAACTTTATAAAATATCAACAGCTTCATTACCATCTAAAGCTAAAATTAAATTATTGTTAACTCTTATAGCAGAATCTATAACTACATTTTGTAGTTTTGCAGTAATAGTTATTTTTAAAGCTCTATTACCTGGATTTTGTCTTATAAGAGTATATAAATCATCTAGGATGTTTAAATTTGCATCTAATTTTATAGCTATATTTAATGGTTCTTGAGGAACTTCCCTCACCTCTTTTTTAACTTTTTTAGTCTCTTTAGAAGCTTGTTTTAGTGTCATAATCTTACTAACACCGATTCTAGTAAACATTTCAGTATGTGTGATTTTTGCTTTAAAAGCAACTGGCTCTTCTAAGTCCATCTCACTTAACTGCTCCAGTTTATCACTAAAAAGCATTATCTCAATATTTCCATGAAAATCCATAAGACTTACAATTCCAAACTGATTCCCTTTTTTAGAGATTTTCTTTTGAATCTCTTCAACTTTTCCTATAAATATAGCATAACTACCATCTTTAATCTCCTCTAGTTCAGAAGATAAAGTATAGTTAAGTTCATCTAACTGTTCACGATACTCATCTAGTGGATGTCCAGATACATAAAACCCTAAAGTTTCCTTTTCAAACTCTAAAATCTCTTTTAGCTCATACTCCTCTGAATTGTTAAGAACTAACTGAACATTTGTTATCTCTTCATCATCCCCAAAAAGACTTCCAACAGCATTTTTTTTAGCATTTGATGCTGATTTAGCAGTATCTACTATAAGTTCTATCTGCTCTAATAAAGCTTTTCGTGAGTAACCAAACCTATCAAATCCACCAGATTTTATACTAGATTCTATAAATCTTTTATTTACCTTAGATGGGTCGATTCTATTTACAAAGTTTTCCATTGAGGTAAACTCACCATCCTCTTCACGAGTATGAATGATGGACTCAACAGCAGAAGTACCAACACCCTTAATAGCACCAAGACCAAATAAAATAATCTCTTTTTCATCTTTTGTAATAGCTGAAAATTCAAGATAAGAATCGTTTACATCAGGTGGAGAAAGCTCGATTCCCATCCTTTTAACCTCATCTATATAACGAACAACTTTGTCCATATTGTCTTTATCTGATGTTAAAAGTGCTGCCATAAACTCATTTGGGTAGTAAGTTTTTAACCAAGCAGTTTGAAATGTAACCATCGCATAAGCAGCTGAGTGAGATTTGTTAAAACCATATCCAGCAAACTTTTCAATCAAATCAAAAAGTTTACTAGCTTTATCGTAGTCATGCCCCTGTTTAGCAGCACCCTCAGAAAACTCAGCATTGTAAGTTGCCATATCTTTTTTCTTACCCATAGCACGACGGATAATATCTGAATAACCAAGAGAGAATCCACCAACATGTTGAACAATCTGCATAACTTGCTCTTGATAAACAATCACCCCATAAGTGTTTTCAAGTATAGGTTTCATAATATCAAAAGTGTACTCTATCTTTTCACGACCATGTTTTCTCTCTATGAAAGAATCAAGCATTCCAGATTCCATAGGTCCTGGTCTATAAAGTGCTAAAACGGCGATTAAATCCTCAAAATTATCTGGTTTAAGTCGTTTGTTCAAATCTTGCATACCCGAAGATTCTATCTGAAACATCCCTACAGTATCACCACCACGAATTACCTCATAAACCTTAGAATCATTCTCATCTATCTTATGCCAATCTACAACTTTATCGTATCTTCTTTTTATAAGCTTTATCGCATTATCAATAACATCAAGAGTCTTTAATCCAAGAAAGTCAAACTTAATTAAATCAACATCTTCAAGATAATTAAGAGAATATTGAGTTACAAAAGTATTTTCCCCTGATGGTTTATAGATAGGTGTTTTATACCAAAGTTCCTCATTACTTATAACTACACCAGCAGCATGGATTCCTGAATTTCTTTTTAAACCCTCTAATTTTTTAGCAAACTCCCAAACTCGTTTAGCATTCGCATCACCCTCTATAAGTTCAGATATTTTTGGCTCTTTTTGAAAAGCTCCATCTATAAACTCACCTTTTTTAGTTTTACCATTAAGTGTGATTCCTAACTCATCAGGTATAAGTTTTGCCATCTTATCGGCTTGAGATAGTGGCATATCAAGAACCCTAGCAACATCACGA
>Ga0256837_1002351_pt1 | contig 11788 bp, 12 predicted proteins | sample 4562384metaG_FD_185976 | JGI IMG/M metagenome (GOLD analysis project Ga0256837, IMG submission 185976) | Hydrothermal vent microbial communities from Guaymas Basin, Mexico - 4561-384 | ecosystem: Environmental > Aquatic > Marine > Hydrothermal vents | place: Mexico: Guaymas Basin | collected... | reverse complement strand
ATGCAAATGAGCAAAAATCTCGTGAAGAGCTTTGCAAACAAATGAAGATTACCAATCCAAAGTACAGTTTGAGAGAATGGTTTTTAGTACCTGCTTACACTCAAGCTACAAAGGGAGACTACTCTCTCATTAAAGAGTTGCAAGAGGTGATGACAGAACCCTATGCAGAGCACTCTAAAGATATAGAGGAAAAATCCTATAGACTTAAGCCCTTAGAGTTCTTTGAGGTTGCAGGAATATCCCATATTAGCTGCTCATCTTAACTTTTCTCAAGTTAAAAAATGTAATATTTGCTATAATTTCGAATCTTTAGAACTAGATAACAAGGGAAAAATAGATGGCAACAGTACAAGAAACACCTGAGAATATTAACGAGTTAGTAAAACAAGCAGGTTTAACATCTGACTATAAAGCACGTCTAAGTGCACTAAAAGAATTAAAAAAATATGATTGTAAAGAGTCGCGAGATGTAATTACAAAGTTAGCTCTGTTTGATAAAGTTTTTAAAGTTAAACAGGAAGCTTTCAAAGCTGCAAAGACTTTAGGTATTGAGAAAAACGGTAAAGCTATAAAACTTGGTAAAAAAAATATTGGTTATAAACTAGAAGATTTTATAAAAATATTTCTCAAGATAAAAGAGACTAAAGAGATGGAAGAACTAGATCTCAATCTTTTCAAAAAGGCTTTAAAAGCACTTGATCCTGAGATGTATGATGTAATGAGGTTCGAGAAAGGCGATAAGTTTAACTCGTGGGTTAAAACATCGTATAACTGTTTACCTAAAAAATCAAGCTAATTTTAATTAGAAACTCATGAACAGTTTAAAGATAAGAGAACTATCTTACAAGTATCCTAGTGCAGCAGAGCCAATCTTTAGTGGAATAAACTTAGACTTTGAAGAGGGTTGGAGTGCTGTTACTGGCATCAACGGTTCAGGGAAAAGTACACTTTTAAAGCTCATCTCAAAAGAGCTAAAATCTGAGAAAGGGATGATACTTGGAAACTTTCTTGTAGTTTACTGTACTCAAAACACTGAGTTTCCTCCCTTAGAACTTGAAGAGTTCATGATGACTTATACAAAAGAAGCTTATAAACTCCGAGATCTCTTGCAAGTCAAAGATGAATGGCTTGGCACTTGGGAAGTTCTCAGCCATGGTGAGCGTAAACGCTTACAACTTGCAGTTGCTCTCTCAAGTGAGAGTGATGTCCTCATGGTCGATGAACCAACAAATCACCTCGATCAGAAATCACAAGACATAGTAATCTCAGCCCTTAAAAGTTACAAAGGTGTCGGTATACTAGTAAGTCATGATAGAACACTCCTTGACGCCCTCTCTCAACATACTGTTATGATTAAAGCGGGTGAAGTGTTAAAATACAGAACGAAGTTCTCTTTAGCACAACAAGCTTTTGGAGAGACTCTTTCACATAAGAAAAAAGTACTTAGTGAACAAGAGCACGAACTCAAAAAACTAAGTAAAGCTGTACAAGTTCAAAGAGAAAAAGTCTCTCTTGCTAAAAAACGATTCTCTAAAAAAGGTGTCTCTAGACATGATAGCTCGATGAAAGAGAAGATAAACGGGGCTATCTTAACAGGGAAAGATAAGAACGACGGTCAACTACTTCAACGCACAGTTACAAAACAAAAACACCTTCGTGAGAATATGAGTAAATTTTCAAAAGAGTATGCCACAGGCATAAAGTTTGAAGGTAAAATCGCCAAACATAATTTTCCCATAGCCATTGAGAGATCTTGCATAGAGCTTTTTGAGTCAACTAAACTCTGTTTTCCTAGGCTTTCTGTAGATATAGGTGAAAAAGTAGGTATAAGTGGAGAAAACGGTGCTGGTAAAAGTACTTTTATTCGCTATTTTTTAAAAACTGTTGATTTTGAGTATGACTACCTCTACATTGCACAAGAGATTACAGATAAGCAAGCAGAAGAGCTTTTTAAAGAGGTAAATGACTTAAATAGCGAGATGAAGGGTGAACTCTTCACACTTGTGCAACGACTAGGTTCTGATGCTAAAGCACTTCTTAACAGTACCGTTCCTAGTCCTGGTGAGATGAGAAAACTACTCATCGCTCAAGGACTCTTAAAACAGCCCTCTTTGATTGTATTAGATGAGCCTACTAACCATATGGACTTAGAATCTATAGAGTTACTTGAGTCTGCTTTGCAAGAGTATGGGGGATCGATTCTTTTCATTACACATGACAAGAGCTTTTTAGAGAACATAAGTACAAAAGAGTGGCTCTTTGAGAAAAATGAAGAGACTTGCTATACAATTCAAGAGCTATTATAATGCAAGACTCAAATTACTCTCTACCGCTTGTTTTCCTCGTCCCATTACACCCATGAGTAGATAGCTACCCATAGGTGTGCTATAATTTCATTCATAAATAAACAAGGCCATTTATAAATGCAGACTACAACACTAAAAACACAAAAATTTATACTAAAACTTTTTCCAGAGATTATGATAAAAGGTTCATCTGCTAAACGGCAGATGGTTGGGCAACTTTATACAAATCTTTTAACTATCTTGCAACAAATAAGTTCAAATATCAAAGTACGCAAATTTTCAGATAAGATAGAAGTTGTAACACCTATACAAGTATTGCCAGAGGTAAGACAGAGACTTTTAGATACTTCAGGGATAGAGCAGATTTTAGAAGTTTTACAGTTTGATGATATGGATTCTCTTGATAAAATAAAAGTCAAAATTGGTGAGCTTTTTATAGACTCACTCAAAGATAAAACTTTTGTAGTTCGAGCTAAACGTACAGGAAGTCAATCTTTTACATCTATAGATTTAGAGAGAACTGTAGGTGGCTATCTTTTAGCACACTCTCAAGCGCTAAAGGTTGACTTGAAGCACCCTGATATGAAAATCTCTATGGAACTCATAGAAGCACAACTTAATGTCATTACAACAAAATACAAGGGATTAAGTGGTTTTCCTATAGGAACACAGGGTGATATACTCTCTCTAATGTCAGGTGGTTTTGACTCTACAGTTGCTTCTTACCTTACAATGAAACGCGGCATAAAAACACACTTTGTTTTCTTTAACCTTGGTGGTAATGCTCATGAGATAGGTGTAAAACAAGTAGCACTCTACTTATGGAGTAAATTTGGTTCTTCTCACAAAGTAAAATTTATCACCGTTGATTTTGAAGATGTACTTACTGAGATTTTTCGTTCTGTACCGCCTACCTATATGGGTGTAATGCTCAAGCGTCTTATGCTTATGGCATCTGAGCAGATAGCCGATGAAATGGAGATAGATGCCCTTCTTACAGGAGAGTCTGTTGCTCAAGTAAGTAGCCAAACACTCCGTAATCTAGCACTTATAGATGAGGTAAGTTCTAAACTTATCTTACGTCCTCTCTCTACGATGAATAAGCCTGAAATTATAGATATAGCTCAAAAGATAGGAACACGACACTTTGCAGAGAGTATGCCAGAGTACTGTGGTGTTATCTCCCAAAACCCTATCACCCACGGTTCATTTAAACGTATGGAAAAAGTAGCACTCAAGTTTGATTATGATGTTCTTACAAAAGCAGCAAAAGAGGCTCAGCATATTTATGTTCATGAGATTGTTGCTGATGTGAATGCACTTGAAGCTATAGAAGTAGTAAATGATCTGAGTTCTGGTGAGTATACTATTATAGATATTCGTGAAGATGCTACTGATATTGAGATATCGACAGAGACTATTAGTATCCCTTTTCATAAACTTAAACGTGAGTTCTTAAAACTTGACCAAGAAAAAGAGTATCTTCTTTACTGCGACAAAGGTATTATGAGTCAACTCCATGCACAATACTTAAAAGATGAACATAAATGTGAAAATGTAAGAGTCTATAGACCGAAGGTTTAAAAAGTCTCCCTTAAGAGAGGGAGATTAAGGAACTTATCCTAGTTTAGAGGTAATGGCAGTCTCAACATCAGAGATGTGAGCAGTTCCATCAACAGTAATGTAAGTAAGAGAGTCATTTGTTTTTGCTTGTTCTTTGTAGTAGTTTACAAGTGGCTCAGTAAGCTCATGGTACACTTTAAGACGATCTAAAACAACATCCTCTTTATCATCAGGACGTTGAACAAGCTCTTCACCCGTTTCATCATCTTTCCCTTCTACTTTTGGTGGATTATACTCTAAGTGATAAGTTCTTCCACTTGGTAGGTGAGCACGACGACCACTCATACGTTTTACTATCACCTCATCAGCTACATCTATCTCAATCACAGCATCTATTTGGATACCAGCATTTGTAACAGCATCAGCTTGTGGAAGTGTACGAGGGAAACCATCTAAAAGGTAACCATTTTTACAATCATCTTCAGCGATTCTATCTTTTACAAGACCTATGATAATATCGTCAGTTACAAGTTGACCAGCATCCATAGCAGCTTTAGCCATTTTACCCATATCCGTTCCAGCTTTTATAGCTGCTCTTAACATATCACCTGTAGAGATTTGAGGGATGTTATATTTTTTTGTAAGAAATTGAGCCTGAGTACCTTTTCCAGCACCTGGAGCTCCTAGTAAAATTATTCTCATTATAATGTCCTAATATTTTATTGTTGAAATTATATACTATGGAGTTTAAAACTAGATGATATAAATAAATTTTTGTGTACAATACAGTTTCGGAGAGAATTATGACAAATAAGACTAAACAATTTAATTACTTACTGCTCACTTTTATGACTATAATTGTAGGGTATGCTTATCTAAGGTATGCTTACAAGGTAACTGACTCTACACCCTTTACACAAGAGATAGTACTTATAATTTTAGGGACTATAGCAACAGTCTTTATCACCTCTTTACTTTTAAACAAACAGACAGAAGTGGAAATAGAAAAAGAGCAAAACATACGATTTTTAGAATTAAAGACAAAAACATATGAAAGACTACTTGATCTGATGGAAGATATGTCCGTACATGGAAGTTTTAAAGATGACAGTATTACAAAACTTCATTTTATTACACACCGATTAGCAATTTTTGCATCACCTAGTGTTTTAGAGGAGTACAACAAATTTTTAAGGGTAGTCTCTGAAATATCTAAAGATGGTAGCTTTAACGAAGATCATGAAGTACTCTCTAAAGCGTTAGGCCAATTAACAATTCAAATTCGTTTTGATTTACTCAATGAAAATAATGAGAAAAGAAAGTTCTATAGTTTAGAGCAGATAAAGAGTATGATCAATAGAAACTCTAATGATGCTTCTCATATAAATATTGACTAAGGTGAAGCTTTACTCACCCCACCCTAGTTTCTCTTTTAAAACATCAAAGTAGTTAAATTCATCTCTATGTATTAGTTTTACCCTATTTGTTGCTAATTTTATCTTTATACTCTCATTTTGCTCTAGCTCATGTTTGTCTTGCCCATCTATGATAAGAAGTGCTCTCTCTTTTGGTGTCTTCATCTCTATAGAAAACTCTCCTGGTAAGACAACTGGTCTCTGTTTTAAAGAGTGAGGACAGATTGGTGTAAGTGCGAAAACATTTGTAAGAGGAAAAAGAACTGGTCCCCCAGCAGAGAGATTATATGCAGTAGAACCCGTTGGAGTGGAAACAATAACTCCATCACCAAAGTAAGTGTTAAAGGCTTTTCCATCTACAAGTGTTTCAACATGGATCATATTTGAAACAGAGTGTCGTGTCAAGACTATGTCATTAAAAGCATACTGAGTTACTTCTTTCTCGTTCTGTGTAAAAGTGACTTCTAGTATAGAACGCTCATCTACTCTATACTCACCACTTACTAGATTTTTCACAAACTCTTCAAGCTCATCAAACTTCACATCTGCTAAGAACCCAAGCGTCCCCGCATAGATACCAAATATAGGAATAGCATGTTTAAATGAACGCCGAACAGCAGAGATAAGTGTTCCGTCCCCACCAAGTGTGACAAGTACATCACTAGAACTACAAAGAAGGTCAAAGTCCATTCCCATAATACCAATCATACCACCACTTATGCTCTCTATAGCCACATCTATCCCATGAGACTTAAATATTTTTTCAAGCTGAAAATAGCTCTCTTTAAGTTCTGGAGTAGATGGACGTAAAATAACCCCTACTTTTTTAATACTTTTTCTCTGCACATCAACTTCTTTGTGTTAGAATATTTTGTATATTATACACTATTTCGATATAATCGCGAAAATATTTTTTATTAGGACTCTATATAATATGAGAAGCCATTACAATACAGATTTAAGTGAAGCAAATGTTGGTGACGAAGTTACTCTAACGGGTTGGGCAAATAACCACCGTGACCATGGTGGAATTATTTTCATCGATTTACGTGACAAAACTGGTCTTATCCAGCTTACTTGTGACCCTGAAGATAGTGTAGAAGCACACAAAGTTGCGAACAGTGTTCGTGATGAGTATGTTCTTATCGCTAAGGGTAAAGTTCGTGCTCGTGGGGAAGGTCTTACTAACCCACGTTTAAAAACTGGTGCTATCGAGATAGTTGTAGATGAGCTTATCATCGAGAACAAGTCAGCTGCACTTCCATTCGTAATTGGCGATAAAAAAGTTGGTGAAGAGACGACTCTTAAGTACAGATACTTAGAGCTTCGTGATCCAGATCTTTACAATGTTTTCCGTTTACGTTCAAAAACTGCTATCGCTGCAAGAAATATTCTTGATGCAAATGGTTTTCTTGAAGTTGAAACGCCAATCCTTACAAAATCTACTCCAGAGGGTGCAAGAGATTATCTAGTACCTTCTCGTGTTCATGATGGTGAGTTTTATGCACTTCCACAGTCACCACAGCTTTTCAAACAGCTTTTAATGGTTGGTGGATTTGACCGTTACTTCCAAATTGCAAAATGTTTCCGTGATGAAGATTTACGTGCTGACCGTCAACCTGAGTTTACTCAAATAGATGTTGAGATGAGTTTTTGTACTCAAGAAGATGTTATAAAAGTAGCAGAAGATTTACTTCTTGCGATGTTTAGTGCAGCAGATATTCCAGTGAAACCACCATTTAACCGCATTACTTACAGTAATGCTATGGAGTGGTATGGTTCTGATAAACCAGACCTTCGTTATGATCTTAAAATGGTAGATGTTATTGACATCTTTAGCCGTTGTGATAATGAAATCTTTACTAATATTGCTAAAGATACAAAAAACAATCGTATTAAAGCACTTAAAGTTCCTGGAGCTGACTTAATTTTCTCTAAACGTGAAATGAAAGGTTTTGAAGAGTTCGTACGTAAGTTTGGTGCTCATGGTCTTGGTTACTTCCAGATGAAAGAAGATGGTCTTAAAGGTCCTCTTGTTAAATTCTTTAGTGAAGAAGATATCGCACTTATTATCGAGACAACAGAGCTTGAAGTTGGTGATGTAGTGTTCTTTGGTGCTGGTGAGAAGAAAACTGTATGGGATTATATGGGTCGTTTTAGAAACTTTATAGCAGAGCACGAAAAAATGAACTTAATTGATGAAAATGCATTTGAATTTGTATGGGTTGTTGACTTCCCTATGTTTGAAGTTGAAGATGGTCGTGTTAAAGCACTCCACCACCCTTTCACACTTCCTAAAGATACAAATAAAGAAGATCCTGAAGAGATTGAATCTATAGCTTATGACATCGTGCTTAACGGAACTGAACTTGGTGGTGGATCTATTCGTATTCACAAAGAGGAGATTCAAAATGAAATATTTAAACTTCTTGGAATCGAAGAAGAGGAAGCACAAGAGAAGTTTGGTTTCTTACTAGATGCTCTTAAGTTTGGTGCACCTCCACATGGTGGTTTCGCTCTTGGATTTGACAGACTTATCATGCTTATGACGAAAAAAGCAAGTATTCGTGATGTTATCGCGTTCCCTAAAACTCAAAAAGCTTCTTGTGTACTCACTAAAGCACCAAGTCCAGTGGATAACACACAACTTCGTGATCTACATATTCGCCTTCGCGAGAAAAGTAAGTAGTTGTGAAGAAACTTTTTTTAATTATCGGAGCTCCCGGCTCTGGTAAAACTACCGATGCAGAACTTATTGCACGAGAAAATGAGAACATTACACACTACTCAACTGGAGATATGCTTCGAGCAGAAGTAGCTTCAGGAAGTGAGTTAGGTAAAGAGATCGAAGGTTTTATAACTAAGGGTCTTATAGTTCCTATTCAAATTGCAATTACGACTATTACAAATGCCATTAAAAGTGCTCCTACAGATGTAGTTATACTTGATGGCTATCCTAGAAGTATAGAACAGATGGAAGCATTAGAAAACTTTTTAGCAAGTGATTCTAGTATTATACTAACTAATATCATTGAAGTTGAAGTTTCAGAAGAGACTGCTCGTGATAGAGTTCTTGGTCGTGCTCGTGGTGCTGATGATAATACAGAAGTTTTTAACAACCGTATGAGAGTATATCTTGAACCATTAGCCGCAATACAGGCTTTTTATAAAAAGAAAGATCTTTTAACGGTTATAAGTGGTGAGGGGACTATTGAAGAAATAGTAGCGGAGATGCAAGAGTTTATAAACTCTAAGATATAGCTCCCCCCCCTACTTCTTAAACTTCCAAAATTTGATACTCTCTCCACTACTTTTACTTACACTGACAAACTCATCATTAGAGAGAAACAGTATATTATATACATCTACTAGTAAATCAACGATTTTTTCAGTGTGTAAGTCAAATACAATGTTTTGAGAGCCGCCTAGCATAAGTGTATGCCCATCAGGGTAGAGAGTCATTGTCTCAATATTAAAATGTACTTTCTCTCCAACTTCATAAAACTTCTTCTCAAGAGTGTTAATATTATATTTTAAAAAAAGGTTTTTCCCTCCAATAAGTATATTTTCATTATCAAGGAAAAGAAGAGCATTTATCTTCTGTTTAGGCTCTCTTTTTGAAATACTTCCTTTCATTTTATCAAACTCATCCATTATTTTAGAATAATTATCAAAAGATATATTGTTTTCACCAAGATTTGAGAGAGTTTTTGCATAAACGAGTGTCTTAAATATCATTTTTATATTATCCACTTTTGCTTTTTCTTGTGCTATTCTTAATCTCTCTTGTTCTATCTCCTCTGATATTTTCTTCTTTATAGTCAAATCAAAGTAGTTACTTTGCTCATAGATACGAAGAGTGTTAGACTCTCCAGCCACAGCGATACTTTTACCATTAGGGGAGTATGCAACACTCTTTGGCATAAAGGGAAGAGTATATCTCTCTTGAATCATGTCATGTAGATTGAGTACTATTAACTCTTTTTCATAGCTAACTAGTGCAAGAGAGTTTTTATCTGGGGAGAGTGTAGCATTTTGCATACTACTTTCAAGTAGAACTTCCTTCTCTTCACCTGTTTTTAGATTAAATATTTTTAGCTTATTTGAAGCAACTGCTAAAAGTTTTTTATTATTTTTTAGATAACTTAGAAAAGAGCTTCCTTTGAGCGGTATCTTATAAAATATCTCATCAAAATCATATATAAAGATACTATCTCTATTTCCAAAAGCTATGGAAGATTTGTCATTAGCGAGTGCTATTAAGTGCATCTTTGGTGTGTGAAATATCTTTGTGACTATAGCAGTTTTACTCTGAACTACCTTTTTGATACTTTTTTTCTTAGCCGAAGTAGTCTTTATGGGAGGTAAGTCATCTATCCAAAAAGCACACTCTTTAAGCTCTTTACCCTTACAGTTACTTGTTAATCCCTTCTCTGCACAAGTAGCACCGCCTCTGTAAGCTTGTATATACCAGTAAGTTGAGAGGTACTCATCCACCCAAAAGTCACTTAAAAAAGCTGCAAAGTTGCATTGAGCATGTAATAAGTCTTGCTTAACTGCTTTACTATACCAGTATTGAGCCTTTTTAATATCTACGGGTATCTCAGGATAGTGTGTATATAAGCCAGCAAGATTATTTTGAGCATTTGCATCACCTTGTTTTGCAGCCTTCTCATTGTAAAAGAGAGCTTTTTGAATATCCCTTTCTACTCCTAATCCACCTGAATAGATAAAGCCGAGGAATCCTTGAGCATCAATAGAACCCTGCTTAGCTGATTTTTCTAACCAGTAGATAGATTGTTTCATATCCTTCTCTACTCCATCCCCTTGAAAATAAGAACTTCCCAAAATAAATTGAGCCTTTTTATCCCCTTTCTCTGCAGCTGACATAAAGAGCTCCATCGCTTCTTTATGTTTTCCTTCTTTGACTCTCTTTTGTGCCTCTTCATATTCAGTTGCAATGAGAGATAGTGCAAGTAACAGTAATAGCATTAGTTTTTTCACAGCTGTTTATCCTTTATATTTACGGTTGATAAATCCAAGAAAGTCGATTTTAATTTTTTAAGGGAAAAGGGGACTTGCTATAATAGTTCATATAGCAAGTAGGGGTAGTTATATATTTTTAGATTACTACTCTTCTACGAAACCGAAGTCTTCATCTTCTTCATCGCCATGTTTTTGAGCCTCTTTGATGTCTTCTATCAACTCTTTACACTCATCTTCTTCGATGTCTCCACTCTGAATGTCATCTAAAACATCTTGTAGATCAGCTTTAAACTCACGAAGCTCTTCTATCTCTTCTTTCGCATCTTCTGTTGCCTCTTTATTATCAGCAATCTCTTCAAATATTGCGTCTAGTGACTCATCAATATCTGGAATAACAGTCTCTTTTATTAGTGTTTCTAACTCTTGTGCATATGACATTTTCTGCCCTTCTCTATTTATTTTTCGTATTATACTATAATTAGGTTATGAATTTTTATGCAGTAATAATTGGAACAGAAATCCTTAACAATAGACGTCAAGACAAACACTTTGAGTTTGTTAGAAATGAACTTGAAAAATATGGTCATGAACTTTATGCCTCTTTCATTATCAAAGATAATGAAGCACTCATAAAAGCAACTTATACAATGATACAAGCAGATAAAAACGCTGTGATGTTCTCTTTTGGAGGGATTGGTTCAACACCTGATGATCTTACAAGAGAAATTTCTGCAGAGATATTTACTAAGAGTAAAACAACTGTACATAAGCAATTTTTAGAAGATATCGTAGATAGATTTGCTGATAAAGCATATCCTCATCGTATTCATATGGCTGAGTTACCACCCAATGCAGATTTAATCTTTAACCCTGTAAATAATATGTCTGGATTTTCCCTTTTTAAAAAGTATTTCTTTGTACCAGGGTTTCCTTCTATGAGCCATCCTATGATAGCAGATGTTTTAAAAACCCACTTTAGTGACTCTATACAAAAGTACAGAATGACACTCTATGCACATACAAGTGAAGAAACATTGATAGACCTCATGCAAAAGCTTCCTATAGGGATTGATCTCTCTTGTCTTCCTATGTATGTAGATGGAAAACCACATGTAGAGCTCTCCCTCTCTAGTAGTGATAAACTACTCGTAGAAAACTGTTTTGAGCTCTTTAAAAATGATTTAGACAAAAGAGAAATTTACTATAAATTAATATAAAAACCCAAAAAGCCGATTTATAAGTTATATAATCCTATAAATCAAGGAATACTATCATGATAGTTTGGTTATTGGTACTTTTATTGCTAATGATTTTTATATATGTTGTTTACCAAATGAATTTTATCTCTACTGAGAGAGAAGATGAGTTTGATGATGAAGAGCATTTTACTTTTAAATTATAAGCGAGCAAAATTCATTATGGCAATTACACTAAACAATCATGTATTTAAAGGGCATAAAACATTACTTGGAAGTAAGTTTGTAACTTATGGTGAAGTAGAACTTCCTTCAAAATATG
>Ga0256837_1002350_pt1 | contig 11797 bp, 11 predicted proteins | sample 4562384metaG_FD_185976 | JGI IMG/M metagenome (GOLD analysis project Ga0256837, IMG submission 185976) | Hydrothermal vent microbial communities from Guaymas Basin, Mexico - 4561-384 | ecosystem: Environmental > Aquatic > Marine > Hydrothermal vents | place: Mexico: Guaymas Basin | collected... | reverse complement strand
CAAATGACGGATACTATGCAACACATAAGACTATAGGGAAAGAGGGAGATTTTTATACTGCTGTAAGTTCAAGTATGTTTTTTGGTGGAAGTATTGCAAAAAAAATTCTCTCTTCAATAGAAGAGGAATTTTTATCTAAAAACACTACTATAGTTGAAATAGGAGCTCATAAAGGGTATCTTTTAGCTGATATTGTTCAGTTTATATATACACTAAAACCAGAACTTTTAAAGACCTTGGAGTTTGTAATTGTTGAGCCTTTTGAAGAGAATCAAAAAGCACAGTGTGAGTATTTTAAAGATAGTTTTGGAGATACTGTAAAACTTTTACATGTAAAGAGTCCTAAAGAGCTTGTATGTAAAGAAGCTTTTGTAGTTGCAAATGAGATATTTGATGCTTTTACATGTAATGTTGTATATAATGATAAGATGCTTTATATGCATGATGATAGAGCAGAATTTAGAGAGATAGAGTCTGACGTAAGCCAATTAGCTAAAAAATACAATATAACAAAAGGTGAAGTAGCAGTAGGATATGAGGAGTTTGCAAAAGAGTTAGCCTTGCATATCGAAAAGTATGAGTTTGTTACTTTTGATTATGGAGATAAAAAAGCAAGAGAAGATTTTTCACTCCGAATATATGATAAACATAAAGTTTATCCGTTTTTTGCATTGACTGATTTGATAGAAGATGAAGAGTTAAAAGAGGAAGTAAAACTTGAAACACTTTTTGCAAAAAGTGATATAACTTATGATGTAAATTTTGAACATCTAATAGGTGCATTTATACAAAGTGGAGCAACTTTACACTCTTATGAAACTCAGATGAAAGCTTTAGTTAATTTTGGTTTAATAGAGCTACTTGATATGATGCAAAAAAACTCAACTAAAGAGAACTATAAAACAGAAGTAGATAGAGTTAAAACTCTTATTGACCCTGCATTTATGGGTGAGAGATTTAAAATGGTATGTTTTAGGAAAGAAAAATGAATTTAATAGTTAATGGAAAAGAGAAAAATACAGAGTCAAAAACAGTTCAAGATTTGCTAGACGAATTGGATATAAACAGCAAAGTAATGGCTGCTGCGGTTAATATGAATGTAGTTAAAAAAGAGAATTGGGCTACTTATGAGCTTAGTGAAAATGATAAAGTAGAGTTTTTACAGTTTGTTGGGGGAGGGTGATTACCGAGCTTTATGTTCGGTAATCTGCATTTATCTTTACGTATTCGTAACTTAAGTCACATCCATATGATGTAAAAGTAGCACTGCCTGCATTTAAATCACAAGTTACTCTATATGAGTCTTGTTTCATGACTTTAGATGCTTTTTGTTCTGTTTGCTCATCTAGACTTGGATTGTCTTTTGAGTATACTATAACATTGTCATAAGATATAACAAGGTCTTTTTCTTTACATGTAACACGACTTGCACCAATAGTAGAAGCTATACGTCCCCAGTTTGGGTCTTCTCCAAATAGTGCAGTTTTGACAAGTAGAGAATTACTTAAAGCCATACTTGCTTTTTTTGCTTCTTCTATATTCAAAGCATTTTTTACTTCAAAAGCTACTACTTTGTTTGAGCCTTCACCATCTCTTAGTATCTCTTGACTTAGATGTTTTGTAAGACGGTTTAGTGCCTCTTTAAATGCCTCTTTCTCATAACTATTTTGAGCGGAACTTAATAGCATAACAGTATCATTTGTTGATGTATCACCATCTACACTTATGGTGTTAAAAGATTGTTCAATTGTTAGGTTTAAAAGTTCGTCCATATCTTGTTTTGGTATTTTTGCATCTGTTAAAATAAAACATAGCATAGTTGCCATAGATGGATTTATCATCCCAGCACCTTTACATATAGCAGCTATATGAAAAAATTCTCCATTTTCAAGCTCTATTTTGAAACATAACTCTTTTTTAAATTTATCTGTTGTCATGATTGCAGTTGCAGTTGCATCAGAGTTTTTTGCGTTGAAATCAAGTTTATCAAAAGCAGAGCTGATTTTATCTAGGTTTAGTCTATATCCTATAACACCAGTTGAGCTCATGATTGGATTTTGTATTGATGGAAGTTTACTTTTTAGTGTTGAAAAAAGTTCTTCAATATCTTCTATACCTTTTTCTCCAGTCATTGCATTTGCATTTTTAGAGTTCATTAAAATAAAGTTTGTTTTAAAACCTTTTTCATATTTTAAAAAGTGACATATAGGTGCAGCTTGAAATCTGTTCTCAGTAAAAACAGCACTTATTTCACAAGGCTTTGAGCTTCTTATAAAAGCTAAATCATTTTGATTGTTTGGTTTTATTCCACTACTAATTCCATCACAAAAAAAACCTTCTACATTTTCGAGTCCCTTTTTTAAAGGAAATATATCAAACATATTTTAACTCCTCTGGTTTCTGTTTTTTTCGTATGATTCTTTTAGTTGCGCGTATACTCTCCCCTGTACCTATGACAAGTAGTTTTGAGCCAGTTCCAACTAAAACATCACCTTTTGGCATAGGGATAAAAATATCATTTGCATCTCTGATTCCAACTATACTAACATTTGTAATATCTCTTAGACGAGCCTCTTTAAGTTTTTTAAATCTCATCCATGAGTGGTCAGGAATCTTAATCTCTTCCATATCTATTGGAGCATCTTTTCTATAAAGAAGTTTTTCTAGCATATTTTCCATATCTGGTCTAAGGCTCATAGCTCTTAGCCTTTCAGCCATTAGTTTAGTAGGGCTAATCACTCTGTCAGCTCCAAGTTTTTTTAGTTTTACCATATCTTTATCTGTTGTAGCACTTGTGATTATATAATATGGATGCTTAAGCCCAATCTCTTTCTCATATAGTCTAGTTGAAGCAATTTGAGCAATATTATCTGCTGTATTATCACTGAGTGTTATAAGTCCTTTAGCACTCGAAAGATAAGATTTTAAAAGAGCATCTTCAGTATGAGGATCTTCTTGTACAAAGTATGGGTATTTATATAGTGTTGCGATACTCGATATATCATCTCTAGGGTCTATAACAACAAATGGTATATGGTTTTCACGAAACTGTTTAGATAACTCTATTGTTATTTCATTATGATGACAAATAACAAAATGATTTTTTAATCTAGCGATTCTATATAACATATTTCGCTCCTTTATGATTTTAACAAGCTTTCCTTTATTTAGAACTTCAACCAAAATACCTATTGACATAGAGAATACTCCGAAGCCAAGTATGATAAGTGTAATTGTAAATATTCGTCCAGCTGGAGATATAGGAGATATCTCTCCAAAGCCAACTGTAGTAAAGGTTATAGCTGATTGGTATACTGCATCTGTTAGAGTAAAGTCATCTATTATGACGTAGCCAAGTGTCCCCACCATAATCATAAGTACTACGAGTATAAGTGGAAGACGAAATGGTTTTAGCTGTTGATACAGTTCTGTATTTAAGTCTATATGAGGGGCTGACCTAGCAGACCAGTTAAGAAGTCTTTTTAACTTTACTACGATAGACAATAATGCCCCTTATAAAAGTAGGTTAGGGATTAAGCGTTCTTCTTCATTGTTCTAAGTGTTGAAGCCGCAACTCTGATTTTTCTAGTAGTTCCATCTTCTAAAGTAACTCTTACAGTTCTTAAGTTTGGAAGGAATCTTCTTTTTGTTCTGTTCTTAGCGTGGCTTACGTTATTTCCACTCATTGGACCTTTGCCCGTGATAGCACATTTTCTTGCCATAATCAATTTCCTTAAAATTTTTTGGAATTTTACACAAAATAAGCAAAATATCTACTTAAACTTATTTGTACAGTCTATAATCTTAGCATATCTTTTATAAATGTTTTATGAAAGTAAAGTTACAATATGACAAATAAAAAGGCACGCAATGTTATCTTCTATAACCATTAACAATTATATAGAATCTGTTCCACCAGTACCCAAGATTGTTAAAAGATGTGCTGAGGCACTAGAAAGTGGTGATATGGTACATGCTGCAGACATAGCCAATGAAGATAGAGCTCTTTCTCTTTATCTGAAAAATATAGTAAATAAGCCAATTTTTGGATTTAGAGATGAGATAAAAAATAGTAGACAAATTTTTGGAATATTGGGTATATCAAAAGCAAAGCAGCTTATATATGGCTACTATCTTCTTTTAATCCTCCCTAAAAAATGGGAAGTTTTTGATTTTAATTCATCTAAATTTCAAGATTTTCAAGCAAGACTCATTCATAATTGGGGAAAAATAGTAAAGTTTTTAGAAAAAGATGATGGAGAAATAATTTTAGCTATTAGTATCATACCTGCTTCTTTGATAGTATGTGAAATGTTATTTAAAGATATAAATAGTACAGTTAAACTTTTAAAAGATACAAAACAGATAAGTTATGAAAGTATCCTTTTTAAGATGACAGAGAGAAGATTTTTTGATATCTCATCTTTAATTGCAAAAAAATGGGATTTTTCAGATGATATAGTAAATCTTATAGTCAAAATAGGGGATACTAAAGAGAGTGATTTTGGTGATAAAAGTTTAGAAATTGAGTACTTGAGATTACTTCTTGTGTATGAGATGAGTAGACCAGTTATGATAAATAGTGGACTGAGTGAGCTTTTTGATATAGAATCTATTTTTAGTGATGAAATAACAGATAATTTTTATAAAATTATCCAAGGAACTTGATATTGAAACCTATTGTTAAACAAAAAGTTGCTATTTTTTCTCCTACAGGTTTTTTAGATGGAGAGAATGCTTCTGAGACTATATCTCCTTTTGATGTTGATTTTCTTATACAAGCTAAACTTGAAGGAGCATTTATATCTTTAAAAAAAGTTATATTTTTTAATAAACGTGGTATTACAGTTCTTATAGAATCTTTGATGAGAGTTAGAGATGTGTGTGGCACAGCTGTAGGTTTTTGTGATTATAATATAAAAATATATAATATGATTTTAGATATGTTTCCTGATAACTTAAATTTTTCTCTTTTTGATACAGCTGAGATTGCTTTACTTTTTGTAGGTGATGATTTGAAAAATGCAAAAGAGAAAAATATTTTAGTTTATGTTGAAAATAGTGAACATAAAAATCAACTTGCAATGGAACTTTATGAAAGAGGATTTTTACCTGTTATCGCAAAAGATGAAAGTGATTTTTTAGCAAAGAGAAAAGATGCTGAGTTTATCATTGAAAATGCATACCTTGGTAAGTTAGATAAGACACCTACAGTGTTTATAAAAGACAATGTGATTGTATATACGCTTAAAGGTTTTGTTGATTCAGATATATCAAAAAAGTTTGATATGGTTTACCATAATAATTCATTGAAGGTGGGTTTTAAGCTTTTTCTTTTTGATTGTGATGGAGTGTCTTCTATAAATATACATGGAGTAAACTTTATAGCAAAGCTCTCAACAGCAGGAGCTGAGTATGGTATATCTATAGTTATGTGTGGCTTAGATAACAGAAAAATAACAGAAAAACTAACCAATGATTTAGAAGATGCGGGTGTGCTTATGTACCCTAGTTTAAAGGGTTTATTTGATGATGCCGTGATGATGAAAGAGGCACATGAGAGTTCAAGTGTTGCTAAAAAAAGTATGGGTATTACAAAAAAACTTATATCTATTTTACCAACTATAATTGACTCATCTGTAAAGACTATTGAAGTACTTTCAGGATATAATGCAAAAAAAAAGTTAGTTAAAGTTCAAGAGTTAAATCTTAAAAAAGATAGTGAATTACTTAGTGCTTCTATAGGTTTTTATGGCAATATAGATGGTATTTTGATTATGATTTTTGAAAAAAGTATAGCTAAAGAGTCTTGTAAAATTTTATTGGAAGAGGATAGTAGTGAAGAAGATATCTTAGATGCTCTTGGTGAATTTACACACATCATAGGTGGTAAAATTGCTCAACAACTTCATAAGCATGGTACTAAGATAGATATTACTATGCCTAGAACATTTGATAAAGTAGAAGATGTGATGCAATCACAAAAAAGAAGTCGAGGAACACAAGTAGATTTAGATGTAGATGGACGAGATTTAACACTATTTTTAACAAGATAATTAAGGAAAAAAATGAAAATTGCCCCAAGTATATTATCCGCAGATTTTGGTAAGCTTGATGAAGAGATAAAAGCTATTTGTGATGGTGGTTGTGATTATGTTCATGTAGATGTTATGGATGGACACTTTGTACCAAATCACACAATAGGACCAGTTGTAGTAAAATCAGTTGCAAAAGCAGCTACAAAACCATTAGATATTCATCTTATGGTACAAAACAATACTTTTTTTGTAGACCTTTTTGCTCCCTTTAATCCTGAGTTTATCTCTTTTCATATTGAAGAGGAAAAACACCCTCATAGACTTATACAGAAAATAAGAGGCTTAGGTATCAGACCAGCCATAGTTCTAAATCCTCATACTCCTCCTGAGGCTATAGAGTATCTACTGGAAGATTTAGATATGGTTCTTCTTATGAGTGTAAATCCTGGTTTTGGTGGACAGAAGTTTATACCTTCAGTTGTAGAAAAAGCAAGAAAACTAAAAGCCATGATAAATGAAAAAGGTTTGAAAACTCTCATCGAAGTAGATGGTGGTGTGAATGATAAAAATGTAAAAGATTTGGAGTATGCAGGTGTAGATATAGTAGTTGCTGGTAACTATGTTTTTTCTAACCCTTCATATAAAGAAGCTATAAGTAGTCTAAAATAGTACGCATTAAAATCTGTGGAATAACAAATCTTGAAGATGCTTTAGTGGCTGTAAAAGCAGGTGCAAATGCTTTGGGATTTGTTTTTTATGAAAAATCACCTCGTTATATAACTCCAAAAAAAGCTTTAGAGATAGTAAAACAGCTACCTCCTTTTGTAGAGAGAGTAGGACTATTTGTAAACTCTACAAGTGCAGAAATAAACTCTACATGTAAAGAGTCACAGATGAGTATGGCACAGATACATTTTGAGGCGAAAGAGACTCTTTTTTTTAAGTTAGAGTTGCCATATTTAAAAGTGATTAGAGCTACATCTAAAGAAGATATAAACAATCATCGAGAAGAGTATCGTATAGTCGATGCTTTTGTACATAGCTATGGTGGAGAGGGCAAAAGAGTAGATATAAGTTGGTTTAAAGATATAGATTGTTCAAAAATCATACTTGCTGGTGGACTAACGTGTAGCAATATAGATGAAGTAAAAAGTCTAGGTTTTTATGGGTTTGATGTAAGTAGTGGAGTAGAAAAATCAAAAGGTAAAAAAGAGGCTCAAAAAGTGATAGAGTTTATACAAAAGGCACGTAGTTGAGAAATTTTGATAAACTGATACAACGTATAACTAAAGAGCCTATATATTTTAGCGAGTGTCAAGCTATCTTCAATAAGATATCAGAATTGAAAATTTATGATTTTGATACTTTAAGTGAGTGTATAGCAAACATAAAAGTCTTAGGATTACCATTTATAGAATTATCTAGTAAAAAACTTGCTCTTGAGACTACATTTACTCCTTTTGATAAACAGAAATTTTGTATAGTAGATATAGAAACAAATGGAAGTAAACCAGATGATGCACAGATTATAGAGATTGGTGCTATTATGTATGAAAATGGTCAAATTGTAGATAAGTTTGAAAGCTATGTTAATGCTGATGAAATTCCAGAAAATATAGTAAGATTGACTGGTATTACAGTGGATGATGTAAAAGATGCTCCTTCTCCAAAGAGTGTATTAGAAAAGTTTCGTCTATTTTTAGGAGATGCAGTTTTTATGGCACATAATGTAAATTTTGACTATAAGTTTATATCTTATTCGATGGAAGAGGCTGGATTTGGACCACTACTTAACCGTAAAATATGTACTATAGATTTAGCAAAAAAGACGATAGAAGCAGAAAAATATGGTTTAGGTTTTCTTATTAAATTGTTTGAGATAGAAGTAGAACACCATAGAGCATATTGTGATGCATATGCAGCTATGGTCGTTTTTCAAAAGAGTTTAGAAAATATTCCAGAGCATATTATAACAACTGAGGATTTGATAAAATTTGCTAACCCAAATCCTAAAAAAAGAAAAAAGAAAGTTAAAAAAGTCTAGTATAATTTATGATTAAATATATCTATTTTTAAACTTTACATAACTTTTAGCAGATTTATATAAGAAAGCTACTTCATTGTCACTCAATTCTCTTACAACTTTAGCAGGACTTCCCATAATAAGAGAACGAGGAGGAAATTTTTTATTTTTCGTTACTAGTGAGCCCGCTCCTACGATAGACTCTTTGCCTATAACAGCACCATCAAGTATAGTAGCACTCATTCCAATCAGACAAGCATCTTCTATTTCACAGCCATGAAGCATAACTCTATGACCTACTGTGACATCATCACCGATGATAGTTGGATTTCCATCACTTTTATCTTTCTTTGTATAGTGAGTAACATGAATCATACTTAAATCTTGTATATTTGTTCTTTTTCCAATGCGTACTTTGTGTATATCAGCTCGAACAACGCAACCAAACCATACTGCACTATCTTTTCCTATCTTAACATCACCTATAACATCTGCACTAGGAGCTATAAATACACTTTTTTTTATTTTTGGAGTTAAACCTTCAAAACCCAATATCATCAACTCTCCTTAAACAGTTTTCTAGCTAAGTTTTCAGCTTTACTTGATGTAGTATCTTTTTTCATAGTTTTATATATTTTGTTCATATACTCTTCAAGAATTACATGGTTATTTATGGCTTTATCTTTTCCTCTTTCAACTTTTGCATACTCTCCATCTTTTCTTAGATTCCAGCTTAGTGTGTTGTCAGTAAGTTGAAGTTGTAGCATCTCAAAAAGTTTTTGTTGAAGGGATTTATCATATATAGGGGTCATAAGCTCCAATCTTCTCTCCAAGTTTCTAGGCATAAAATCAGCACTAGCTATAAAAAGTATAGGTTCTGCGTTTTTAAAGTAAAAAACTCTAGCATGTTCGAGGTATTTTCCAACAATACTTTTTACAGTTATATTTTCACTTATGCCTTCCATATTTGGACGAAGACAGCATATACCTCTTATAATAAGCTCTATTTTCGTACCACTTTTTGAGGCATTGTATAGGGCTTTTATAACATCAGTATCTACTAATGCATTCATTTTGAGTATGATATGCCCATTTTTTCCAGCTTTTGCTTCTGTATTTATGAGTGAAATGAGTTTAGGTTTTATTTGAGTAGGTGACATCTTTAAATCAGATAGTTTTTTATTTTTGGAAAAACCAGAGAGTATATGAAAAAATGTAGTTGTGTCTTTCGCAAAAGAATCTCTACATGTAAGTAGACTAACATCAGTATATATTTTAGCTGTTGAAGCGTTGTAGTTACCAGTTCCAAGGTGCATATAAAACTTTAAAACACCAGATTCTTGTCGTATGACTTGGGTAACTTTAGCATGAATTTTAAAACCTGTTATTCCATAGATAACATGAGCTCCTGCTTGTTCCAATGCTTTTGCCCAGTGTAAGTTGTTTTCTTCATCAAATCTAGCTTTAAGTTCAACCATAACAGTAACTTGCTTGCCATCACTAGCAGCATCTATCAAGGCTTGTATAATTTGTGAGTGTTTTTCAACTCTATACAGAGTAGTTCTTATAGATATAACATGAGGGTCTTTTGATGCCTCTTTTAGTAGTTTTGTGACTGTATCAAAACTCTCATAAGGGTGAAGCAAAAGTGCATCTTGTTTTGAGATTATTTTAAATACAGACTCATTTTTACTAAATGGAGGTAGAATTTTAGGATTATATGGTTGTTGTGTTAGATATGAAAAATCTTTATTGTTTATGATTTGCCATAAAGCTCCAAGGTTTAAAGGAATTTTATATTCGTATATATCTTTAGCAAATATCTGCATATGAGAGTTGAGAAATTTCATCAAGTCTTCATCTGCATTTTCTTCTATCTCAAGACGAACAAAAGCACCACGACGACGTAGTTTTAAGCCTTGTTCCATTATCATCATAAAGTCATCTGCTTCCTCTTCTTCTATGACAATATCAGCATTTCTTGTAATTCTAAAAGCGGCAGAAGAGATAAGTTTATAACCAGGAAAAATTTCCTCAGCATGACGTTCAACTATACTTTCTATAGGTACATAAACGTTATCAGATACTTGATAAAAACGTGGAAGAACTCTAGGTATTCTTATCATTCCATATTTAAAACGTCCAGAGCCTTTTTCATCTTGTAGTTTAACAGCGAGGGAAAAACTTAGGTTGTTTAAATGAGGAAAAGGGTGTGTTGCATTAACTGCTATTGGAACAGAAACAGGTAAAATATTTGAAAAAAAGTAATCATCAGTAGTTTTTTTATTTTCTTTACTAAGGTTACAATAGTTAGTTATGAAAAGATTCTCTTCTTCAAGTTTTTGTACGATATTGTTATAATTGTCTTGAAGAGTCTCTTTCTCATCTGAGAGATAGTTTCTTATCTCACGAAGTTGGTCTAGTGGCGTCATTTTATCACTACCAGTTACAATTACACCAGCAGAAAACAGTTGCTTTAGTCCAGCAATTCTAATCATATAAAACTCATCCAGATTAGTCGCATAGATAGCCAAAAATTTTAATCTTTCAAGTATTGGTAACTCTTTTTTTGTAGATTCACTTAAGACTCTAGTATTAAATCTTAGCCAAGAGAGTTCTCTATTTATAAAGTTTTTTGGGTCATTCATACTAGGCATTTGATTCCTCTTTTGTATTTTTGTATTATTTTATCACAATTTTCTTAGTTTGGCTATATCATCTCTTAGTTTGGCTGCCTTCTCAAACTCCAAAGATTTGGCTGCTTCGTGCATTGCTTTTGTCATCTCTTTTAGAATTTTTTTCTTTTCACTTGGTGGAATTTTGTCTTTTTTATCCATCTTGTTAAATAGTTCTCCAACATCTTCCACTTTTAGATTTTCATCTAAAAGCCTAGTTGTTGATTCTGGTGTAATATGATTTTTTTTATTATATTCTTCTTGGATTTTTCTTCTGTGTTCAGTTAACTCAATGGCGTATTTCATAGAGTCTGTTATACGCTTTGCAAACATGATAACTCTACCATTTATATTTCTTGCAGCTCTTCCCATAGTTTGAACTAAGCTAGTTTTACTTCTTAAAAACCCCTCTTTATCGGCATCTAAGATAGCTACAAGCGAAACCTCTGGCAAGTCAAGCCCTTCACGAAGTAGATTGATACCTATAAGTACATCAAATTCACCAAGTCTTAATCCTCGTATGATTTGGTTTCGCTCAATCGCATCAGTATCGGAGTGCATATACTTGACTTTTAGACCAAGTTCAGCATAGTATCTGCTAAGCTCTTCACTCATTTTTTTAGTCAAAGTTGTTACTAAAACTCTCTCATTTTTGGCTATAGTCTTTTTAATCTCATCAAAAAGAGTCTCCACTTGAAACTCGCTATCAAGTATCTCTACTTTTGGGTCAAGCAGACCTGTTGGTCTTATGATTTGTTCGGCAAAGTTATCTTTGCTTAGCTCTATCTCCAAAGGACTTGGAGTTGCTGAAACAAAAAGAAATTGTGTTTTTTTATTGATAAATTCATCAAACATTAAAGGACGGTTATCTAAAGCACTTGGGAGTCTAAAGCCATACTCAACAAGTACCTCTTTTCTGCTCCTATCTCCTGCAAACATTCCACGAAACTGTGGTAAACTTACATGAGATTCATCAACTATAACTAAAAACTCTTTTCCTATGGCCTCAAAGTAATCAAACATAGAAAAAGGAGTCTCTCCTTCTTTTTTACCAGTCAAAT
>Ga0256837_1002347_pt1 | contig 11800 bp, 11 predicted proteins | sample 4562384metaG_FD_185976 | JGI IMG/M metagenome (GOLD analysis project Ga0256837, IMG submission 185976) | Hydrothermal vent microbial communities from Guaymas Basin, Mexico - 4561-384 | ecosystem: Environmental > Aquatic > Marine > Hydrothermal vents | place: Mexico: Guaymas Basin | collected... | reverse complement strand
TTACTTCTCCTATATTCTGTGCTTAGAATTTGAAGTAAGATTTTAACATTTAACCTCTTCAAATCTAAATTTACAACTTCTGATTTTTAAATTCTCAAAAATTGCACTTCAGATTTAAATTTTGGGATATCTCGTATCCTCTAGTGTTATTAAATAAACTCTTATGCATATTTAGCTAAAATCATCTTATGAAAAAAACACTTATAGCACACTCCCCTGACGCCGACGATATTTTTATGTACTATGCCATCAAGTTTGGCTGGATAGATATGAAAGATACTACATTTGACAACATTGCCAAAGATATTCAAACACTCAATGAAGATGCTCTTAATGGCGTTTATGACATAGTTGCTATCAGTTTTGCACTCTATCCTCACATCAAAGAGGAGTATGCACCTCTTAGAACTGCTGTCAGTTTTGGTGAGGGGTATGGTCCTAAACTCATCAAACAAAAGGGTGCGAAACTGAAGCGAAATTTCAGAGTGGCGTTAAGTGGAGAACACACTACGAACGCTATGTTATTTCGCATCGCTTACCCTGATGCTCGCATAACTTATATGAACTTTTTAGAGATAGAACAAGCCGTTATAGATGGGACTGTTCATGCAGGTGTTTTAATTCACGAAAGTATTTTAACTTATGATGATTCACTTGAAGTTGAGCGTGAGATGTGGGATATTTGGCAGGAGTTAGCGGGTAAAGATCTGCCTCTTCCTCTTGGTGGTATGGCGATTCGCCGTTCACTTCCTCTCAACAAAGCTATAGATTATGAAAAAACTCTTACTAAAGCTGTCAAAGTTGCACGTGACCATAAAGATAGACTAAGTAAAATGCTTATTGAACGTAATTTAGTTCGCATTGATGCACCAACACTTGACAAGTATCTTGAACTCTATGCAAATGATGAGTCAATAACTCTAAGTGAGATCCAATACAAAGCTATAGATAAACTCTTTGAACTCGGCTATAAACACGGTTTTTATGAAACACCAGTAAAAATAGAAGATTATCTTATCCCTACTGAGTACACGGAACTTAGGAACTCATAAATGGAAGCAAAACTCGTAGCACTCGGTGTTGAGACTTTTAAGATAGCACTTATGCTAGCTCTCCCTGGACTACTTACGGGTATGTTCTTGGGTCTTGCTGTCTCTATCTTTCAAGCGACTACACAGATAAATGAGATGACCCTCTCTTTTATCCCTAAAATTATCGGTGTAGTTATCGTAATCGTTCTGACTATGCCATGGATGCTTAACGAGATGACTGACTTTGCAAAACACGTCTTCAATCTTATGCCAACATTTGTTGAGTAAACACCATATAAGATGCAAACAAAGCTTATAAACTTCTCTAAATATTCCTCTTTTAAAATAGGAGGAAGTTTTGAAGTGGCTCTTTTAGAGGATGATTTCTCAAAAATAGATGATTACTATCTTATAGGCTCTTGTAACAACACCCTAGTAGGTACAAACCCTCCCCCACTTATGATGTTAAGTAAAAAATATGATTACATCAAAATCGAAGATGGCATTTTAAAGATAGGTGGAGCTACACCCTCTGGAAAAATTGCCTCATTTTGTAAAAAAAATGATATAGCAAATTTTGAGTTTGTCTCGCATCTTCCAGGGAAACTTGGTGGTTTAGTCTATATGAATGCTGGACTTAAAGAGTTTGAGATATTTAACTATCTTGTAGATATAACTACCCCCACTGGTATAAAAAGAAAAGATGAACTGGCGTTTGGATATAGAAAAACAGATATTGATGAGCCTATCTTAGAAGCCTCATTTGAACTTCACTCAGGTTTTGATACTGCAAAAGTAGCTATGTTTAAAAAAATGAGAAGTAATCAACCCTCAACTCCTAGTGCGGGAAGCTGTTTTAAAAATCCCGATGGAGATTATGCTGGTCGACTTATAGAAGAGGTTGAGCTTAAAGGTGTTATGAGAGGTGATATGTGTTTTAGTCAAGAGCATGCAAACTTTTTAGTCAACACTGGTAATGGAAATTTTGAAGATGCTATCTGGCTAATAGATGAGGCAAAAAAAAGAGTAAAAGAGAAGTTTGACATCTCACTAGAGTGTGAGATAGTTATACTTCAAAACTAAATCTTCTCCCACTCAAACTGCTCTATATTTTTTTTCTCTCTATTAAAATTAATCCCTACGAGATAGATATTTTTATGTTGCTCTTGATACTTTTGAGCATAATTTTTCTCTTTTATCTGAGAAAGAGCATTCTCTTTTCCTACTTTAAACTCTAATATATAGATACTTTTTTCCAAAAGAATAGTAAGATCTATTCTCCCCTCGTTTGTTACATCTTCAGCAATGATATTAAGTCCACTTGCTGCTAAGTAAGCATAAAAGATACTTGCATAGAAACCCTCATACTCTGCTATCCTATTTTTTGTGTAGTTATTGTTTGCAAGTGAAGCAAAAAGAGAGACAAAAGTTGTTTTAAAACTCTCTAAATCTCCCTCTTCTAAAGTCTCATAGATACTATCTTGCGCTCTATAATCTATGCTATCAGTAAGTGTATCAATAAAGAGTGTATTAAGGCTTGTTTGAACCTCTAAGTTAGGAACTTTAAGTTTGTACTCTATACGGTTTCTTTTCTGTATCATCTTATCTATAGTCAAATACCCAGCTTGAAAGAGGAGTACTTCAAGTCGTATATTATCTATTTCAAAGCTATTTAAAAGCTCATCTCCTAATGTAATATTCTCTAGGTCTGGAATATTATAATGCTTTTTTTTGAGTAGTGTTGTCAAAAAGTAAGGAGTTCCACTCTCCCACCAGTAGTTTTTGAAGAGAAAATCATTATCTATAAACTGTAAAATATCAAAAGGGTTATAAACACTATTACCTAAGAAGTTATAGCCATTATACCACTCTCTGACTCTCTCTAAATCAACACCTTGAAGATATTCACTAAACTCATTTTCGATATTAGATTGTGTGTAACCACAGATTGTTGCATATTTAGGTTTAAGGCTAATATCTGTTAGGTTATTGAGTCCACTAAAAATATTTGCCTTACTAAACTTACTAATACCTGTTAAAAAAGCAAACCTAATGTAAGCATCATTTGATTTCATCATGACATAAAAACTTCTTAAAAAATCACGATTTTCTAAGGCTCTCTCTGGGTTTTCTAGATTGTCAAGTATAGGTTTGTCATACTCATCTATGAGGATAACTACAGGTTTATTGTATTTTATATATGCTTTTTGGATAAGCTCTTCAAAACAACCACTCGGAGAGAACTTTTCATCACACTCAATATCTAATCTTCTTTGATTTTCTTTGAGTATCTGAATTGCTCTTGCCTTTGTAGATTCTAGCGTTTTAAAATCCCCAGCCCAATCAATCTTTATAACAGGGTATGTCTCATCAAAGTTATATTTATCATAAATATCCAAACCCTTAAAAAGTTCTTTTTTTCCCTCAAAGATATTATGTAGGGTATCTAAAAAGAGGCTTTTACCAAAACGGCGTGGACGAGAGAGGAAAGAGTATTTGTAGTTTTCTATAAGGTCAAGTGCAAGAGCTGTCTTATCTATGTAAATATAGTTTTTTTCTCTAATTTCACGAAATGTCTGTATGCCTATTGGAAGCTTTTGCATTGAGTCTGCCTTGTAAAACTGTTTGAAAGATTATAGCATACTTAGAAAAAGAGTGGCACTCAAACGCCACTCTCAAAATCTTTTAGAAACGAAGCATTAAACCTGCATAGAGACCAGCATAATTCAAGTCAACTTGTGTATCACCATCATCAACTGTTAACTGTTGTACTCTGTACCCAACTTCAAGAGCTGGTTGAACAATAGGAAAAATATCAAAAGTATAATCAACTTTTGCTCTTATGTCATAGAGTGTATTTGTACCATCTGAGATAACTTTTACATCTGTCTCTGCACCAAAACCTGTCATAGGAACTTGAACTCTTGCTCTTGCATATAAAAGTGGTACCACAGTTGTATCTGTAGAGTCATAGATAGTAGTATCTACGGCTATTCCACCTAAACCTGTTGTATCAACTGCATCTACTATAGTGTGAGATTGAATAATCTTTATATCTAAACCTAAATCTATTGTAGTCCAGAAAGTATTGTCTAAAATATTGTAGTATGGAATAATATCATACTGTTTTGTATCTAATGAAGTAGGAGAGTCTGTAACACCTATACCATTTACATCACCAGTTGTTAAACCCTCATCATATACAGAAACATACTCTAAACGAAGATTTGGTACGATAGGAATCGGATGCTTAATAAGAACCCAAGCATACATCTCTTGTGAATCATTTTCAGAACTTCTATATGTACCATCAAGATTTAAAAAACCATCACCATCTGTTCTTGTTGCATAACCTGATGGTGTTTGACCCCATACCCCAGCACCCATCTCAACTCTTGCAAAATCTGCACTTAAAGTTGAAGCTAGAGTTGTTACTACTGCTAAACTTGTTAATATTTTTTTCATTATGATTACTCCATCGTTATATTAAAGTAATTATATCAGAGGAAGTTGTTTGGTTGCTTAAAGTGGTATAACTCAGAAATAGATTGGAGGTGAGACTTTAGTCTCACTTATTTATGGGACTGAAGTCCCATCCCCCGAATAAAAAAGAGGAAAGTGTAACAAAAATTGGAGGTGGGACTAAAGTCCCATCCCCGAATAAGTTAGGGAAAGACCTAGCTTACTGCAGCGATTGCAGCATCGTAGTTAGGTTCTTCAGTGATTTCTGGAACGATCTCTTTGTAAGTAACAACACCCTCTTCGTTTACTGCGAAAATAGCTCTACAAGTAACACCAGCTAAAACTGATCCACCAAGTAAAACACCATAAGCATTTGCAAAATCTTTGTTACGGAAGTCAGAAGTAACAGTTAAATCGTTAATTCCTTCAGCTTGACAGAAACGTCCAGCAGCAAATGGAAGGTCAAGAGAAACGATAGTTGCAGTAACATCATTAAGACCAGCGGCTTTAGCGTTAAAGTTACGAGTTTCAGTAGCACATACACCTGTGTCTAAAGAAGGAACAACAATGATAAGTTGTTTTTTACCAGTAGCTCCACCAACTACTACATCACCTAAACCGTCTGAGTTTACAACAGTAATTGCTGGTGCTTTGTCTCCAACATTTACTTCATTTCCTAATAATTCTACGTCTGTACCCTTAAATTTTGTAGTTGCCATTTTGGCTCCTTTTGTTTTTTTTAATTTTTAACGCCTTTCGCATTTTGTTGAGAGAAGTATATTTTAAAACTCATAATAGTTCTCTTATTTAAAAGAGAAGTGCTTATGTATAAGTTTTTCTTAAGCTTAAACATCACCAACAACACAGTTATGACCAGACTCTTTTGCCTTGTAAAGGAGAGTATCTACACGTTTTAAAAATGCTGTTTTTGAATCCTCTTCTCTTAATGTGGTAACACCAAAACTACAAGTAATACTATCTATATCACTAAAGGCGTGTGTTTCTATAGCTCTTCGTAACTTCTCTGCAACATTGAGAGCTTCTTCTATGGTAGTGTTTGAAAGAAAGAGTATAAACTCTTCTCCACCCCATCTTGCAAAAATATCACTCTCTCTAATCTCCTTACTTACAATCTTTGCAATATTTTCTAAAACATAATCTCCAATATCATGACCATAATTATCATTTACTCTTTTAAAGAGATCTATATCAAAGAAGATAACACTAAATGCTATTTTATCTCTACTAAACTCTGCTAGTTTTTGATTTAAAAGGTCATTGACTCCATGTCTATTGTAAATACCTGTAAGAGCATCTTTTACAGCTAACTCATGCATCAGTTCCTGTTTTTTTCTTTCACGAAGTAAAATGGATGTAAGAATAGCACTCAAAATAAATGCGAGAAGAGTAAGGACAAAAAAGAGTATCTTAAGATTTTTCAAAATTATATCTATAAAATCTCCAAACTTATAGTGAATGATGTAAGCCACAACTTTATCATCTAAATTAACTACAGGACTAAAAGAGATAATTATAGAGTGATTATCATAAATCTTTTTATTTTTAAAGTTGATAGAGAAGAGTTTCCCCTCTTTTAATCTCTGTTGTACCTCTTTACTAATATCTTTATTGATAATATATGCCTCTTTAAGCCCTATCTGCATACTATCGTTAAGGGTTTTTTTATCATAATCAAAACCTAAAAATTGACTTTTTATGTAGTTTTTCTTTTTATCATTTTTAAAAACTTTTTCACTTACTATTTTATTTTCTATCATAAAAAGATAGGTTGTGGAGTTTATTTTTGAAAGAAAATCTTCTATTCCCTCAAAGGAGAAAGATATCTCTACTGTTCCGACAAACTCATCCCCTTTAAAGATAGGATAAACATTTCTAAAACCATTAAAAATTCGACCCTCTTCAAATGCACTAATAAAAGTTTTATTTTTATCTTCATAGACTATAGTCTCTCTCACTTTGGCTAAGGAGTCTCCAAAGAGTTCAGGTCGATGAAATCGTAAAAAGCTGATGGCATTTGGAAGATGAAAATGAAATTGTCTTACATGATAGTTTTTCATTTCAAGATATGTTGGACTCAATCTCTTTAAGAGTTCTGCTCTTAGTTTAGCTCTCTCTTTTGGGTTTTGAGTATGCGAAGCCTCTGCCATTATTTCTACTATTTCTGGCTGATTTATCTTAGTGTCGTAAAATATTTTGGAGATATCTGTGAGATATGAATTTGCCATATCTATATGTGTTTTAAAGTCAGGGTTTACAACATCTAAGTAGTTACTAACTTCACTTTTTTTGGCATAACTAACAGCTAAAAAAACCAAACTTTCTAAAAACAAAAAAGTAAAAATTGCAGAGAAAAATATGACTCTTTTTTCTTTAAAAAAATTCTTTAAGAACATCTTCTATACTCTCTATTTTTTTATTTTCAAAACTATCTAAACGACTCATCTTATACTCATAAGTTACAGCACTCTTTTGTAAGTAATCCTCTATACAATTTCCAAGTTTCTCATACTCCTCCACAGAGTGAAGTAAAATCAGAAAATTATCTCCATGAAAACGGTAAATATGAAAATTTTTATTGCACTTATGTTTCATAATATGTGCTAACTCTTGTAAAACTTTATCCCCTGTACTCCAGCCATATTTTTTGTTAAAAGTATGGAAATCTTTAAGAGATAACCACGAAATAACCTTACACTCACTTAAATCATTTATGTTAAATTTAAAGTACTCTTCATTATAAACATGAGTAAGAGCATCTTTATAGAAGTAACTAAATCGCTCTTTTTCTAAAAGAGTTATAGGATTTTGATGTTTTGTATGGTCGATAATCACATCTTTTAAGACAAGAAGTGCTACCTGAGCTACTTTTGGATTGAACTGTTTTCCTGAAAGTTTTGCGATCTCATGCAAGGCTTCTTGAACACTCTTTCTTCCCTTATAAATTCTATCTGTAGTCATAGCATCAAAAGAGTCCGCTAGAGTTAAAATCTGTGCTAACATTGGAGTGTCATCTCCCAAAATCCCACGAGGATAACCACTTCCATCATAATGCTCATGATGATCTCGCACTATCTCTTTAATCTCATCAAAGATAGAGATATTTTTCAGCATTTCATAACTTATCTCAACATGCTCTTGAATCAGCTTGTACTCATCTTCAGTTAACTTTGATGGTTTTAAAAATACAGAATCAGGAATAGCTATTTTTCCTATATCATGTAACATACCCGCACGATAGAGCATATGACAATCATACTCAGAGTAGCCCATCTCCTCTGCAATCATCTGAGCATATTTAGCAACACGAGAGGAGTGTCCAGCAGTATAAGTGTCTCTTTTTTCAACAACACTTACGAGACCATAGATATACTCTTCATACAGCAACTCTTTTTCATCTATATAGTTGTAGATTTTTTTAGTAAAAATAGAGATTGAAAAAGCTCCAACAAGCCATATAATAATAAAAAGAGCTATAATATAAAGAGAGTTATAAAATGCATCTTCATAGAGTCCTTTCATTGGGACAGATACACTAACACCACCTCTTATATCCCCTACCTTATATCCCTGAAAAGCATGACACTTCAAACATGATTTTTTTGTAACGAGAGGCTTCATTAAACGCAAGTACTCTTCGCCATTTATATGACTTAAAGATTTGTACTCCTCTCTTGTTTGGTCTATTCTATTGAGAGCTAAAGTTTCCCATACATCAGGTTTATTCTTAGGGTTAAGAACTTTTTTACTGGTTATGTGAGTCTTTACACCATAAAGTTTTGAGTAATCATGCATCATTTGAGAGAGTGTATAAGCAGGATTCATAAGAGTAAATTTTTCGCCTAAAGCTTTAAAATCTCTATTTCTAATATTTGATAAATAGGGATTTGGTGGCGTTCTTTTATCGACAGAAACATAAACACCACCATGTGATGAGACCCAACTTCTATATGCCAAATCTTTATTGACACTTGTTTGAGCCTTCTGAGTTGCAATATACTCAGCATAAGAGTAATTATGTTTAATAATAATAGAAATAATTGCACCCAGAAGTAGTGTCCATACAATGTAAAGACCTCTTCTTATAAGTGTTATAAAATGCCGTTGATTTTTCATAAACTTATCATACTCTCCATTTTATTAAAGTTGGCTTCTTGGAGAACTTGTCAACTCTTCGAGAGAACTAAACATCTCTTTCTCATACATCTCAACGGCTACACGCCCAATCATCGCTGCATTATCAGAGCAGTATTTGAGTTCACTTAAAATGAGTTCTGCTTTATGAGGTTTTAACAACTCTTCTATCTGTGAACGCAGGTAAAGGTTAGCAGATGCTCCACCTACTATGGCAAAAGTTTTTGGTCGTACAGTTTTAAAGTACTTTTTGAGCTTCATAGTCAGATGTTTTGTAGCGATATGCTCAAAAGAGGCAGCTATATCTTGAAAGTTTGGCGTTTCCTTTTTTTCCTCTTCTAAAACAGCTAAACGGACAGCATTTTTAAGCCCTGAGTAACTAAATGCTATAAGTGGAGACTGATGCAGAGGTACTGTAAAGTTATGTGCAAGTCTATCCCCATCTTTTGCTAACTCTTGGATAGCTGGACCCCCAGGGTAACCTAAGCCCATCATCTTTGCTACCTTATCAAAACTCTCTCCAAAGCTATCATCCATAGACTTTGCAACAGTCTCTATCTCCGTTAAACTCTTCACTTCCATCACCTGAGTGTGTCCACCTGAAACAAGCAGACAAGTAAGTGGGAACTGAGTCTCTTTCTCTATAAAAAGAGAGTAGATATGCCCTATAAGATGGTTTACTCCTATGATAGGAATGTCGAGTGCCACAGCGATAGCCTTAGCCATAGTGACACCCTCAACAAGAGTAACAGCAAGTCCCGGTGTAGATGTAACGGCTACAGCTTTAAGCTTTGGAAAGTACTCTTCAACCTGCTCTAGTATCTTAGGAAGTGCCTCTGCATGAAGTCTGGCTGCAAGTTCAGGAACTACCCCACCATAGACACTATGCTCTAACTCTTGACTTATTTTCTTATGAAAAAGTAATTTTTTTGTTTTTATCTCTGTGATAGATATTGCACTATCATCACATGAACTCTCTATGCTTAGTATCATCTATTTCTCATCCTCTATGTAACAGTTTTTACCAAATGGAACACTCACCTTAAAACAGGTCTGCCCATTACTATCATCTACACTAATCTCACCATTAAAAAACTTATCGGTTATCTGTCTCGACATATAGAGTCCTATTCCCGTTCCTTTTGATTGAGATTTTGTTGTGAAGTAAGGGTTAAATATCTGCTCTTTTATAGCCGAGTCTATTCCTGAACCATTATCACAACAGTTTATAAGAAGCTCTTTCTCTTTCACTACAAAAGTAACTCTGATCTCTTTTGAACCTTCAACATCGGACAAGGCATCTTTTGCATTGTTAATAAGGTTTAGTAGTATTTGAGAGATTGAAGAAGCAATTTTTATCTTTCTATTTTTATCATCCATCTCTATGATTAGCTCTACTCCTGCATTTTGAAGAGTTGTATTTGCTATGCTTTTTATCTCAGTAACTATACTTGTTAACTCTCTTACTTCAGAGTGCTTTCTCTTGTCAAAGTAGGACATAAAATCATTTATCGTTGATGCTAGATGATTTACATTTTCTTCTATAATATCAAAGTTTTTTTCTCTATTATTTTCATCTTCTTGACTAAATCTAGCATTAACTACAGCGAGATTAATTGTGTTTAGAGGTTGTTTCCATTGATGTGAAATATTTGCTAACATCTCACCCATAAGAGCAAATCTAGCCTGTTCATGGATAAGAACATCTTTAACCTTGTTTTTCTCTATCTCACTAGCTAAATGCTCTTTTACCTGTTTTAAGTTCATAGTAAGTTTTATCACAAAAGAGAGAGTTAAAGGTGTTAAAAGGAGAGGAAGAAGAATAGACATACTAAGTAAAAAACCATTATACTCAACCCCACTAAAAAGTGATGAAAGATAGACTATAGGAATAGAACCTACAAGAACAAAAAGAGTCCCTAAAAAAATTATTTTAGTATTGGAGACTGTTGCAATTATCTGATTAAATTTATTTAACATTTAAGCCCCTTAGTAATAATATATTTACATTATACACAGTAATACATTTTTTGTAAATCTTCTTGCAATATACCATTTAAGTGCATAAACGCCAAGTTAAGATTGTAGAGCTTGTTGAGGATGGCTTCTTTATCATCGCTAGAGTGAATCTCTCTGTGACATGTCGGACAGAGTGATGTTATGTTATCAACATCATCCAAATTAAAACTATAGTTTTTCTGCTGAAACATAGGGATGACATGATGCCCCTCTACATAGTTTACACCCTTAGAGAGAAATGTTGTATGATTTTTATCTACCTGACAAGTGAAATTATCACGAATCTTTGCCTCTACAATAAGCCGTGGATCTCTCTTGTATCGCTCATGTGCTGTCTTTGTATCTAACTGACAGAGTAGCGTTTCATCATTGAAAAAGAGGGATGAAAAGGAGAGATTTCTATAAAGGTTCTCAACATCTTCATAAATATCATCTGCTATAAAATATCGCCTATTTTTTCGCTCTAGTATCTCTATGTTGACTAAAGAGTTTATCACCCAACTATAAAACTTATCATACTCATCTTTTTTTGCTATTTTTGAAAGGTCATGCTGTTTTTCATAAAGAACCAAATCATCGGACTCCCGAAGATAGACAAGCTGTTCACATATAAACTCTTTAGAGAGTCCATTCTTTCTCTCTTGTAAAAGAAGTTTAAACAGAATCCGAAATGGAAAGAGTTGGAGTTTTATATCTTTTGTAGCAATGTTTGGATAGGTGGAGTTATCTAGTTGATTTAGGATATATTTTTTACATTTGAGGTATTCACCTCTCTCGTAAAAGTGTAAAAACTTATCTCCCTCTAGTGTAAGTTCTAAAACCTTACTTCTACTGATTTTAAGAAAGCCTAAAAAAAGAAGAGGTCTAAAAAAATGTGAGGGGGTGGAGTTGTTTTCTCTATAGTCAGTAGAATTTTTAAGATAAGTTTTAATCTCTAAGTTGAACTCAACTTGCGAAACTTTTACCTTCTCTTGTATGTATCGTAAAACAGCGATAGTTCGACTGTTCATATAACTTGACTCACCTAAGGGCTTGTCAAATATTTTCCCATTACCGGGGGCTTGCCATCTGTAGATATTTGCCATTTCTAAACTATTATTCTCATTTTAAATACCTATCTAAAATCTCTTCTTATT
>Ga0256837_1002346_pt1 | contig 11806 bp, 24 predicted proteins | sample 4562384metaG_FD_185976 | JGI IMG/M metagenome (GOLD analysis project Ga0256837, IMG submission 185976) | Hydrothermal vent microbial communities from Guaymas Basin, Mexico - 4561-384 | ecosystem: Environmental > Aquatic > Marine > Hydrothermal vents | place: Mexico: Guaymas Basin | collected... | reverse complement strand
TATCTACGATTTTGTACTGAACTTTTTCTTGAGCTTCTTTACATCTAGGCTCTGAAAATTTCATACCCATAATTCTTTTAACAGCCTCAACAGTTCTTGCTGGATTTGTTACCGCTTGTCTTTTAGCCGGTTCACCAACCAAAACATCACCCTTATCTGTAAAACCTACAATACTTGGTGTTGTGTTTTTACCTTCTGCATTAGGGATGATTTTTGCTTCCCCTGCTTCGAATACTGCTACTGCGCTGTTTGTTGTTCCTAAATCTATTCCGATTACTTTTGCCATTTTTAATTCCTCCTAAAGCGAATTATTTTTAGTTTTTTATTTTTTGTGTGTTATTTTAAATTGTTTTTAATTAATTTTAACTTAAAAACATAATTGAATGAATATTTTACAATATTCAAAGGGACTTATATTACCTTTTCTGGATACTTCTTAATAATCTGAATCATATCGGTATTCAAAATATCCTCACCGTACTTATATCTAAGTAAATTAATTTCTAATGGATCAATATAATCCTTAAATTTATTAACATTATCGGTTAAATAAACCGCTTCGTTAATAGTATCTCTGGGATATTTAGATAAAAGATTTTCATAACTATTATCTATTTCTAAAATTGCCCTAAAGAGATATTTTAAATCTTGTGGAAAATAATTTGAATTAGTATCTTCACCATATCTACTCTTCAAAAATATCTTATTATTAACATTATATGCAATATCAGTAATATACAACAATCTATTATCAGCAAATGATAACGGTTGTTTATTTCTACTGTGTGTTAATAATTTAGCGATATAAAAATTGCCTTTTTTTCTTTTATATTCAATATTAGCAAAGGCACTATTTACTAAAATATTTTGTGCTACTAAAACAAATTTTTCCACAAAAAACCTCTTTATTTTATTTCAATGCGTTTTACATTTTTATTTTCAATTTGTTTATTAGGCATTTCTATTTTTAGAATACCATCTTCAAATTTTGCATCGATGTCCGTTTCAGAAACATCTTCCGATACTGGAATACTTCTAGAAAATGATGAGTAACTAAACTCTTTTAGATGATAATTATTGTCATCTTTTTCATTCTCTGTTTTGTTTTCTGCTGATATTGTTAAAATTCCATCTTCCAATGTAATATCAATATCATCTTTAGAAAGACCTGGTGTTTGTACTTCAATTATAGATTTATCATCTTTTGTATAAACATTCATTTTACCAAAATCAGTTTGTCCTAAACCTACTGTATCAAATCTTTCAAAAAGAGTTGACATTTCATCGAAGATATTTGATAAAGCTCCGAAACCTCCGAAAGCATCATTTCTAACTAAACCTCTATTAAAATCTCTAGTAACTAAATCAAACATTTTACACCTCCTATTTTGTTTTAATCTCAATTTTTTGTTTATTGTCTGTTTGTTTGACTGGAACCAAAGTAAGTTTTAAAATTCCATTTTCAAATTCCGCATCAATCTTTTCGATTGGAAACATCAAATTATAAGACTTTTCAAAATTTCTCATAGCTATATCTTTTTTGATATAATTTCTGTTTGGATGATCTTCTTTTTCTTTTACACCTTTAATAGTAAGTGTATCATTTTCAACTGTGATTTCAATATCATCCTTAGAAAAGCCTGCAACAGCCATTTCCATATAAGCGATACCGCCTTCATCGTAAACATTTGTTAATGGGTATTTACTACCCTGATTTTTACCAAATGTATCTCCAAAGAATTGTGCTACCATTTCATCTAGCATAGCATTGTGTGGATACATAAATGTTCTTGCCATATCCTATTTCCTCCTTTCAAGCGAAATATTAAATTATTCTTGGAGCTAATTAACCATACAGAGATATAATTAGTCTCCTTTGAATAATCTAACAATAAATTTATAGTAAGTGGATTGTGTGAAGAGATGTCAGTATTTTTAAAATATCATTATAGACTATTTTTTATTATTTTTATGAATCTCTATCAGACAATCCATATACATTTAAATTCTTTTATGTATATTTTACAAAAAGTTTACTTAAAGTTTACTTAATTTAGAGAATTTGATTAACTTTAAAGTCTAATCTTTTCATTCTCTCTATTATTATTTATGTTAAAAGTGTCAGTTTTTTCCTTAAATTTTCCTTAAATTTTAAAATTTACGAAAAACCCTTTATTTTATTGACACTTTTTTGGAAATCATTTCTCTATTTTTCACAAGATAAACAATTATCTTCTATCAAATATTCAAAAAATTCACCAGCAAATCGATCATTGAAACCAAATTCAATGATTACTCTGCCTTTTCCTGGCTCTGTTTGAGAATAAGGTTTAACCATGATATCTGGAGTGATACCATATCGCTTTATAGCCCTATTAGCCGACTCTAAGATTTCTTCTTTTGCTTCTAAACTTTCATAAACTGCTGAAAGCGTAGAATATTGTTCTTCCATTGTAACTCGAGTTTTCAACTATTTCATTCCTTATCTTCTTTCACTTTTTTTCTAAATAAATGAAGTTTTCCATTCTCTAGATATTCTTCCATAATATATGATGGACATTTTTTTACATCTTGCCAAATTCCAGAAGGACATTTAATTTCTAATTTATCTTTAATTCTGAGTTTGATAATTTTCTTTGGTGTAAGAACTTCCTCTGAAGGTGTAAAATCAAACTCATAAAGATCGATATCGTCTTTATAAAATACTGTTTGACTACCAACATTATTAGACCATCCCGGAATACCATCCTCTGTGTACGGTACCGTATAATTATTGTCATACATAACTTCAAAAGTATAATGCCCGTCACCAAATACTGATGCTACTGTTCCGTGCCCAAAAACAAGACCAAAAACCTCTTGACCCTCTTTAACATTAGCAAAATATGATTCTGTATTATTCATTTATAATCCTTCTTTTTATATTTTTATTTTACATTTTTTTTAAATTAATAATTCTGGATAATTATCTAAAATTTCTTCATAAGATAATCCTTTAAAATTATTTTTAATTCTATCAATATTGTAACTTGTTAAATATCGACAGCCATTACCTTCTTCATATACTTCCAAATACATATCATCTGAATAATGATTAGGTATATATAATCTTAATGCTTTTCTTAAAATCAACCCTCCGTCATAATCTTTAATAAGAATTGTATCATTTTCTTTTATTTTGGTGTTCATATTAACAACTCCGGTATCTGATTATTTAAAAAATCAAGAACTTCTCGATTATTTTTAATACCTATTTTAAAAGCATTATTTCGTTTTGCATTATTGAAACCAGACCAAGTATCTTTTAAAATATGCTTTGCTTGTTTTAAGAATTCCTTTTCAGCTTTTTCTTTTGTTGGATACACTCTCAAACTTTGAAATTGTTGAGATGCTAAATCTATTGTATCGCCTATTTTTGGATATTCAAATATAAAATTTAACTCTTTTTTTAATTTTGTTTTAAATATTAATTTAACTATGGACTGTCCATAAAGCGAATATTCTTTTTCTTCTAATAGTTGAACTTCACAAAATACTATAAAGTCGATTTCTGTCCAGAATTTTGGTGGCTCACAAAATGTCCCAATATCAAAGCACCAGCATCCCTTACTTAATAGTGTATCGAGTTCAACAAAAGTTTCAGATTTTTCCAATTTAAACTCTCATCCGTTTGTTCAATGGTAAAAATAAATTTAAATACCAAAATAATGGTTTTTGCCAAAATAGGGTACTAAAAATTATCAATATAAAGGGTAATGCTGCAATCCATAATTGATTAGGATAACCAAACATTAAAATTAAAGTAATTAAACTAATAATAGATTTAGGTCTATTATTTTCCACTCCATCCAAAGTAACTGTTAATGAAATACTAAAGTATAGAAAAATAATTATTACTAGAGCTATCAAGTTATTAAGACTCATATTCATTATCCAATCTTTAAATTCAATTAATATCGGATTGAAAACTGTTGTGAGTACTTGAGAACTATTCCATAATTCAATTAATTCATTCATTTTTTATTTTCCTTTTTTAAAATTATATCTAATTTTTTCTTAACTACTGTTTAAAATACCATGTCATATACCATACCAAACCACCTACAAATAGAATATTAAATAGAATGCCAACAAGTATAGCTAAAAATGTTTCCATTTCATCTTCAGTTAAACCTAATGAATTTTTTGATTGTTTAATTATCTTTTGTTTTGGTTCTTCTTCTTTTTTTTCTTCTTTAATTTGAAATTCATGTTCTAAATCAAAATTTAAATCATTGAAATCCATAATTTCATCATCAAAAAAGATCTGTTCATTATTATATTTCATATTACATCCTAGAATAAACTATCAACACCCGATTGTGCATATTCCAAAATTTCTTCCAAAGATCCATAAGTATTAGGTGTTAAATTGATTTTAATATTATCAGTCGTTTCAAAATTATAATTATAAAAAGAATTATCAATTATCATTTTAACTGTTTTCTTTGGAAGTACTAAAAAATAATTTCTATCTTCCTTTCCAGAAAGATTTTTTTTCAATACCGTATAACGCAATCCTAAAATAGTACCATAAAAAGAGCCACTTTCATTATTATTAAGATAATGTCCACATTGTTCCCAGTCATATACTATATCACTAGCAAACATTTCCCAAAAAGACTCAGGAATATAAATTCCCTTAGTCACATACATCTCATCTCTAAGTACTAGAATCACCTCATTTATTTTTTTATAAATATCAGTCTTGAAAAAATCACCGTAATCCATACAATTTTTTATATCATGACTAAGATTGCCTAACCTTATAGGGACTGTACATTTTTCATTATGATATTCATAACTCTTTATTTCATAATGGAGTGTATCCTTTGCCTTTATAGAATTTGGCATAGTACTTGCTAATAACTGTTCAATGATATGACCATACTTTCCAGATGAACCTGAGTTCATAGCAACAGTTTTATACAAGATAGGCGCCATACTATTTAAATTCAAATTTGATTCTATCATATATTTAATATATTGCATATACTTATCTTTTAACATAAATGGTGAAGTACAAAAAGGAGGCTCAAATCCAGTCAGCATACTCGCTTTAATAAAATTATGTTCTGAAATTTCTTGTAGAAAATTAATATTTTTATCGCAGATATGTGCGACAGCACTAAAATTCTGTTTCATCAAATTAGAAAAATCAGCTATTAAATCTTCTTGTTTATTTTCTGGTATCATCAGTTCTTTTCCTTTAAATTCCAACATTCATTAAAATTGATTTTCTAGTTGAACCTCTTTTTAATTTTAATAATTGGTCATTTCTATTAGAAAGAATTGTAATAACTTTTTCTAACTGTTTATTAGCTATAATTACTTTTGTACCTTTATTCACTTTGATTTTCCTTAAATCTTCTTTTGTAGGTCTAGGTATATCAATAGTTTTATGAGTATTTAAATAATTAACTGCATAAATTATACGTTTATATCTATCTAAGGGTGATTTAATTTCATTTGATAATAAATGATAATTCGATACATTAATATCTTCTATTTTATTTGCTTTAACTATAGCATCATCAATAGAATTTTTAATCGGTTTAGGTTTAATAGGTTTTTGAACTAAATCTTTTACTCTTAAATCTTTTTTATCTAAAACAATTTGCAACATTTTTGCAGTCAATTTAGATTGAGCTTCAACCAATAATAATCTATCAATTTCTTTTTTTTGAATGTTCACAGTTTCTTTTAATATTTTAATATTTTCGTTTGCATCCATCAAAGCACTTTGTTGCTTTGTTTTTATATTATTAAGTTCATTAATATTATTATTAAGAGTGATAATAGTATTTTGTAATTTTTCTATTTTTTTCTCATAAACTTTATCAATAGGAACAACCGGTTTAGGTTTAATTCTTAATTCATTCGATTGTGGTTCATATGGATAACAGTTTCTAATACTTAAAGTAGTAGGATTATCAATGTTATCAGCAGTCGAAATATAAAATCTACTTCCAATTTTTACAAGGTCATATTCATGTTTTTTATAAATTTTTTTATTACACATAAGTATTGGGTGATTGTTTTTTATATTTTTTATATGGTCTTGATATAATTTAGCATCGGATTTTCTTGCTGCTGCAAGTCGCATATCATCATTATGGAATTGAATTAACATAATACTAATACCTATTAAAGATAATAGTAAAAATGCGATAATTATCCAATACTCATATAATTTATCTTTTAATGTTTTTGCTTTGATTTCCATTAATAATCTCCTAAAACAAAATTATATCTAAATTAACCTTAAATTTAAATTATATCTTCAGGATTATTTTTGGCAATTTCATTATTTATCTTATTAACGAGCATCAAATCGATAGTTCCGATACAATCTCTGATTTCTTTTGATTTTTCTCTACCAAGACTAGAAATAGCTTTTTGAGCCTTATTTATTGCTTCACTTTTATTAAAATAATGTAATTTTTGAAATGCTTTTACCTTTTTGAATACTACATCATCAACTGTTCTTAAAATTTTAGTTGAAACCAAATCAGTTCTAGACATGCGCAAAACCACTTCAACTATCAAATCATCTGGCAAATTTTTAAAAATGTGAGACATCGTGTTCTCATCCAAATGTAGTACAATCAATGAAATTGTTTGAGGGTGTTCATTCACTATAAATGATGCAAAAATTTCTAATTCCGATTGTTTTAAATTATTGATATAACTAAAAGGTTTTTTAACATTTCTTTTAAGTTCCAAAGTAATCCTTCGAAAATCTAATTGCATCATTAGAATCAAAAATTTTAGTAATTCTGAAATTAATATCTTTATAATCTAACATTATATCCCCTCTTGCTATTGGTTCCCCAGATACTAACAAGAAGGTAGGCTCACCTGTTGAAATCTCAGTAGAAACTATATCATCTTCTTTTAGATTATTTAAAAAATCTAATGAAATTTCAGCACTACCTAAAATAAATTCTAAGTTTAATTCTATATCGTCTAAACCTTTATCTATCATTCCAAATCCTTATATGTGTATAATTCAGTTTTTTCTACTGTGAGTTTATTTCTATTTTCGCCCATTTTAAAGGCATCGTGCAAAACTTTTTTAATAAGCAACCCGTATTTTCCATCAACTGATACTACTTCACCATAAGCAATAACTGTATTTTGATAAACTAACTCTACTTTATCATCTTTAAATTCCGGCCCATCTATTATAGAACCATTATCTAGTTTTTTCACATCAAATAAAAACATTTTTGTTGAAGCTAATCTAATCCGGACCTTAATTTTTATATCTTTAAATAATTCCATGCCTTAATTCTCAAAATCTACCATAATGGCTTTCATTCTTGAAACAGATTCCCTATCTCGTTCTAAATAATCTTGCATAAACCAATTATAAACTGCAGGTATTTTTTCTTCATATTCATCAACCCACGTTTTCTTAAACATATCGGGCATTTGTTGAACTGTATCTTTTTCCTTTAATACCTTTTCTGCTATATCAGTAACAGTAATATCAAAATTATTTTCTTCTCCTGTTACTTTCATCATTTCATGTAATAAATTAGTGTACCCATATTTTCCAGTTATACCGGTTAATGTTATTGGCATATCCTCTTGCATTAAATAAAATGTGTTATTAGAATCAACAAAAAATAATTCGTGCAAGTCATGTATAATCTCTTTAAGATGAATTTCAAAATAATATGCTGCCTCTAAACCTCTATTAAATTCTTTCAGTTTAATAAATTCAGGGGCATTGTTAGGGTTATCTTCTAAAAGTAATTCTCTAATTGCTGTAGCATAATACATTCTAAATGGCTTAAAAGCCTTATTGGATTCATTAAACATAAATTTAATTTTGTACTTATTAACAGTATAAATAACTTCAGATTTAAATTTAGAAGCTAAGGCTTCTAAATAAGTCAATGGCTTACCAACTCTTAATGATTCAATATTAATAAAACCTTCTTTATCATCAGGAGTAAAAAACTCTATTCCTGGTATCTTTTTTTCAATCATATTCTATCTCATTTAATATTATTAGACATATAATAATCTTCTAAATAAATTGGTACCGGTGCAATTCCAAAATGGAAAACAGAATTTTTCTTACACTTTTTACAGGTATAATTATAAATTGCATCGCCAACCATAACACAATCCGATTTATCATTTAATGGCTCACCACATTCACATCGACAAATACAACCACAATCTTTCAGAATTTTCTTTTCTCTTGTTTTTTGCTTTCTACTTTTAATCCATTCTTTAATACGTTTAATCAACTTCATTACTATCCTTCACTTTGAATAAATTTTTAATCCATCTAACTAGAGATTTAATAGGTTTTCCTCTATATTTTAAATCCTCTAAAAATTGTTTATGTTTTTTGTCGGCTTTTTCATTTTCTTTTTGTAGATACTCATCTAAAGTCATTCCACAATTTTTAGCATTTCTAATGTTTTTGCCTTTTATTGCTGCACATTCTATCGGGTCAAACCACATTCTTAATCCTTGTAAGCTTGTTCCCAAGCATCAATAGCAATCTCAATAGGAACGTCTCGTAACCAATAATTCCTACCATCACAACTATTCTGATATAGTGAAATTATATCATATTCTTTTAATTCTTCAAGCCTATCTATAAAATAAATTTCGATATATCTATCAAATTCATCCCAACTATCTATTTCTCTGATGTCAGGTAAATTAACTTTTAACTTTTTCATATCTTTCCTTTTTTTATTTTACATTTAGGCTGGGGGCTGAAGCCCATCTTCACAAATATTTCTGGGTGTGTTTCAATAGAAATTGGTTCGACTTCATCTTCTTTAATCAATCCATTCACAAAATAACTATCGCTTCTATCTTCTGAAGGTAATCCTAAATATTTAGCATCATACCCTGGTTTTGATTCCACTTCAATAATAGCAGTATCTCCTTGCTTACTATAAAGTAATAACTGGCCATCTTTAAATTTGACCTTTAATGCTTCATCTAAATCATAATACATATCAAACCTTGCTTACCATAGATTATACATAATATTCTGGGCGAGTATTAATTGAACACGGTTCAATTTCATCTATATCGATGGTATGAATTATTGAACCAAATTTATAAATTGTTTCGGATAACTGATGGGATCCTTTAAAAGATCTAGCATTAAATTTTTCATTGTCAATTATCTCTAATACAATGGGCTGATTATATTCCCCAGATATTGAAAAACGAGTATAAAGAACATGGTCGCCTTCTTTTAAAACAATATTAAATTTTTCCTTAAATTTATCTCTGTTTAGACTGAATCTCATTTTGATCCTTTTCAAATGAAAGTAACTTAGGATATACTGAATATACTAAAGATTCAGTAGCTACAGGCTTCCCAACAAACTTATTTTTTATAATCATTTCAGTATTACATCGCACATTTTGAATTCTATACTTTCTACAAGTTTTCTCTGCAATAATAGTGAAATCTTCAAACAATTTTTTATCTGAAAACAATAATGCATACTTGTCATCATCAAACTCAAATTTAATTTCATCTTGAAATGGTTTTTTAAATTTTATTAAAAACTTCTTGCCAGATGCATCAGAACTAATCTCTTTAATATAAGGTTTTAAATCCATTTGATCTTTTTGTTTATCTATATAGACAGTTGCATAATAAAGAATACTAAAAATTGAAAACATAACATTAAAAACCCACATAAATAAATAATAATCTGGTTCGTCATTCGGTTTACGTGTTACTAAGCCAACTATAAACACACCACCAAAAGATACACCAATAATTGCATAAAATCCTTCCGGAATAAATGTCCTACATAAATAAAGCAGGATAAACATTACAACAATTGATGAAATAGTTAAAATATTATCTTTTACTTTTTTAATAAATTTATTAATTGGTTTTTTACTGTTATTTCTGTTATCTGAATTAATTGTCATTATCTGCCTTTTTTATTAATTATTAACAATTATAACTAAATTACACTTAAATATAAATAAAAGAAAAAGGATAATGTATATGAAAACATTTATTGGAACTGATACAGCTTTTGATATTGTACATCTACCTAAAAGTATTGCTGAAGCAACGGTAGAGTTCATACCTATGAAAAAATTAATTTTCACACTACCTAATGGAGAACGAATTGCATTAGATGATATAGAACAAATGAGAAGAATTGGATTTGATACTGCATCTCCAGAATATTTTAACAATTATCTCAATTCACTTATATCATTTTTTGGACAGGGTGGACCTGTGAACATACCAAATACGTATGATACACCAGATGGACTAGCATCAATTTCATTTGCTGAAAATTTTTTAGTTACACCATTAGTTTTTATGTTAGCTAGTGAATATGGCGATAATGCAGCATATATAAGATATAAAAATGTGACCAAAAGTGGTTTTGATGCTGTTATTGTAGAACCAAGTAATTATGATGGTGCTCATGCAGAGCAAACAGTTAGTTATTTTGCATTCTTACCGGGTAAATATAATTTAGGTTCTATTACTATTGAAGTTGGATATATTGATACAAAAAAAGTACAAGGAGATTATGCTCCTGCTGGAAATGATATTGGATGGGATAGAGTTACTTTAAGTCAAAATTATACTAATCTATCAGTAATTACATCTATTCAAACAATGAATAATGAACAAAATGATGTTCCGACAACTATATCGACTCCTTGGATGACTCCTACTGTGAAGATTGTTGATGATAGAAGTTTTGATATAACATTAGATATGTCTGAAACATCAGAAGGTATCATATCTATACCAGAGCGAATAGCTTATGTTGCTTTCTCTTCTAATCAACAAACTACTTTTACCGATTCAAACGGAAATTCAATCAAAGCTGAAACTTTAAACCCCACAAACGTTGTAGGTTGGGATGATGGTGGTACAGATATAACTTTAAATAATAATTATGACTCCAAACCTTTAATGGTAGCAAGTTTAAATAGTAGAGATAGTTCAGAAGGTGGATGGTTAAGAATTGATGATACTAAATCTTCAAAAACCAGTTTAAATTTAAAAATCGATCACGATTCAACACAAAATACAGAAAGGAATCATACCGCTGAAACAGCAGGTATGCTAGTTATAAGTGAATCTTTCACTTTAAAAAATAATTAAACTAATAATTCAGGATTAAACTTTAGAGTCAAAGGAATTACTTCCTTGGCTTTAAAAATATCTTTTGAAACGGAGATATAATCAATTAAGGGTTTACCTTTACTATCAAATTTCTTAATTATAAAAGTACCCCAAGAATCAATTTTTTTAGAGTTTTTTAAAATATTTTCATAAGTTACGTAAATATCATTTTCTAATTTAATTAAATGATGTTCGACACCTTTATAAAAAATCTTTTTGTACACCATTGGATTTCTCCCTTTCTATCATGATAATTTCAATAATAATTCAGGAAATTGATCATTAAGAACTTTTAAAACTTCTTGAGCTGTTTTAGCCATATCTTTTTGATGATTAAATTTGCTTTTAGAAATAGCTTTGAGTTTCATAAAAGCTATTTTAGATATTTTTTCTAAGTTTAGAGAATAGGTTTCTAAATTTCCCGCATTGGTAATATATGAATACGTTAAAATTTTATTCTCAACCTTAACTCGGTCCATTATCTTTTTCTCTCCCAATTTGTTAAAAATTTCCAAGTAATAAATCCACTTAGGATAACATTACCAATGAAGATAAGTAATTGCCAATACCACTCTAAAGTAATATTCTCTTTAAGGTACTCAA
>Ga0256837_1002345_pt1 | contig 11807 bp, 13 predicted proteins | sample 4562384metaG_FD_185976 | JGI IMG/M metagenome (GOLD analysis project Ga0256837, IMG submission 185976) | Hydrothermal vent microbial communities from Guaymas Basin, Mexico - 4561-384 | ecosystem: Environmental > Aquatic > Marine > Hydrothermal vents | place: Mexico: Guaymas Basin | collected... | reverse complement strand
TGGAATAGATGAATATCAAGTATGGGATGTTATTTATAATAATTTAGATGATTTAAAATCTACAATAACAGAAATTATCAATAATTTAGATAAAAAAGAAAAAATTCAACTTATTGATGATTTTATTGAAGATAATAAATATTTAGATTTTGTAGTAGAATTTTTAGAAAATTTAAAAGGAGAATGAAATGGTAGTATTATCAACATTATTAATGGCAATAGGAAATATTTTACATATGGTTATTAACCTTTATATTTGGATAGTGATTATAGCAGCACTTATTACATGGGTTAGACCTGATCCATATAATCCAATAGTTCAAATTTTATATAGACTTACAGAACCTGTGTATGCACTTATTAGAAGATATATACCTACAAATATTAGTGGTTTTGATATAGCACCTCTAATATTAATTTTAGGTTTACAATTTTTTGATATGTTTTTTGTAAATTTATTATTTAAATTAGCTGCAGGAATGTAATGAGGTGGGTATTTTTAATATTGCCAATAATTTTATTGGCAAATCCATCTTTGAATAAAATATTAAATTATCCAAAAAGTTATTATCGTGATTTTTGGCTTACTGAATATTTAAAAAAATCTAAAAATGAAAAAGCAGAAGATATATATAATGAAATTACTTATAAAAAATCTTGGCATTTAAAACTCCTTGCAAACAGATATACCCCTTATAAATATATTTATAATTGTAAACATATAAATAAAAATAATTGGAGTGATTATCCATATAGTTGTATTATTGAAAATGGTTTTAGATTAAAAGATTTAAAAAAAATGGACGATGAGGAGATTAAATCTTTATTAAATTATATTCCTGAGTCTAAAATTAAAACTGAAATTGATATTATTTTTAATAAAGATTATAAAAGAAGTTTTAAAAATTTAGATATTTTTTATGATATTTTTTTAAAATATACACCAAATATAGAAATACCTGAACTTTATATAAACCATATTACAAAAGATAAAAGATTTAGATATTTACTTGCTTTTACAATAAGAAATCCTAAATTAATTAATATTAAAAAATCACTATTAAATATTAATTATAAAATGGTAAAGGATAAATATAAATTTGAATTAGCTTTAAATGCTATTAGTTTAAATAGAAATAATTTAGCTATAAATATTTTAAAATCAAAAACATATAAAAGAAATAAAGATAAATTTTGGCTTTATTTACTTACCAAAAACAAAAAATATGCAAATGAACTTTTGAATAATAAAAGATTAGATTTTTATACACTTTATATATATGAAAAATTTCATAAAAAATATAAATTAGATAATATAAAGTTATCTAATAAATCCCCTGTGTTGTATAATATAGATAACCCTTTAGATGTAATTAAATTTTATAAAGATAAATCAAAAGTAAAAGATTATTATAAATTTGCTAAAAAACTTGATAACAATAAAACATTACCTTTAAAAGCATTAGTGTTAGATAAAGCATTTAGATATACAAAAAATTATTATATTATGCCTGAGTATAATTTAAGTGATTTAAATGTTAAAGAAAAAGCACTTTTTTATGCTCTTGCAAGACAAGAGAGCCGTTTTATTCCAGCTCAAATAAGTAGAAGTTATGCAATTGGACTTATGCAGATGATGCCGTTTTTGATTAGAAGTTTTCATCCAAAAGAGGATATAGAGCAATTTTTTACAGCAAAAGTAAATGTAAAATATGCAAAAAAACATATGAAGTGGCTTATAAAAAGACTAAAACATCCTTTATTTGTAAGTTATGCATATAATGGAGGAATAGGATTTACAAAAAGAAAAGTATTAAAATATTTTAAATTTCAAGGGGAATATGAACCATTTTTTAGTATGGAGATGGTGCCTTATAGTGAAAGTAGGGAATATGGTAAAAAGGTGCTTACAAACTATGTCATATATCAAAATATGTTAGGTAAAAAAACAACATTACATTCTCAACTTAAATAAATTTATTGTATAATTCAAATTGCTATTAAAAATAGGTAAAACATTATTCTCATTTGAGACGAGTTTTCCTTTTTTAACGGTAAAAACTCCTTAAAAATCGCAAACAGCAGAGCTGCCCTAACGGGTTGAGTGCAATTTTTTAGCAGTCGTTTTTACCTAAAAGGAAAAAGTCTCTCATTCAAATAATTTCCTTTTACCTATTTTATGTATTTGGTTATAGTTGTAAAGTAGCAATTTGGGTTATTGTATAATAAAAATATTAAAAGGATAGATTTTATGGATAGAAAAGAACCAATGACGGAATATGGATTTGAAAAACTTTCACAAGAATTAAAATATATAAAAGAAATTGCACTTCCTGAAAATGCAAAACAGATAGATGAAGCAAGACAACTTGGAGATTTAAAAGAGAATGCAGAATATCATGCAGCAAGAGAACAACAACAACATTTAATGAGAAGACAAGCAGAACTTAGTGATATTTTAAGTTGTGCAGTTGTAATAGACCCAAGTAAATCAAATCATGCAAAAGTATCATTTGGAAGCACAGTTACATTAATTGATGTAGATACAGATGAAGAATATACTTATACAATAGTAGGGACTCCTGAAGCCAATGTAGATAAAGGTTTGATTTCATACAATTCACCTTTAGCTAAAGCTATTCTTGGAAAAGAAGTGGGTGATGAAGTGGAAGTAAAATTACCAGGTGGTGTAGTAACATATGAAATAGATAAAATCTGTTTTGAGGAGATTTGTTTTGATTAATTTAAAAGTAAAAAAATTAAATTCATTAGCTCAAATTCCAGCATATCAAACAGCTGAAGCCGCTGGATTTGATTTGCATTCAGTTGAAGATATAGTAATTGCTCCAAATGAAAGAAAATTAATTGGAACTGGTCTTGCTTTTGAAATTCCTGTTGGATATGAGATACAAATAAGACCAAGAAGTGGACTTGCATATAAACATGGAATTACTGTATTAAATACACCTGGGACTATAGATAGTGATTATAGAGGGGAAATAAAAGTATTGCTTATAAATCATTCAAATGAAGATTTTGAAATAAAAGTGGGTGAAAGAATAGCACAAGCAGTGATAAAAGAAGTTATTCAAGCAACTTTTGAAGAAGTAGAAGAGTTAAATGATACAGCTAGAGGTGCTGGTGGATTTGGGAGTACTGGAAAATGAAAAAAATAGCAATAGTAGGAGCGACTGGTTATACAGGTGCTGAGCTTATAAAAATTTTAATAAATCATCCATATTTTGAGATAACTACTCTTTTTTCTTCAAATGGAGGTGAGAGAATAGAAGATATTTATCCTGCTTTTAAGGGAGTTTTTGAAAAAGAGATAAAAAAAGCAGAGATTAAAGAAATTGCAAAACACGATTTAGTTTTTCTTGCTGTGCCACATAAAACTGCGATGGCTTTTGTAAAAGAATTATATGGAAAAACTAAAATAGTTGATTTTTCGGCTGATTATAGATTGAATTTAGATAATTATGAAAATTATTATTGTCCTCATATAGATGTAAATAATTTAAAAAATTCAGTTTATGGACTTCCTGAATATTTTAGAGAAGAGATTAAAAATTCAAATTTAGTTGCAAATCCTGGATGTTATCCTACGGCTACACTTTTAGGATTACTTCCTTTTGTGGATTATATAGAAGGAAATGTTTTTGTAGATGCAAAAAGTGGAGTAAGTGGAGCTGGTAAGAAACTTAGTGAAACTACTCATTTTGTAACTATTGATGAAAATATGTTTGCTTATAATCCAATAAAACATAGACATTCAATAGAAATCAAAGAAAAAAGTGGATTAGATGTAAATTTTGTGCCTCATTTACTTCCTATAAATAGAGGAATGATGATTTCAATTTATGCTACATTAAAAGAAGAAATTAATGCAAAAGAGATTATAGAAAATAGATATAAAAATGAACCATTTATTAGAATAAAAGATAAACCAGTAGATATTAAAAGTGTAGCAGGAACAAATTTTTGTGATATTTTTGTAATGCAAAATAAAAATAGTTTATTTATCAATACTTCAATTGATAATCTTTTAAGAGGTGCTTCATCTCAAGCAGTAGTAAATGCTAATTTAATGATGGGTTATGATGAACTTACAGCAATACCTAAAATCGCCTACATTCCTTAAAGATGGGGCGGTTTTTATAGCCGATTCTCACTATTCAAAGCAAAATCAAGATTTAAAAAAATTATTATTGAAAATAAAATCAAATGAAATTAAAACTTCTCAAATTTTTTTAGTTGGTGATATTTTTCATTTACTTTTAGATTTTGAGTATTTAAAAAAATATAATCAAGATATAATAAATATTATTAATGAATTATCTTTAAATAAAGAAATATATTATTTTGAAGGAAATCACGATTTTTGTTTAGAAGGAATTTTTGATAAAAATGTAAAAGTTTTAAAAGAATTAAAAAAAGATGGAGTTTGTATAAATCATGGAGATATTTATATTAAAGATAAATTTTATAGATTTTATACAAATTTTATTAGAAATAAATTTATTATAAATATAGTAAATATTATTACATTTAATTTTGTAAATAATTGGATGTTTAAAAAGATTTTATCTAAAAAAATAAGATGTGATAAAATGAAAGTTTTTAAACAAATGGCTGAATACAAAATATCTCAATATAATTGTAATTTAATAATTGAAGGACACTATCATCAAAATAGAATGTATAAAAATTATATAAATTTACCATCTTTATATTGTCAAAAAAGCTTTTTACAATTAAAAAACAAAGAATTTATTGAAATTTTTATTTAAAATTTGATAATTTATGTTAAAATACACTATATTAAAGTAACAAAAGGAATCGCATGGAAAAGAGAGATGTGTTACGTGTAGCTTCTAATGAAATGGAATTAGTTGATTTTAGAATCTACAAAAAAATGCCAGATGGTAAAATTTATGAAGGTATATATGGTATTAATGTCGCTAAAGTAAAAGAGATTATTAAAATGCCAGAACTTACAGAACTTCCTGGTGGAGGAGAATATATTGAAGGTATTTTTGATTTAAGAGGGGTTGTTGTGCCCGTTGTTAACCTTGCAAAATGGATGGGAATACAAACTCCAAGTCCAGAAGAGATGAAAATTACTCCAAGAGTTATTATTACAGAATTTAATAATGTCTTAATTGGATTTGTAGTGCATGATGCTAAAAGAATTAGAAGAATTAGTTGGAAAGATATAGAACCAGCTACATTTAGTGCAAGTCATGGAAGTATTGATAAAAGTAAAATCACAGGTATTACAAGAATTGAAAATAACGAAATTTTACTTATTTTAGATTTAGAAAGTATAGTTGAAGAGGTTGGGCTTTATAATCCAAGTTTAGATACAGAAATTGAAGTAGAACAATTTGAAGGTGTAGTTCTTGTATTAGATGATAGTGCAACTGCTAGAAAAATAGAAGTAGAAGCACTTAAAAAAATGGGATTTGATGTAGTTGAAGCTACAGATGGAGAAGATGGACTTGCTAAACTAGAAGAACTTTATACAATATATAAAGATAATATTAAAAATAGATTAAAATTAATTCTTTCAGATGTAGAAATGCCAAAAATGGATGGTTTTCATTTTGCTGCAAAAGTAAAAGAAGATAAAAGATTTGAAGGTGTTCCTATTGTATTTAGTTCATCAATTTCAGATGCATTTAGTGAAGCAAGAGGAAAAGAAGCTGGTGCTGATGAATATTTAGTAAAATTTGATGCTAATACTTTTGTTAGTAAAATTGCAAATGTTTTAAAATCTCATCAAAAGGATGCGTAATGGATGAAATGCAAGAAATAATGGAAGACTTCTTAGTTGAAGCTTTCGAAATGATAGAACAATTAGATCAAGATTTAGTAGAACTTGAATCTAATCCAGATGATTTAGAATTATTAAATAAAATATTTAGGGTTGCCCATACTATTAAAGGGAGTGGAAGTTTTTTAAATCTTGATGTATTAACAAGATTAACTCATCATATGGAAGATATTTTAAATAAAGCAAGAAAAGGTGAATTAAAAATTACACCTGATATTATGGATGTTATTTTAGAATCTGTAGATATGATGAAAGCATTACTTGAAAACATTAGAGATAATGGGACAGATGTGACTGATGATATTGATATCGAACCAGTTGTAGCAAAACTTGATGCTATATCTCAAGGTAAAGATTTATCAGAAGCTGCTCCATCAGAACCAAAAGAACAAAAAGAAGAAACTGTAGAAGTAGCTGAGGAAGATGAATTGACAGAAGAAGATTATGCTAATATGTCTCCAGAAGAGATAGAAGCTGAAATTGAAAGGTTAATTCAAAAAAGAGCAGAAGAGGATAGAGCAAGAAGAGAAGCTAAGAAAAAACAGCAACAAAGTGGTGCTTCTGATAACTCTACTGAAAATAAAGAAACACAAGAAAAAAAAGAAGATGAAAAAAAACCATCAACTCCAGCACCAGCTCCAAAAGCTGAAACAAAATCAGCTCCAAAAAAAGAGGAGAAAAAAGCAGTTCCTGCTAAAAAGGTATCAACAGTAGAACAAACAATTAGGGTTGATGTAAATAGACTTGATAATTTAATGAATCTAATTGGAGAACTTGTATTATCTAAAAATAGACTTATAAAAATTTATAATGATGTAGAAGAAAGATATGAAGGTGAACATTTCTTAGATGAATTAAATCAAGTAGTGTCTTCTATTTCAATAGTTACTACTGATTTACAAATAGCAGTAATGAAGACAAGAATGCTTCAAATTGGTAAAGTATTTAATAAATTCCCAAGAGTTATTAGAGATTTAAGTAGAGAACTTGGTAAAAAAGTAAATCTAATTATTAAAGGGGAAGAGACTGAACTTGATAAATCTATTATTGAAGAAATTGGTGACCCTTTAATGCATATGATTAGAAATTCAGTTGACCATGGAATTGAACCACCAGAAGAAAGAGTTAAACTTGGAAAACCAGAAGTTGGTACAGTTGAATTAAAAGCTTATAATGAAGGTAATCAAATTGTAATAGAGATTGCTGATGATGGTAAAGGGATGGATCCAGAAGTTTTAAAACAAAAAGCTTTAGAAAAAGGGATTATATCTGAAAAAGAAGCAGATATGATGAGTGATAAAGAAGCATTTATGCTTATTTTTAAAGCTGGATTCTCAACAGCAGCAAAAGTTACAAATGTTTCAGGTCGTGGTGTTGGAATGGATGTTGTTAAGACAAATGTTGAAAAATTAAATGGTATTATTGAGGTGGATTCAGAACCAGGAAAAGGTAGTGTATTTAAAATCAAAATTCCATTAACTCTTGCAATTATTCAAGCATTACTTGTATCAGCACAAGAAGAACTTTTTGCTGTGCCATTAGCAAATGTTATTGAAACTGTAAGAATTACACTTGAAGATATTTCTACAGTTGAAGGTAAATCAGTTCTTAAATTAAGAGATGAAGTATTACCTTTAGTAAATATGAGTGATATTTTTAAAATAGAAAAAATATTAGGAGTTAATCAATATTTATATGTAGTTGTTTTAGGAGTAGGAGCATCTAAAGTAGGTTTAATTGTAGATGGTCTTATAGGACAAGAAGAGATTGTTATTAAATCACTTGGAGAATATTTAAAAGGTATTAAAGGTATTGCAGGGGCAACAATTAGAGGAGATGGTAAAGTTACACTTATTGTAGATGTAGCAGCTCTTATGAAATTAGCAAAAGAAACACATTCAAAAACTGTAGTAACAGCAACAATTGAAACTAAAAAGAAAAAAGAAAAACCAGAAGATTATGTTATTTTAATAGTAGATGATTCAAATACAGATAGAAAAATTATGAAAAAATCAATTGAGCCATTAGGATTTACGATTAAAGAAGCTACAAATGGTGAGGAAGCATTAAATATTCTAAAAAATGATAGTAATATTGATGCAGCACTTGTGGATATTGAAATGCCAAAAATGGATGGATATACATTAGCCCAAGAAATTAGAAAATATAATAGATTTAAAAATTTACCATTAATTGCAGTAACAAGTAGAACAACTAAATCAGATAGAGTAAGGGGTGTTGAAGTAGGTATGAATGAGTATATTACAAAACCATATACACCAGAATATTTAGCAAATGTTTTAAAAAGAAATTTAAAACTTTCATAAGGATAGATTATGAGTAATCAATTACAAAATGTGATAAAACAACAACAAGAACAAAATTCAAATATAGCTACAGAGGCAAAAGATGAAAATATCGTGCAATTAGTTGGATTTATTGTAGGAAATGAAGAATTTGCAGTGCCTATTCTTTCTATTCAAGAGATTATTAAACCAATTGAATGGACAAAAGTGCCATTTACAGATGATTTTGTATTAGGTGTATTTAACTTAAGGGGTAATGTTTTACCTTTAATTGATTTAAGAAAAAAATTTGGTGCAAGTGAAGCTGAATTTGATGATGATGTAAGATTTATTGTTATTAAAGTAGGAGATGAATTAGCTGGGTTTGTAATTGATAGACTTACAGAAGCATTAAGAATTGAAGAAAATAGTATTTTACCTCCACCTGATACAAGTATGGAAAGAGATGCTATGATAGAAGGAATAGCAAGAAAAGATGATAGAATTATTACAATATTAAAAGTAAATGCCTTATTAAAATTAAACAATGAGTAATTTTGTAACATTGTCTTAAATAAAACAAAATTACTCCTCTTTTTCCTTCCTCTACTATAAAAAATTGTGTTACTATTTTACTACAAAAATAAAAAAATATAAAAAGGAATTAATATGCCAACATTAACAAAATTAAAAGGGAATGATATAGCATTATATGGAAATCAAGTAAATGTAGGAGATAAAGCTCCAGTTATTACTTTACCAAAAAGTGATTTAAGCGAAGTAACAATCGGAGGAAGTAGTGATAAAGCTCAATTAATTGTAGCTGTACCAAGTTTAGATACTCCTGTATGTGCTATGGAGACAACTAAATTTAATAATCAAGCGGCAGCTATAGAAGGTGGAACTGTATGTGTAATATCTATGGATTTACCTTTTGCAGCAGGAAGATTTTGTTCAACTGAAGGAATTGAAAATTTAGCAGTATTATCTGATTATAGAGATAAAGCATTTTCAACTGCTTATGGAACTTTAATTGCTGAAGGGGCACTTAGAGGATTATCTGCAAGAGTAGTATTTGTAATAAATAAAGCAGGTGTTGTAACTTATAAACAAATTACTGAAGATATTACTGCTGAGCCTGATTATGAAGCAGCTTTAGCAGCATTTAAAGAAGCAGCAGCTGAATAATCTACTAAGCTTTAAGCTTTTTGCTTAAGGCAAACTACATTTTGACTTCTTTATCAGATTCTTTTTAATTCTCAATTCTATATTTTTATTTTATGTTATAATTCTCAAAAAACTTTAGGAGCAATTATGGGTAGAGCATTTGAATATAGAAAAGCTGCAAAGCTTGCAAGATGGGGAAATATGTCAAAATTATTTCCAAAATTACAAAGAGCTATTACAATAGCTGCAAAAGCTGGTGGTCCTGATCCAGAAATGAACTCAGCATTAAGAACAGCTATACTTAATGCAAAAGCACAAAATTTACCAAAAGCCAATATTGAAGCAGCTATTAAAAGAGCTACATCTAAAGATATGGAAAATTATCAAGAAGTGGTATATGAAGGAAAAGGTCCTCATGGTGTGCTTACTGTAGTGGAATGTGCTACAGATAATCCTACAAGAACTATTGCAAATATTAGATATATCTTTTCAAGAAACGGAGGACAAGTACTTACTACTGGTTCATTAGATTTTATGTTTGAGAGAAAAGCAGTTTTTGAATTTAATAAAACAGATGATATGGATTTAGAAGAACTTGAACTTGAACTAATTGATGCAGGTCTTGAAGAACTTGAAGAGGAAGATGGGGTTGTATTAGTTACTGGTGATTATAAAGATTTTGGAAATTTACAACACAAATTTGAAGAATTAGGAATTGAGCTTGTAAAAGCAGAGCTTCAAAGACTTCCAAATAATCCTCAAGAATTTAGTGAAGAAGAAAAAAAAGATATTGAAGAGTTTTTAGCTAAACTTGATGACGATGATGATGTTCAAAAGGTTTATACTAATATGGCTTAATCCTTTTTTTCTTTTTTTTATACATTTTAGTATAAAATCCATACAAAATTGTTGTTTTGTGTTTAAAGTTGATTGACATTGACTCAATTTTTTTATATAATAAAAATAAAAAAAATTATATAAAGGATTGAGAGATGGCAAAAAGTTTATATGAGACATTAGGTATAAGCGAATCTGCAACTCAAGCAGAGATTAAAAAAGCTTATAGAAAACTGGCTAGAAAATATCATCCAGATATTTGTAAAAAGCCAGAATGCGAAGAAAAATTTAAAGAAATAAATGCTGCATATGAAGTATTAAGCGATGAAGAAAAAAGAAGACAATACGACCAATTTGGTGATAGTATGTTTGGAGGACAATCTTTCCAAGATTTTTATAGAAGCCAAGGTGCTAATGTTGATTTAGATGAAATTTTAAGAAATATTTTTGGAGGGGGATTTAGCGCTGGAGGTTTCTCAGGAAGACAAAGTAGTGGATTTGGAGGATTTGATTTTGGAGGAGGATTTGGTGGATATTCTCAACCAAATTTAGATATTCATGCCAAAATGACTATTCCTTTTAATGTAGCAGTAATGGGAGGGACTCATTCTGTAAATATAAATGGAGAGACTGTTAATTTAAAAATACCAGCAGGTATAGAAACTGGAAAAAAATTAAGAGTAAGAGGAAAAGGTAAATCTTTTCAAGGACAAAGAGGAGATTTAATTATAGAGGTTGAAGTTGCTCCATCACCAGAATATGAAAGAAATGGAAATGATTTAATCAAAACAATAGATGTCCCACTTAAAAAAATGATGTTTGGTGGAAAAATAGCTGTTCAAACTTTACATAAAGAAATTAATGTTAAAATACCTAAAAATTCTAAAAATGGACAAAAATTGAGAGTTAAAGGGTATGGAGTAAAAGATAAGGGTGATTTATATTTAAAACTTAATGTAGTTTTACCTAAAGTTGAAGAATTAGATTCAGAACTTGCTAAAATGATGGAAGAAAAATTACCAGAATAAGGAGGTTGAAATGTATGGATATGATGAACCAGTTTATTTAATTAGTGTAGTAGCAAAACTTATGAATATACATCCTCAAACTCTTAGACAATATGAAAGAGAAGGTCTTTTAAAACCTTCAAGAACAGAAGGTAGAATGAGATTATATTCTCAAAGAGATATTGATAAATTAAAAGTTATTTTAACTCTTGCAAGAGATATGGGTGTTAATTTAGCTGGAATTGATATTATTTTACAACTAAAAGAAGAGATTGAAAAATTACAAAAAGAGATAGAAACTTTAAAAGAAAATCAAGGAAATATTCCAAAAAATAGAAGTGTAGTTGTAAAGAAAAATAATTATCAGATTGTATTAATTGAAGAACATTAATTGGCGCGCCTAACAGGAGTCGAACCTGTGACCCCCACCTCCGCAGGGTGGTGCTCTATCCAGCTGAGCTATAGGCGCAAAGAGAATGAAATTATATCAAAAAATCATATATTTTTTTATCTCTTTTTTTGAATTTAGACTATTTACTTCAAAATTTTCTCCATTTATTCCAACAGTCCCATTGTTTGCTTTTGTATAAGTTAGTAAAATTTGAGATGCTAATAATTTATCATCTTTAGATGCTGTTTTTTCAATTAAACCTATAGGACCTGGTATACTGATTG
>Ga0256837_1002344_pt1 | contig 11809 bp, 9 predicted proteins | sample 4562384metaG_FD_185976 | JGI IMG/M metagenome (GOLD analysis project Ga0256837, IMG submission 185976) | Hydrothermal vent microbial communities from Guaymas Basin, Mexico - 4561-384 | ecosystem: Environmental > Aquatic > Marine > Hydrothermal vents | place: Mexico: Guaymas Basin | collected... | reverse complement strand
CGCTAAAGGTATAGATGCAGCTTCTAGCGATGTTAGTAATGCTATGGATAAAATAAAAGGTGATTTACCAACCTCTATTTTACCACCTAAAATTTTACAAATAACATCAGCTACTGCACCTATTATAACCATAGCAGTTAGCTCAAAAGATGGGATTCCACTAGAAGATATTCGTCAACTAGCCCAAAATGAGATTAAACATCATCTTATTAAAATCAATGGTGTTTCAAATATTGATATTTTTGGTGGTTACGATAAAGAGTTACAAATCATAATAGATAAAGAAAAATTAGATCAATTTGGTTTAGATATTAGTCATGTTATAGCGACTATTAATAGTAATAATAAAGACTATGCTATAGGATTTATAAACTCACAAAAAGATCGTTTTCTTTTAAAATCAAATGCAAAAAGAGATACTATAGCTGAGATAAGAGCTATGCACATCACACCAGATATAACTTTGAACGATATTTCAAAAGTATATTTTGGACACTATGAAAATTCATCTATCTATTTTGGAAATTCCAAAGAAGCTATAGCTATAACTGTTCAAAGAGGAATCAATTCTGATGTTGTAAAAACAATACAAAAAGTAGAAGATGAGCTTAAAAAGATAAAACAAAAATATCCAAACCTTACTTTTGAAATTACAGATACTCAAAAAGATACTATTGTTCAAAGTACAACAAATATGTTTGAATCTCTTCGTGATGCCATCATAATGTCAACTATAGTTGTATTTTTATTTTTAGCTAGTTTTAGACAAGTTTTTGTTGTTCTTATAACGATACCTATTGTTTATGCTACAACTATTGCTTTAATGTGGATTGTTGGCATAGAGTTTAATGTTGTAACTTTAACTGCTATCATCTTAGCTTTAGGTCTTTTACTTGATGATACCGTTGTAGTTATGGAGAATATTGAAAGGCACTATAAAGAGGAGCATGATGAGATTCATAAAGCAGTTTTTGCAGGAACTAAAGAGATTATGTTCGCCGATTTATCAGGAACACTTACAACTATGATAGCTCTATCCCCTATGCTTTTTGTAGGTGGTTACCCACAAACTGTTTTCCAACCATTAGTTGGAACATTACTTTTAGCACTAGCTGCATCTTATATTATCTCTATAACAGCTGTACCACTTTTATCTTTAAAGATTTTAACTATAGATTATCAATGGATAATAAAATCAGAGCTATTTTTTGAAAAATATATAGGTAGAATAAATCGAATTATTTCAAAATTCTTTTCAAATGCTGTAAAACTAGCATTAGATAATAAATCAGTAGCTATAAGCTATTTTGTAGTGCTTATTTTTCTTTTTCTTACAAGTGTAAAAGGTGTTATGCCAACAGTAGGTCAAGAGCTAATGCCTCCTATGGATACTGGTGGAGTAAAAATATCTATAACAGTAGATCCAAATCTACCTATAAAAGTTAGTAAAGATATAGTAAAAGAGGCTAATGCCATCATAGCTAAACATGGTGAGCTTTTAAGATTATCTTCTGCTATCGGTTCGGAAGCTGGTGTTATGAGTATAGGAAGTGGTAGTGGAATCGACCATATCGCTATAACTGCTACCTATGTTGATAGATATAAACGAGAAGCTACCATTTGGGAAATAGAAAAGAAACTTCGTGAAGAGTTATCAAATATCAAAAATGTTTATAGTATAGATGTTGTTGATTATGGAGCAACTGCTTTAGCTAGTATTAGAGCTAATGTTGATGTTACCCTCTCTGGAGCAAATTTTGATGATTTGGAAAAAGCTGGTTTTATGATTGAAAAAGCTATGAGAAATACTCAAGGTTTAGTATCTGTATCTAAAACATGGGCAAATAATAAACAAGTATATGACTTAAATATAGATGAACAAAAAGCAGCTTTTTATGGTCTAAGTGATTCTGAAATTATCCGTCAGTTACAAGTTTATATTAGAGGTGCTAAAGTAGCTTCATTTGGTTTACAAAATAGTAAAGATTTTTCTATCCGTGTTTGGGTAGATGAAGTAAATAGAGATAATATAAATAACTTGAGTTCATTTTTATTATCAACTAAAAAAGGTAAAATACCTTTAAATACGGTTGCTAAAGTTATAACACTTACTGAACCATCATTAATTACTAGAGAGGGATTAAACTACACTTTAAATGTTTATGGGTTTAGAGAAAAAGCAGCTATCTCTCATATCATGGCAAATTTTGAGGAGCAAACAAAGAATCTAGTTTTACCTCAAGGTGTTACAATGGAGCAATCAGGAGATATTAAACAGTTTAAAAGTTCAGCAAAAAGGATGATAGGAGCTATAGCTTTTGCTTTAGTTTTAATTTTATTTACACTTATTACACTTTTTAACTCTATTAAAATTTCATTAATGATTCTTATATCTATACCTTTAACAATTATTGGTGCTTCATGGATTATGCTTATAATGCACTACCATACTTCAATGCCAGCTATGATGGGGTTTATTTTATTATCTGGAATCATTGTAAATAATGCTATTTTATTGATTCATTTTGCACTTGAAAAAATGCAATCAGGGATGGATAAAAGAGAAGCTATGTTTGAGAGTATTAGAATCAGAACAAGACCAGTTCTTATGACAGCATTTGCCGTATCTGCTGGTATGTTACCAGTAGCTATGGGTTCTGCTATAGGGCTAGAAAGACTAGCTCCACTTGGTGCAGTTGCTATTGGTGGGCTTATAGTTGGAACTTTTTTAACTCTACTTTTTATACCGTTATTATTTATATGGAGTGTAAAAGAAGAAAACTAAATTAACTTTTTCATACCTTTAAAAATCAACATCTCATCTATTTTAGCAGATGGGAAAAGTTGAGAAAACTCTTTAGAATCTCCACCTGTTAAATAGATAGGTAGATTATAAGAGTTTACTTCCGTAAATAAATTTTTTAAATAACCATAACTAATAGCATCCTGTGAGTTTTTTGGTAACTTACATAAATCTATAGAAAAATTAAATTTATAATCAAGTGCAGATGATATATTTTTATAACTATTTGACATAGCTCTTACCCCTGGGTAAATAAATCCACCTTGAAAAATCCCATCTTTAACAACATCAACAGTTATAGCACTTCCAGCATCAACTATAACACCATTTTTTATAGCTTCACAAGCTACAATTCTATCTATACCCATTGTTTCATAATAATTTTTCATATCTACATTTTTAGATATATCTATCCAATTTACTAAAGATTCTAAAACTATTTTTACCTTTGGATTCACACAAATATAAAACACTTTTGTATCTATACTAGATGGATTAAATTTATTTACATCTTCTTTATAGTTATATTCTAAATCTAAAAAATGGTAAGATGTATTGCCAATATCACAAAGTAACATTATTTTATCTTCCATCCATTATCTTTAAAAGCTTTTAGTGCTTTTGAACAGATAGGAGCATCTATAAAAATAACTTTATATTTATAATTATGGTCACTAAAAAGAACTAATTTTGCATATATACTTTCAAAAGTATGCACATCTTTCATCAATAACTTACTTTTTTTACTAACACTAAAAATAGCCCAAAAGTAACCATTCATATCTGTTGCTTTATAAATTTTTATTTTATTTCTAACACCCAACTCTTTTGGAGTGATTTCTAACATTTTTTTATATATCTTTCCATTTTTTCTCATGGAATCTACTATCATTTGCATATCTATGATAAACCCTTTATCTATAATATTTTCTTTTATTTACACTAAATTATTCTTATCTATTATATCTAAATTTATAAAAGACTTAATTATATTGACGATTAAACTAAACTCTAATCTTTATTTAATCGTCATTTGTGTATAGTTTCTTTAAAAAAGGTTTTCTTATGATAAAGTTAATTTTTGGTGTTTCTATAGTTATTCTTTTTACTGCCTGTTTGGAAAACAAACCAACTAAGAATTACGATTCTAAAAAACTTACAGAACAAAAATGTTCCTCTTGCCATAACTTAAATATGCCACCAATTATATCTGATAATGAATTAGCTCCACCAATGATGGCTGTAGCTTTTCATGTTAAAAATTTTGTAAAACCTAGTGATGAAAGTCAAAGAATCTCAAAAGCTATAAGTTTTGTTGTAGATTATGTTCAGTACCCTGCTTTAGAAAAATCATTTTGTGATAAAGATAGTTTAAAAAGGTATGGATTGATGCCATCACAAAAAGACAATATTACCGTTGAAGAGACAAAGGCTGTAGCAACTTATATATTTCAACACTTCACTCAAGAAAATTTATCTATAATGCAAGAGGAAAAAGAAAAGTATGATGCCCTCAGTCCTGCTAAAAAAATAGCTTTAAAAAATGGCTGTTTAGGGTGTCATAAAATTGATAAAAAAGTTGTTGGTCCAGCATTTAAAGATATAGCTAAAAAATATAAAGATTCTAATACTAAAATTAAAGATAGTATTAAAAATGGTAGTAATGGAAAATGGGACAATTCTAATGGTGCTATGATGCCATCTTTTAAAAATATACCAGATAAAGAGTTAGAGATATTAAGTAGATGGATTCTAAATAATTAGTAATCTAACTATTACTTTCTATTATAAGTTTTTTAAATTGTATTATAAATAAATAGAATAATATGTTACAATGTTAAATTAAATCTACACATAAGAGGATATAGTAAATGAAAATACTATTTAGTATGCTATGTACTGCACTACTATTAAATGCTTCAGATGTTACAAGCACTAATTCATTATCATTAGATGATGCATTAAAGATGCTTAAATCTGATAACTTAGAGATTAAAGCTGCTTCATTCGATGTCGATTCTGCTAAGGCTCAAGAAACAACTGCTACTGGAAACTACTGGGGTAAAATTGATTTTATTCAAGATGTTGCTAACTCAAATGATTCTGGAAATGTATTTGGTTTCAAACTCACTTCAAGAGAAGCTAACTTTGGAGATTTTGGTGCTGAAGAGTTTATGAATAATATGGGTGCTTGTCAAAATGGTGATAACTCAGCTTGTTCAAAAATGTATACTGATTCACCAAAAAATTTAAATGAACCAGATTCAAGAACATTTTTTCAATCAAAACTAAAATATGAAGTTCCACTTTTTACTGGCTTCAAAATAAATAGTTATGTTGATATTATGAGTTCTATGACTAAAATGAAAACACTTGATAAAAATAAAATTGTTAATGAAAAAATTTATCAAATTAGAAAAAGTTTTTATGATATGGCTTTACTAAAAGATTCTATAAAAAACTTAAATACAATTTTAACAAATATAGATACACTTGAAAAGATGACACAAAGTATGATTGATGTTGGTTATGCTAAAAAAGTTGATTTACTAGAAGTACAATCAAAAAAAGGTAATGTTGAGAGATTAGTTGCTCAAATGAATTCAAATAAAGAGTTACTTTACCATTACATCAGTTTTTTACTAAATCAAGATATTTCAAATATACAAACCCCTAAATCAAGTGTAGATATGCCAACAATGAGTAATAATGATATTTTAAATAACAATATCGATATTCAAAGAGCATCTACTGGTTTAGAGATTCGAAAGAGTATGATAGCTGTTGAAAAATCAGCTTATTACCCTATGGTGGGAGCTTTTGCTGAATTAGCTACTGCTGATGATAATTTTTTAGGTGATGCTAGTGATCATTTAGCTTATACAGTTGGAGCTAGACTTAGCTGGAATCTTTACAATGGTGGGATAGATAGTGCAAAAATAGAAAAATCTCGCATAGAACATCTAAAAACTCAAACTCAAGTTCAATTAGCAAAAAAAGGTATCACACTTAAAATTGCTAAGATTAGAACTGAAATAAAAACATTTGATGATGAGATAGATTCTTTGAAAAAAGAGTTAACTCTAGCAGATGAAATTTATAAAAACTATGAGGGTAGATATAAAGAGAAACTATCTTCTATGAGTGATGTAATTATTAAACAATCTGAGCAAATTCAGAAAATACTTCAATTACAAATAGCACAAAACAAACGAAATGAAAGAATTTTCGCACTAGAAAAATTAGCAAATGGAGAAAAATAATGGGTAAATATCTACTACTTTTAGCACTTGGTGCTTCACTAATGGCTGAAACTTTAACTTTATCAGGGAGTGTAATCTCTGATAATCAGAAAATGATAACAAGTCGTTTTATGGGCTTTGTAACAAGAGTTAATGTATCTGAAGGTGATTTTGTAAAAAAAGATGCTTTACTTTATACTATCGATTCTAAAGAGATTGATGCTGCTTTAACACAAGTTAAACTTGGAATCTCTCAAGCACAACTATCACTTCAAATGTACCAAAACCAATACACAAATGTAAAGTTAAATCTTCAAAGACATCTTAGACTTTTAGAACAAGATATGGTTTCTAAATATGAAGTAGAAAATCTTCAACTTGCTGAACAAAACTTAGCAAATATGATAAGCATCGCTAAGAAACAAGTTGTTCAAGCTGAGGCTCAATTATCAGAAGTTAAAAATCAATACCTATACCTAAATATTAAAGCTCCAAATACTGGTGTTATTGTTGCTAAAAATATTAAAGTTGGAGAGATGGCAATGCCTGGTATGCCAGCTATCGTACTTTCAGATTTAAGTAACTTAAAAATCTCTGCTGAGATTGCTGAGGGAGATATGTCAAAAATATCTTATGGAAAAAAAGTTGAAGTTAATATCCCATCATTACATTTAAAAACTGTTGGTACAATCTCTGCTATTATTCCAAATTCAAATCCTATGACACATACTTTTAAAATTAAGATTTCATTTAAAAATAACAATAAATCAATCTATCCTGGTATGTATGCTACTGTAAATATAGGGGTGAACTAACCATGAAAGAGCAAGATTTATCGCATATCAAAGTTACTGATTATGCTGGTAAATTGGCTAAAACATTTTTGTATAACCCACTTACAGCTGTTTTAGCTATTTTTTTACTAGCAATAGGTTATTTATCTTTAGAGATTATGCCTCGTGAGGAAGATCCTCAAATCTCTATTAGTGGTGGTAGTATTATCATCCCTGCTCCAGGTCTTAATCCTGAAGAGATTAGAGAGATTTTAGTTGAGCCATTAGAGCAAAAACTAAGAGAAGTTAAAGGTATAGAGCATATTTACTCTATGAGTATGGACAATGTAGCTGTTGTAAATGTTATGTATTATATCGGTCAAGATAGAGAGAGTTCAAACCTAAAACTTTATGATAAAGTGATGCAAAATATGGATATGCTTCCTAAAAATGTTATGCAACCACTTGTTAAACCTTTTGATATTGATATTGACATCCCTATCGTTGGAATCAGTTTTTATCAAAAAGATAAAAGCATTAGCTATCCAAAATATCTTCAAACTATAGAAGATATAAAAAAAGAGATTAGTGCTATAGATAATGTAGCAAAAACTGAGCTAAAAGGTGAACACAAAGAGCAATACAATGTTGAAGTTGACTTAGCAAAACTTAAAGGTTATAACTTATCTTTAGGTCAAATTGTTAAGGGGATTCAATCTATCGCAGCTAGAGTTCCTAGTGTAAGAGCAAATACAAAAGATAATAAACTTGTAGTTTTTGGAATCAAAAATGCAATTGATTCTATTAAAGATGTAAAAAGTATTATGGTAGCACAATATCATGGTAGCCCTATCTATCTTAGAGATGTAGCAACTGTTACAGATGGTATAGATACTCAAAATAAACAAAGTGCTAAAATTATCTTTAAAAATGGTACATCTTATGAGCAGATTACATTAGCTGTTTCTAAATTAGCTGGAACAAATGCTGTGTTTGTAGCTGATGATGTAAAAGAAACACTAGAAGCAAATAAAGAAAAATTAACTAAACTTGGAATCGGTTTTACTATCACTAGAGATTATGGTGAAAGAGCAAATGAAGCTGTTAATGAGCTAGTTCATCACCTTGTTATCACGATTGTAATTATCGCTGTTATGTTAGTATTTTTCTTAGGTTGGAGAGAATCTCTAATCGTTACTTTTACAGTACCTGCTATTTTAGCTATTACTCTTTTCATCGCATATATGGGTGACCAAACTATAAATAGGATTACACTTTTTGCTTTCTTATTATCACTTGGGCTACTTGTTGATGCTGCAATTATCGTTATTGAAAATATTCATAGACATATGCACTCTCACGATTCTAAAGATAAAGATATGGATGAGTTACTTATAACAGCAACAGATGAGATTGGAGCACCTACAAATGTAGCAACTTTAGCTATTGTTTTAACTATGGTTCCTATGGCATTTGTTGGTGGTATGATGGGTGAATTTATGAAACCTATACCGTATAATGTACCTGTTGCACTAATAGCCTCACTATTTATAGCATATATATTTACACCTTATTTAGGTAAAAAACTATTAAAAAGAGAGGACACTCATGCATAATAAACATAATGGCACTAAATTTGAAAACTTTGTTTTTGATATTTTAGATAAACCATCTAAAAGTATGCTTGTTATAATTTTGATACTAGCTGCATTAGTTGGGTCGGTTATGATGTTCCCATCTAAAATGGTTTTAGCAAAAATGCTTCCAGGTAAAAGTACAAACACTTTTACAATCTACATAGACACTCCAAAAGGTAGCTCTATCTCTCAAACTAAGAGTGTTACACAATGTGTGACTTCTATTATGCAAAAAGAAAGTGAAGTTGAAAATATGGAGATATTTTTAGGTGAAGGTTCACCTCTTGATTATGCTGGTCTTGTTAAGGGTAGTGGAATGAAGAATGGTGAAGAGTTTGCAGAGGTTGTTATAAATCTTACAGATAAACATACAAGAGATGAAAAATCTTTCAATATGGTTCAAAGATTAAGACCTATTTTACAAGGTCAATGTCAACCTATCGTTGCTGGAACAAATATTAAAATGATTGAGATGCCTGCTGGTCCTCCAACATTAGCATCTATAGTTGTTGAAGTATATGGTAAAGATAATCAAGAGGTTATCAAACTATCTGGTGAAGTAGCAAATATTTTACAAAATACTGATGGTTTAGTTGATGTTGATGTTATGGCTGATGAAACATATAAAAAATACACTTTAACTCCTATCTCAGATAAGATTGCTAAAAGTGGATTAAGTGTTAAACAGATTAATCAAATTTTATATCTTGCATTTGAGGGGATGGGTGTTGCTGTTAAAAACACTATCGAATTAAATGAACAAATATCAATCTTTGTATCACTTAGTGAAGAGAGTCAAACTATAGATTCAAATAAACTAAGAACACTTAAAAATAAACTTTCTCAACTATCTCTTATGAATAAAAAAGGGATGATGATTCCACTTACTGAGGTTGTAATTATTACTGAGGGAAAATCATCACCTATGATTTACCATAAAGATTTAAAAACAATGGTAAATGTTGTAGCTGAAACAGATATGGTTTCTCAAGTATATCCTCTTCTTGATGCTAGAGAAGTTATGATAGAGAAATTTTCTGATAAATATGAAGTTACTAAAGTACCGGGAATCACTACTTATATGTTTGATTTAAACTTAGTAGATAAAGCAACTGGTGAGAAATACCTACTTAGATGGGATGGTGAGATGAAAGTTACACTAGATACTTTTAGAGATTTAGGTGGTGCTTTTATTGCTGCACTTATTTTAATTTTCTTACTTTTAGTAATTTACTATAAATCATTTGCACTTAGTGGAATTGTTCTTAGTGGTAGTTTCTTATCTATCATCGGCGTTATTCTTGGACATTTTGTTGCCGATTTAGTAACAACTGAAACATTCTTTTTAACTGCAACTTCTCTTATAGGATTTATCGCACTTATGGGGATTAGCTCAAGAAACTCTTTGCTACTTATAGATTTCGCACAATCACTTATAAAAGATAAAGGAATCGAAAAACAAAGAGCTATCGCAATAGCTAGTGCTACTAGAGCAAAACCTATTATGCTTACAGCTATCGCTATTATACTTGGTTCTGCACTTCTTGCTAGTGACCCAGTTTTTGGTGGACTAGGTGTTGCCCTAATCTCTGGAACTGTTGCAGCTGTAATAGTTTCACTAATATTTATACCTATTCTTATGAACAAAACAAAAGCTATATAATTTAGCTTTTGCATAACTTCCAAATTTAGATTTGGGAGTTATACTCCTCTAATAAAAATAACGGATAGAAGCAAAACCATAAGCTTTTGTTTTTTCTATCTGTTTGATTTGTGAATCTTCTACTATTCCACCAAGAGCAAAAACTTTTATACTACATAAATTTAGTAACTCTTTTAAATCTTCTATACCTTTTGGTACACCTTTATTTGGTGATGTAAAAATTGGGCTATATGTAACTGCATCAGCACCAAGTTTTTGAGCTTTTAAAACTTCATCTTTGGTATGTGTACTTATGATAACTTCTAAACCTTGCTCTTTGGCATACTCTATTTTATCAAACTGAGTTGAAGTTAAATGAACACCATTAGAGTCTAACTTTTTTGCTAAATCTATATCTCGATGGATAAAGCTTTTTATATTCTCAAACTGATTACAAACCTCAACAAAGTGTGAAGCTTGAGTATCATAATTTAGATTTGATTTATCACGATAAAGTGCATAAGTGGGTGAGTGTTGCACAAACTGTTCATGTAAAATACTGCGAAAAACTGCTGGTGTATCTGTATAGAACTCTCTTGATGTTATAAGATACTTTTGCATTTTTTATCTTAAAAGAGGATTTGGTGAACGGGTTGGAATCTCTGGTTTAATGAACTCTACAGTTCCAACTTTAGCATCATTTAATGTTCTCTCAAAAACACCACTTACATGGTTCTCTAATCTATCTAACAAGTATAATTCATCAGCTGTATATTTAGATTTTGATTCAGTTATAAAATCTTGTAAAAATTTTAACTTTTCTAAATCATCACTTAATTCTATACTTTTTACTTTAGCTAAAATCTCCTCATATTCATCACCACAAGATTCTAAAAAATCGTAAGATAAATCTATAGTTTTCATTGTTGCTATTGCTTTAGAAAATGAAAAATGATTATAAAGTAAACACCCTACAAAATACTCTATATCTGATGGTTCAAACTCAGAGTATTGATACTCTTCATCCTCAAAATGTTTATGCCAAGTTGTTAATATTTCATCTATTTTTTTATTCATAAGATATTATACCAATAATTTGAGGTAAAATACCACTACTAAAAAATGGAGTAGTAAATGTACGAAAATGCACTAGATTCTAAACTAAATAAAAGGGAAAAGTATAAAGCTAGACTTAGACCTTTTGACTATTTTAAAGAGTTTGAATCTTTAGATTTTGAGAGTTTAGGTGAGGGAGATAGATTTTATCTTCAAGATTTTGGGATTTTTACAACAGAATTTTTAGAAGATGAGTTTACTATGCGACTTCGTGTTCCAGCTGGTAGATTAACTCCACAACAGTTTAAACATATTTCAGATGTTGTAAAAGAGTATGATTTAGTTAGTGTCTTAACAGCTCGTGCTGGAATTCAGCTACATGAATTAGAAGCTGATGATGTTCACGATATTTGGAAAAAACTAAACTCTGCTGGTTTAACAACATGGCAAAGTTTCGGTGACAATATCCGTAACATTGTGTCTGATGTGTATGATGGTTGTGGTAGATACTCTGAGATAGAGGTTTACCCTATCGTAAAAGAGATGCAAGATTATATAGTAGAAAATCCTCGCTATGTTGGGATGCTACCTAGAAGAGTATCTATCGGAATCTCTGGAAATAGTGCTAGTGTTACCTCGTTTTTTGCAAATGATTT
>Ga0256837_1002343_pt1 | contig 11814 bp, 7 predicted proteins | sample 4562384metaG_FD_185976 | JGI IMG/M metagenome (GOLD analysis project Ga0256837, IMG submission 185976) | Hydrothermal vent microbial communities from Guaymas Basin, Mexico - 4561-384 | ecosystem: Environmental > Aquatic > Marine > Hydrothermal vents | place: Mexico: Guaymas Basin | collected... | reverse complement strand
GGTATTTGATGAATTAGATATTTTATCTTAGGATCGTTTGTATCTTCTAAGATCAGATCACCCATCTCTTGTGCATCATCTTTTGATAAGTTATAAACTTGATCTGACTTTAGTTCATCTACTGCCATAAGTTCAAGATTTGCTGGTTTTGAGATAAGTTCTCTTGCTCTTTGTTCCTCCTCTTGAGTTTTTATTCCAGGAAGTTCTACAACGATATCAGTCTTACCTTGTCTTACAACTGATGGCTCTGCTAATCCAAACTGATCCAATCTATTTCTAATAGTTTCAACAGCTTGAGATACTGCCATATCTTTTACAACTTCAATCTCAATTTGAGTTAATTTAATAGTATAAATTAGATCTGAACCTTTGTTTATATCTAGACCTGAAATATCAGCTAACATTTTATCTAGTTTATCTACCTCATCCCCATCTAAAAGAATAAAGCTTAAATGATCTTTTTGAATCATCAAATCTTCTATCAAAATATCTTCATTGTCTGAAAAGTATTGTACTGTTGCTGCGATTGATTTTATTTTACCTTCAACTGCTTTTTGTGTTTGAACACCTAAAAGCATATGAAGTCCACCTTGTAAATCAAGACCTAGTGATATTTTTTTGCCATCATCTGTTTGCAAAAAAGATGGTATAGAAAATACTATACCAAAAACTGTGATTAGCATAAATATAACTATTCTATAGTTAAAAAATTTCAAAAATTATATCCTTTTTTTAGTCTTCCCATTTACTAGAAACATAACTTCTAGCAACTCTTAATGTACCACCATCAACATTTTTTACAGTTAAAAATAGCTCTTCAACTTTAGTAATCTCAACTATAAGTCCACCATTTGTCAATATCTTATCACCTTTTTCAAGTGAATCTAACATAGCAGAATGTTCTTTTTGTTGTTTTTGTTGTGGTCTAATAATTAGAAAGTAGAATATCGCAAATAATACGATAAGGGGAAGAAGTGAACCAAATAAATCACCGTTCATGTTGTATCCTTTAGATTTTAAATTTCTCTATTTTACCTAAAAGATACTTAACTGTTAAAACTCTAATGTTCCTTCAATAGTAAAGTCTGCTTTTGCATCTAGTTCTGCATGACTTAATACTGCAATTTTTAAACCAAATTTTTCAAATATTTCAGATATTCTTTTTCTTAAACTTGGATCAACAATCATTGAGATAGTACTTACACCTTTTGCTTCTACATTAGTGATAAGCTCTCTTGTTTTTGTTACAAGATTATTTATCTCACCAATACTTAACATTAAGTGACTTACACCATGCTGTTCTTGAAGCTTACTAATAAAATCTTGCTCAATTTCAGACTTAATAGTAAGGATATGTAAAGCCCCATCTGGTGCTGTAAATTTGTTTGTAATAAGTCTAAATAGTTTTGATCGTACATGCTCTAAAATTATATCAGGAGATTTTGTATGCTCTGCTATATCTGATACAGATTCTAAGATAGTAATCATATCTATTAATGGTATATTTTCATGTAAAAGATCTTTACAAACTTTTAATAACACTCCATATGTAGTTACTTTCATAGCTTCCTCTACAATAATTGGGAAGTTCTCTTTTAGTCTATTTATAAGATCAACTAAATCTTGTCTAGTGATAATATCTTCTGCATGTTTTTTGATAAGTTCTGAGAGGTGTGTTGATATAATTGTTGGAGCATCAACCACTGTGAAACCTTTATTTAAAGCTTCATCTTTATATGATTCATCAATCCATGTTGCATCAAGATTAAAAACTGGTTCTTTTACCCTTTTTCCTACAAGTTTTGCACCTGCTATTCCACCCATTGCTAGAAGTTTATTTAGCTCTACATTTCCTTTTGCTATTGGTATTCTTTTTAGGTTAAATGAGTATTGGTTCATATTTAAAGTTACATCATCACTAATTCTAATTTGAGGAATAACAAACCCTAAATCACCTGCAATTTTATTTCTAATACCTTTAATCTTATCAAGTAATTCACTATCACCTTGAACAAGTCTAAGTAATGTTGGACCTAGTTTCAACTCTAAAACTTCTAATTTCATAGTTTTATCAATAGTTTGTTCTTCTGTTGGCATTGATGCTTGTTTTTTCTTAGCATTTTCTTTTGCTGTTAACTCTTTTTTAACTTTAGCTTGTTTTTGATCTTTTGTACCTTTTACAAATCGTGTAAAGGCATTGTCTTGTTCCGCTTCTACCATATATACTATATAACCAATTCCAGAAAGTAAAATACCCATAGAAAATAAAATTCCAGTAGGAAATCCAGGAACAAAACCAAATAACATCAAAGCAAGACCTGTAATAACAAGTGATTTACTATCATTTACTAACTGAGATATTGTTCCACTTGCAAATTTTTCACTATCTGAGTTTGATCTAGTAATAATAATAGCAGTAGCAGTTGAGATAATAAGTGCTGGTATTTGAGCTACAAGACCATCACCAATTGTTAAAATAGTATATATCTCTGCACTTTGAGATGCAGTTAAATCATGTTGAAAAATACCTATTGTTAATCCACCAATAAGATTTACAAGTGTTATAATAATACCAGCAACCGCATCACCTTTTACAAACTTTGCAGACCCATCCATAGTACCATAGAAACTCACTTCACTAGCTAACTCTTCTCTTCTTTGTTTAGCTTGTTTATCATCAATAAAACCAGCATTTAGATCGGCATCAATAGCCATCTGCTTACCTGGTAAAGAATCTAAACTAAATCTTGCTTGTACCTCAGCAACTCTTCCTGCACCTTTTGTTACAACCATAAAGTTAATAAGTACAAGAATGATAAAAATGATTACACCAATAACCATATTTCCACCAACTACAAACTCACCAAAAGCGGCAATTATATCACTTACTGCTTCTGGTCCATTATGTCCTTCACCAAGAATAGATCTAGTAGTTGCAATATTTAAGGAGAGCCTAAATAGTACAAGAATAAGTAAAAGGGTAGGAAAAGTCGATAGATCAGTTGGTTTTTGGATAAAAAGAGATATTAAAAGTATTAATATCGCTGATGTAAGAGATAGTATTAAAAAGAAGTCTAGTAAACCTTTTGGCATTGGAACTATAATAATAGCCAACATAGAGAATATAAAGCCTACTAGAACATATTCTTTCCTAAATAATACCTCTCTAATATTCATCTAAATTAAAATACCTTTCTATTTTAGATAATTCATCAATGAAAGCTGATTCATCTTTGCAATAGTTGAGTATAATGCTTGATATGTCATCTCTAAAGATTTTGATTCCATTGCAAGTTTTGCTAAATCTGCTCCACCTGTTTCTTGAATCAAAATATTATAGTGAGTTTCTTGTGTTAAAATTTTATCATATGATACTTCAAAAACATTATTTCTCCCACCTAATTTACCATGACCAATATTTGTTGCATCATATTGTTTTGAAGTTTGATCTAACCCTTTTTGTAAAGAAGCATCAACCAAATCATTTTGTATAACATCACCTTTTGTTCCATCTAGTAAAGTTGCATTTCCCTCTAGTGCATTAATAATAATATTTAAATCATCAAAATAGTTATGCTTAGCTTCAAATAATCTTCCAGATGGTGATGATGGAATATCTAAAGTATAAGTAGCTCTTACGGCTTGAGATGTTGATGTAGCTTCTGCTTCTGCAGTATTACCTGTAATAGCTATTTGCTCAATAGGGTCTGTTAATTTACCATTATGATCATATTGTTGAAGTTGATCTTTAGCGTTATTTAACTTCCACTCATTACCATTATCATCAATAATTCTCTCACCATCCTCAAATGTAAATCCACTATCCCCAGATGTTGCTGAAGATGCCGTATAAAAACTAACATCATAAGCAGTAACACCTCTATCTCTATAACTACCTGGTTGAACTGCAATTTTTCTTAAAAAACCATCTCCACCAAAATCAACTTGACCATTTTGATCAAAATTTTTATCTTTTTGTAGTGTTGGTTTAGTTGTAACTGAACCTGTAAATAGATATTCTCCATCTACTTCTACATTTACTCTATCTACTAAATTTTCTCTAATACCTCTAAGATTTGTAGCAAGGGCAAGTTTATCACTTCTATCCATACCATCATTTAAACTTTTCAATAAGTCAATTTTAATAGACTCTAATGACATTTTAGTTTCTGCTATATTTGTATCTGCCGTATCATTTAAAGCTCTTGTTTTTTCAATTTGTAACTTTAAACCCTCTGTAACTCGTAAATCATCTTCAAGTGATATAACTCTTGCATGAAGCATAGCATCATCACTACCTTGATCAAGAATTTTTCCTGAAGCCATTTGATAACTTATTCTTTCATTTTCAGTATTTAAATTATCTATATGATATAACATACTACTTGTTTGATCAATCATTTGTCACCTCCATAAGTGTTTTTACAATTGAATCATATGAATACAATTCATCTGTACCTTGTGTTAGAAAAGCTTTTATCTTCTCTTTTTTATATAAAGCATTATCAAGCTCTTTGTCCATACCTTTTTTATATGCACCAACTCTTAACAGTACTTCATTTTCCTTTATTAAAGATAATATCCTTTTTAACTTTAAAAACCTATTATATTGAGCCTTGTCTATAACCTTATCTATCACCCTTGAAGCACTTTGTAGAAGATCTATAGGGGGATAAAATCCCTCCTCTGTAAGTTTTCTAGTTAAGACTATATGTCCATCTAAAATTGATCTACTTTGATCCGCAATAGGATCACTTAGATCATCACCATCAACAAGAACTGTAAAAAATGCAGTAATAGTACCTTTACTATTAGATCCAGCTCTCTCCATAAGTTGAGGAAGAAGTGCAAACACTGATGGTGGATAACCTCTTTGTGTTGGTGGCTCACCAGTACTAAGACCAATCTCCCGTTGTGCCATTGCAAATCTAGTAACACTATCCATCATAAGTAATACATCATGACCTTTATCTCTAAAAAATTCAGCAATAGCCATAGCAGTAAATGCTGCATATTTTCTCATCAAAGATGATTCATCACTTGTTGCTGTAATTATCACTGTATTTTCAAGATTATTTCCAAGGTTATAGTGAATAAATTCTGGGATCTCTCTACCCCTTTCACCTACAAGTGCTATCACTTTTATTTGTGCTTCACAACCTTTTACAATCATACCCATTAGTGTAGATTTACCTACACCTGATCCTGCAAATATACCTACTTTTTGACCTTTTCCACATGTAAGCATAGAGTCAATAGCTTTAACACCCGTAGAAAATCTTTGATCTATAATACCTCTTTCAAGTGGAGAGATAGTAGTTTTATTTATAGCTGATTCTTCCTCTATATTTGTAAGTTTTCCCTCACCATCTATAGGATCACCTAATGCATTTACTACACGACCAAGTAGTCCATATCCACACTTTACACTCAATCCCTCTTTTTGTAAATAAACTTTATCATCAATCTTAAATCCATCTATAAAAGAGAAAGGTACAACAGTAAAATTAGAAGAAGATATTGAAGCTACCATTCCTAAAACAGTATATAGATGTGCTACTGATTCTATTTTTACAATATCCCCAATTGCTACTTCTAATCCATCAGCTATAATATTTGAGCTATTAATATTTATTATTCTACCAAATGGAATAAATAAATTATTATCGCTTATGCTATCTAATAGATTATCTATATCTATCATTATAATTTATCACACATTTTTTTATAAAAACTATTTACATCTTTTAAATTTTTACATTTTTTTATCATTGATTTATACCTGTTTACCTTATTCATATGTTCATATATTTTTGCTATTTCATAATAAATATGAGCTAAATCTTCTTTTTTTATTTTTCTATCTATACTTTTTCCATCTTTCATTCTTTTTATATTTAAACCAAATTTTAAATACTCTAATGCTTTTTTATAGTTATCATCTAGTTTTGCTAACTTTGCTAACGCTATCTCTACAAATGGAGAATATACTCTTGCATTCATCTCAATTTGCTTATCATATAGTTTATATAAAATTGCATTTGCGGCATCTTCCTCTTTTTCTTTTAATAGATACAAGTAATATTGATAATAAAAATCTATTATTAGAGGATTATCTTCATTGTTATAGATAAACTCTTGGTTTTTTCTTGCATAGCTAAAAAATGTTTCCATACTATAAGCACTATCTTTATGTCCATATATTAAAAATCTATATAAAAACTCATCTGATAATACATCATTTAAACCTGGAGTATCTATACTATTTAACATATCTAATTTTTGTGAAAATTGCTCTGCTTCTTTATAGTTTTGTAATAAAATCGCTATCTTTTCTAAATGTAAATAAACTTCTGGGTTTTTTGATTTATTAAAAACATTTTTAGCAACCCTATATGATCTTTTCTCTGGTAATTCAGTCATACAATCAAAAAGATTTTCTGTAGCATTTTTATCTTTTATCAATAACATCAAAGCATCATCTGACACTGCTTTAATTACATTATTTAGTTGTTGACACTGATTTGTTCGCAAATAGTACTTTATCATTTTAGAGTTTACTATATTATACACTTGCTCTATACTATGATATCCAAATCTTTTAACAATCTCTGGGTATATCTTTGTATATATCTTTTTCATTCGAATTATTTGTTCATATTTTTCATCTTCTATTGCATTTAAAAGCTCTTGCATCAAAGCTTTTTGTTGCATAGATTCAACACCACCATACTTAGAAGCAATCATTTGAGGATCAAATTTACCCTCTCTCATAATAATTTCATCTAATATCATTTTAGATTTTTTAATATATGGGCTACCCTCTTTTGCACGAAGTAGCTCCTCATATATCTTTTTTGCCAATGGCATATATTTTGGTTCAAATCCCGCTAAATCCATATATGTATTTGCTAAAATAAATTTAAAGTTATCAATACTATCTGTTACACTTGCATTTGCCAATAACTTTTTAATAATACTAATGGCAAACTTTGGCATACCAGCACTTATCAATTTATTTATTTTTTTCAATGCTTTATAACTATCATTTGCATAATAATCAATATTTTTTTTCAAAACTTTTTCAGCTAAATCATAAGCTTTTTTCTTCTCTTTGTTTAGAATATAAGCATCATATAACTCATCTGCGATAATTGTTGCTACATCTAAACTTGTAGTTTCGATTAACTCTCTTCTTAGTTTTTTAATGGCTTTTCTATACTCTCTTCTTTTAACATCAATTTGAGCTAATGCAACTTTTCCATACACTTTAGACAATGGATCATCAAAATTATACTCAATCGATTTAGCATAATATTCTGCATCATCAATTTTATTTATACGTATTTTTATCAAAACTAATAATCTATATGCTTCTAGTAGATCTTCTTGTTTAATTTTTGAATCATTAATAGCTTTTTCCATCATTTGACTAGCTTCAACTGCTCTTTTTTTTGTTTGTAATTTATATAAAATTTCACAATGAAGTAAAATAGTACTTGATTCTAAAATATCAACTTTATTAGAGTTTTGAAAAATCTCTATCTGCTTTAATGCAAGATCTAGTTGCCCTTCATTTACATATCTTCTTATAGTTTTTAGTCTATTACTACCATCTATTACTTTCTCTTTCTCTTGTTGTGATATTTGTTCTAAATCATCACCTACAAAACTATAATAAAAATCTTTTTTTGCATAACTATTAGTAACAAATAATAATATTATTAATATAAAAAATATTCTTTTCATTTTAAAATAAACTCCTAATTTGGTTGTTTTCCATTTAAACTATATACATATGTAAAAATTTCAGCAATAGCTTTATAAAAAACTTCTGGAATCTCTTGCTCCACTTCTAGTTGATCGTATATTGCTCTTGCTAATGCAGGATCTTCAATGATTGGAATATCACTCTCTCTTGCAATATCTTTAATCTTTAGTGCTAAAAAATCTATCCCTTTAGCAACCACTATAGGTGCTGAAGATTTCTCTTTTTCGTATTTTAATGCAACGGCATAATGTGTTGGATTAGTAATAACAACATCGGCATCAGATACATCTGACATCATCCTTTGCCTTGCCATTTTCATCTGAATCTGTCTAATTCTACCTTTTACAATAGGATCACCATCCATCTGCTTATGCTCATCTTTTATCTCTTGCTTTGACATTCTAAGTTGTTTAAAATAATAATGTCTTGTAAAAAAGAAATCTATTATAGCAAAAATGATTATAATTACCAAAATTGTTAATAAAAAATACATAATCAACTCTACCATTGCATTTAATGATTCATTTAGACTTTTATCCATCATAGCCAAAATATCATCCCATACTAGTGATAAAATTATTAACATCACTATAAAAATCAATATTAATTTTGCTGTCAATTTTAATGCTTCTATTGCTTTTTTTGCACTAAATATATTTTTAAAACCACTCATTGGATTAATTTTACTTAATTCTAATTTTAAAGGGATCATTACAAAGCCAAATTGCATTAGATTAAATATAACTGCCAAAAATACAACTAGTAAAAATAAAGGAAAAAGTGTATATAGCATACCATATACAACAGTAGATGCAATAGTATAGTATAATCTTCCACTCATCTCCGAGCCTATAAAAGAAAAAACATACTGCATCATATCTTTTATACTAAGAAACATAGAGTCTGCAAAAAACAATAGATAAATGGAACTAAAAAAAAGTATAGCAGCACCAGGAACTTCAGCTGATTTAGGGACGTTACCGTCCTGTTTGGCATCCTCTATCTTCTTCCCGGTGGGTTCTTCTGTTTTTTCTTCTTCATCAGCCATATTATTTTATTATCCTATTCAAATTTACTAATAAAATATGAGGTAAAACTATCCACAAACATATCAAAACCTAACAACATAAATAAAAATATAAGCGTAAACTTAATTTGAAATGTTATCACAAATGGTGAAAATGCTGGCATTGACTTTGTACCATAACCATAATATACATCCATAATAAAACCTATAAAAAACAAAGGCAAGGCAAATGAAAATGCAAATGCAAACATCCTTTTAATCTCATTTATTGCATATGTTATACCATCAAAGTCAAAAATATCAAATGTACCTAAAGATATATTTCCAAAACTACTACCAAGCATATATAAAGTTATCTCATACATTCCTGATTCTAAATATATAACTAGAATTATAAGGTATAAAAATCTACTCACAATACCCTGTTGTGTCCCTGTAGTTGGATCAAACATATTGGCCATAGATAAACCAGTAGCATAACCAACCAAATCACCAATAATTTGTACTGCCGAAAAAACTATTTGTACTAAAAATGAAGAAACTAATCCAAGTGTAATTTCACTTAATAATGCAGATACAAAAATATCTTGAGTAATTATATTTTGATTATAATCTACAAGTGGAAATAAAAAAACTGTAAGATAAAAAGAGATAGCTATTCTAATAGTTGGATTGACCGTTGCATGTCCAACTATTGGCATAAAAGCCATAAACGATAATATTCTAGCCAACATAAGTAAAAAGGCATAAACTGTTTGTTGATCAAGTAGTGATATTAATTCTTGCATACTATTTAACCAATAACTTGCTTACATATAATCATTATCTTCTAATACTACTTCATCCTCTTGTTCAACAGATTTTATACCTTGATCTATTTGTTCCTTATTTTGATTGTTTTGATTTTGCTGATTAAACTGTTCAAAATTACTATTTGAATTATCACCTTGCATATTAAAACTAAGGTTTACATTTGAACTATCATTAAAGTTTCTCATTAATGCAGAGTGCAATATAGATTTATTTTCAGAGAAAGCATCCATTGTAGAAGAGTTACTCATATTCATACTTACACTTATACTGTTATCTGCTTTATTATTTTTCATAACAATAGATATACTACCTAAATTAGCAGGGTTAAGATTGATTTTAAATGTATTTACAGGTGGTTTATAGTTAAGATACATACTTCTTGCTAGATCACTCATAAAAGTACCAACTTTTTGTTGTGCACCTATTATTTTATTTTGTATAGTTTCTACAACTTGAGGAGGAACTGTAACATTTACCACAACTTCTTTATCTTTCATACTCTCTTTTTGATCTACTATTACAGATTGTTCTTTGACTTTTAAATTACTAATATTATCTTTAACATTTTTAAGTACATCTTGTGATGCCTGTTTTTCTACAATCATTTTATTTAATAATGTATTATTGGTCATAAAAGATTTTAGAGTATCCTTATGTTGAGTTATCTTTTTTGATGATTCTGAGCTTTTTTTGTCTACATCTAGCTTAATATCTTTTACATTTAGATCAAGCATCTCTCCACTTTTTTTAACTGCACTTAGAGTTTTATTATCTTCAATATTTTTACGTGCATTAGAAACTTGTTCAGTAGATACTTTATCTTTTAAATTCTTTTGGGTACTTAAGAACATATGTGCCATAAGTGGATTTTTTAATTGTTCATTATTTTTTGTAGTTGATACCGTAGTTGTACTAGTTTCTGATTCACTTTTAGTTTTATTTGTAGAATCAAAATTACTTTCTACTATATTATCTACAACACTATTTAAATTTTTAATATTTAAATTAGTCTCAATATTCTTATCTTCTGAAACTAACTTAACTGTTTTTTCAGATTTTACTGTTTTTACAACTTCTTTATCTTCTGATTTATTAGTTTCATCACTATTATCTTCTACTTCTATTGTATCATTACTATCTAAATTTATAATCTCTATTAACTCTTTTTTTTCTACTTTTATTTCTTTACTTTTAGAGTTTTCTATCTCTACTTTTGGTTGTATATCTTGTTTTTTTGTTTTTATAACTTCACTGATATTATCTTTTTTATTCTCTGAAACTTCTTTTTTATCTACTTTTGTTTCTTCAGTTACTTTTACTTGTATATCTTGTTTTTTTGTTCTTATAACTTCTTTACTATCTACTTTTATATTTTCTTTGTTTGTTTTTAATAGTTCTTTACTATCTACATCTTCAGTATCTTCGGTAACAATAACTTCTATAGATTCTTTACCTTTATCTACCTTTACACTTTTACTATTTTCTAAGTTTTTAGTACTATCAATCTTTTTATGATCTTTTGATTCTTTTACAACCTCTTTATTATCATTTTGAACAGATAATTTTTTCAATATTGTTTTATATTCTGGTTCTACATCTACTTCAATATCTTTATCAATATTTATGTCATTTTTTGATATAGATTTTTCAACACTTTTTTCAGAATTCAAAGCTTTTCTTAACTCTTTATCCTCTGACTTTTTTATATTTTTAGATTCTTTTGACTCATCAAGATTAGAAATTTGTGAAGCTTTTATAGTATCATTTTTTTTAGTTAAATCTTTTAATATAGTTTTATATTCAGGCTCATCTTCTTCGATACTATCTTTATCATCCAAACTTTTTGTACTATCAGGTATATCTATTTTTTTACTTTTTACTTCATTTTTACTAAGTTTTTGTGTATCACTTTCTTTAGATTCTGAACTTGATTTAGATTTTTTATTATCTTTTGTATCTATCACTTCATCTTTTGATTCTAAAGTTTTTTTAGATTTTACATTTGATACAACAATATCGGCAAGAGTTTTTGCCATCTTTTTTTGATTTTTAATCTCTTGAGATTCTTTATCTATCGAATCCTTAGATGTAGAGTTTGTAGGATTTTTTATAGTTTTTTCTTTTGTAGATACTTTTTCATCACTTTTTTCTGTAGACTTTACCTCACTTAGTAAAGAATCAAAAAGAGATACTCCTGTAGTTT
>Ga0256837_1002342_pt1 | contig 11826 bp, 12 predicted proteins | sample 4562384metaG_FD_185976 | JGI IMG/M metagenome (GOLD analysis project Ga0256837, IMG submission 185976) | Hydrothermal vent microbial communities from Guaymas Basin, Mexico - 4561-384 | ecosystem: Environmental > Aquatic > Marine > Hydrothermal vents | place: Mexico: Guaymas Basin | collected... | reverse complement strand
TTTGTCTTTTTTTCATAAAACATAATATTTGTAACTAAAAAATAAAACGACTGAAACACAAAACCAAGCAACAACCATCCAAAATATTCTTTTGCTATATAAAACTTTTCATCTACAAATATATAAAACAATACATCTCTTAAAAAGTAAACACTTAAACCAACAAGGGAAAAAAAGATAAAAAGGTAAATAGTAAATTTAAAAACTTGTTTTATATTTTTTTCTTTTAGTAATTTAAAAAACATTGGCGACCATGCCTGATTTACTGACATACTAACTAAAAGCATCAATGCAGAAAGTTGATATGCTATAGTATATAATCCTACTTGATCGTTACCTACATAATAAGATATGAAATATCTATCTGACATAGCCATAATAGTACCACTTAATGCATGTGGTATAAGTGGTATTCCAAAGTTTAAAATATCTTTAGTATATTTAAATGTAATTTTAGACAAGTAATTCATTTTATATAATAAAGATATACCAATAATTGAAAAAATAAAAAATGACACATAGGTTCCTTCAAGCCTACCTATATATCCTAATTTATACACGACAACTAGTATATAAGACAAACAAAAATCTATAATAGTTTGTCCTAGTGTAAAAAGTCCAAATCTCATAGGCTCTTGTCTTGATTGGAATAAACCTAGAACCACACTACTAATAACTCTTAAAAAAGCAAATACAACAATCCAAAGAATGAGTTCACTTTTTATATTCAATAGTGATGATAATTTATCACTAAATATAAAAACAATACTAAATAGTAATAAAAAAGATATAAAAGAGATACTTAATGCATTAGTAATATACGATTTTAAAACATTATGTTTTACTTTAAAATATTCCACATTTATAGCAGCATTTATATTTAGTAAAATCAAAGGTGTTACAAAAAGAATTGTAGTCTCAACTAAAGATAAAACACCAAAATCTTCAATACTTAGATATGCTGTTAAGATTGGTAACAATAGTAATGGAACTAAAGATTTTAGTGCATTTGTACCCCCATAGATAATGATATTTTTAGAGAGTAATTTAGTCATTAAGATTTTTAACTTCAAAATATTTTTCATAATAACTATAAACATTATCAATAGCAATTTTATATTTAGAATGACTATAGTCAAACCTAAAGCTATGAGCTTCAATATTGTATATATTTTTCATTGTTAAAAGTGCTGTAGAATAAAATGAAGCTACATTATAAGGTATTTCATCATTATATAAACCATATAACTCAACAGGATAATCCAACTGCACAACCTGAATATTTTTGAACATATTTAATTTATCTAATTTTGTTTTACTTTCACCTCTATGTGAAACATATATTATCTCTTTTGTGGCATAAAATTGTGCAATTTTTATCAATTGTTCTACATAATATTCTTCTGTAACTATCCCTATTTCAGATAACTTTAACCCTAAAAATAAAATCTTATTTTTATTTTTATTTAATTTTTCTATTTTGCTTTGAAGAGAGGTAAAATCATTTTTTACTATTGTTTGATTTTTATATGTTTTTAAATCATACATTGTAAAAAGATTATAATTTTTTGTATCTGTAAATTTTTTTTGTATATCTATAGTTTTTGCACCATCATCAAGAAGTATGATTTTTTCTTTATTGACATTTTTCATAATAAGATTTAAAAAACTTGAATCATAATTACCTATAAAAATAGTATCTATATCTTTAGGTATTTTATAAATATATTTGTAATAAAACAACTTAACATAGTCTTTAAATCTTCTATCCTTAGTGCTTATAGTTATAAACTCTATATTTTTTATATTTAATTTATCTATTACAAATTTTATTTGTTCATCATTTTGAAGCATATTAGAGAGTCTAGCTATTATTTTATAGTCAGTAATAGAGTATTTTTCAACTGCTTCACATGCATTTAAAAGTTGTAATGGTGATTCTATAAAAAATAAAGATTTCATCGTTTTATTAACACCTCAGCTAATTTAAAATCAATCTCTTCATCTATATCAATAGAATGTTTTCTATCCATAATATAAGCAAAAATATTTTCCTTTAAAAAAAAACTTTCTTCTTCCAAAAGTTTATCAGTTTTACAAATATATATTGCTCCATTTAATCTATAAAATTTATCTAAATCTTGACTTCTTTTATTTAAAACTTCCTCTTTTAAGAAATCTCCCATAGACAAAGAAGAGTCCAAAGTATTTGACCATAATGGAGAATGTTCCATTTCGCATACACTAACAACCGCATTTGCATTTTTTTGCTCTAACAACTCAATAGCTTCATCTATATGTTTTTCATTTCTAAGAGGTGATGTTGGCTGTAATAATATTAAATAATCATATTCCTTATAATTATCTAATACATGTTTTAAAACATCTATAGTAGTAGCAGTATCTGTAGCTAAATTATCAGGTCTTTTTAAAGTATCTACTTTATATCTTTTAGCAATATCTAAAATCTTATCACTATCACTACTTACTACTACTTTATCTATATATTTACTATTTTTTCCTGCTTTTATACTCCAACCTATTAAAGGTTCTCCATTTAAATCTAATATATTTTTATTTGGGAGTCTTTTACTTCCACCTCTTGCCGGAATAATTGCTAAAAATTTTCTATCTTTATACATCAAAAATCCTTTTATATTCCATCTGTGCTTGTTCAAACTGCTCTATTCTTCCTATATCAAGCCAATATTCTCTTATAGGAAATGATATAGCATTTTTATTTTGTCCTATAAGTTTTTCAAAAAGTGTAGGCATATCAAAAAACTCATTTTTGGGTATTATATCAATCGTTTCAGGATTTAATATATATATCCCTGCATTTACAAAAAATTTATGAATTGGTTTTTCATCAATAGAAATAATTTTTTCATTTTTTACATTTACTACACCAAAAGGCACTTGATACTCATATTCCCTTACTCCCATTGTAGCAATTGCTTGATGTTCTAAATGAAATTGTAACATATTTTCAAAATTTATGTTAGTAAGCAAATCTCCATTCATAACAAAAAATGGCTCTTTTGGCTTTCGATTTAAAAGACTTAAAGCCCCAGCAGTTCCCATTCTTTTATCTTCTAAAACATATTCTATATTTACATCAAAATTTTTCCCATCACCAAAATACTCTTTTATCATCTCTGCTTTATAATTTATACATAATACAAAATTAACAAATCCATATTTTTTGAAATTTTCTATAATAGTTTCAAGTATAGGTTTCCCTCCTACTTTTAATAAAGGTTTAGGAGTATCATCTGTAAGAGGTCTAAGTCTTGTTCCTAATCCCCCTACCATTAAAATTACTTTATTTGAATACTTTTTTTCTTTTAAAAGATCATCAAGTAATAATATATCAATCACTTTTTTATTTTTATCTACTATAGGAATTTGATATATCTTTTTTTGGATACAAAGCTTTATTATTTCTTCTTTATTATAATTCTCTTCTATTACAAAAGAATTTTTATTATAAATAGTTTCTATTTTATCTTCAAGTGAAAATCCATTTAAAATAGCTCTTCTAATATCACCATCTGTGATAGTTCCTAATAATTTATTCTCTTCATCTACTACTATTGCTGATTTTATAGCACCTTCATCTATAATATATAAAGTTTTCTTTATAGTGGTATTAGGAGATATTAATACATTTTTCATAAAATTTCCTTTATACTATTTACTAAATATTCAAAATCCTCATCATTATAATTTTCAAAAAGGGGAATTGAAATAATTTCATCATATAAAACATTATCTATATTAGGTTTTGGCCAATGTATTGGTAAAAATATCTGTTTTTTAAATAGTTTTTTTCTAAAAATATCTCTATCTTTTATTTTAATGACAAAAAATGAATATTTTTTTGGATTTTTATTTATACAAAACTTTCCAAATGCTTTATATAATATATCATATCTTTTTTTTCTTATAGTTTGAGATTTTTTATAATCAAATAAAGATAATAAATAAATAGATTTATCTGATATATTTCCTATACTTTTAGATTCATCTAAATATTTTTCCCCCTTATTAAAAATATTCAAATACTCTTCTTCATTTCCCTCTTTTTTATAAATAAAATCAAATTTTTTATCTTTTGCTTGATATTTAAAATTACTAAACTTATTACTATTATTTTTATTTAAAATTATATCTAAATTTGTTTTAATTAAACTACCATCTGCTAATTCTGAAATTTTCCTATAACTATTAAATCCAAACCAATTTTTAAATCCCCTATTTTCAAACTTATCAAAAAACACATTATCTTCAATTACAATTTTAGTATCTAAATCTAAAGATACATTTTGCAATATTCCAAAGTAATTTATTATATATAATACATCAAAATTTTTATTTTTAATTGTATTTTCATCTATACTTAAATCTTCATTTATATGATAAAACTCATATTTAATATTTTCATTTTCCAAAGTATTGACTACAACTTCACATAAAAAATCAGGTAATAATACCTTCTTATTTTTAAAATTTCTTAAAAATACTCTTAATGAACTTCTACCAGAATCTGTATAATAAATACTTTCATTAAATTTACACTCAATCTCACCACCAATAACTCTCATATCAACACTTTAAATCATAAAATTTTTTATTTATTATTTTTTCTAAATTTATATTTTTTAATAACTTAATTATAAAAGGTAAAGTATCATTTTTTTCATACGGATTTTTTATTGTTTTTAGTTTATCCTGAAACTCTTTTGTATATATTTGATTTATTGCATTTAATATTTCATTTTTATCTACTTTTACATCTATAACTGATTGAGCTTTAATTCTACCTTTTTGTCTATCTCCTATATTTATAGTAGCTATTTTAAAACTTGGAACTTCTACTAAACCACTTGACGAATTACCCATTACAATATCCATAAATTGTAATGCACTTAAATATCTTTTTCTACCTAAAGAATCAAATAAAACACTATTTTTATAATTTCTTACAAACTTTTCAAGTTCTTTATTTATTATTTTACCACCTTCATCAGCATTTGCTTTTGTAAAAATTATATTTGTATTTTCTAATTTAGATAAAGCACTTAATATCTCTTTTATATTCTTTTTTATATTTTTAGTATCTAATGTTTCAGGATGATATGTAAATAATATATTTTTTTTATTTAATTTAAAATTTATAGATTTTTCAAACTCCTGTTTTGATAAAAGATTATCTCTCATTCCAATCAAACCTATCTCTCCTACATTATACACTCTTGAAGGGTCTTCTCCTAATTGAATAACTCTTTTTTTATATTCTTTCGTAGCTACTAAATGAATATGGGCAAATTTTGTAATAGAATGCCTAATAGAATCATCTAATGCACCTTCTGTTATTTCTCCTCCACTAATATGAACTAATGGAATTTTTTTTACAAATGATGTATAAGCGAATGCTAATGCTTCAAATCTATCTCCTAAAACTATACATATATTAGGTTGTAATCTATCTAAAGAATCCGCATAACCTATAATACCAAGTCCAGTTGATTTAGCAATTCCAGTAGAAGAATCAGATAAAAGTAAATTTTCTATTTTTTCATCTATATTAAATCCATCTTCTTTTATCTCTTTATAAGTATTGCCAAATTCACTTGATAGATGACTCCCACTTACTAATATTTGCAATTTTAAATTTTGTTCCTTTTGAATAGCTTTCATTAATGGTTTTAAAAGTCCATAATCAGCTCTTGTTCCTGTAAATACACAAATTTTTCTCATTTTATACCTCTATTACTTCATCTATTTGAAAATCTTTATTTGCAGTTTTTCCAATTATAAAATCCCAATATTTAGCTTCAATACCATAACCAACTCTTTTTGTAGTCAAATTGTTTTCACTAAATTTTTCACCCTTTTTTATTTCCTTTTGTGCCACTATACTTTTTCTAACAATCTTTATATTTGGTTGTTCACTTGGACTTGGTTTTTTAATTCCATCTCCTAATGCTAACTCTATATTTCTTATAGCTGTTACCATATTTTTAAGTTCTTGTGGGTCTAAACTAGCTTTATGGTCAGGTCCATCCATATTTTTATCCAGTGTAAAATGTTTTTCAATTACTTTTGCTCCTAAACTTACTGCTGCAATCGGGATTTCAATCCCTAATGTATGGTCGCTATATCCTACATTTACCTTAAAAGTTTCTTTAATTGTAAGCATTGCTTGTAAATTCACATCTTTCATAGGAGTAGGATACTCTGTATTTGCATGTAATAGAGTAATATTTTCTTTTTTTGTACCTGCTTGTATAATAGTATTCAAAGCTGTTTCAATTTCAGCTATATTACCCATTCCGGTAGATAAAATAATTTTTTTATTAAAACTAGCAATTAATTTTAAAAAAGGAATATTTGTAAGTTCACCTGAACCTATTTTAAAAATATCTTGTAAATTCAATAAGAATCTTGCACTTTCCGCTTCATCTGGTGTAGATAAAAACATTATTTCCTGCTTATCACAATACTCTTTTAATTCCAAAAAATTATCATAACTTAACTCTAACTTTTTTAACATATCATATTGAGATTCTTCTACATTTGTATTTTCAATCTGATACTTAGCTTGAATAGCTTCTTTTGTAACTAATAATTCTGTCTTCCAAGTTTGAAATTTTACAGCGTCAACCCCTGCTTCTTTTGCTTTATCTATAAGTTTTTTTGCTAAATTAATATCTCCATTGTGATTAACTCCAGCTTCTGCTATTATAAATACACTCATTTTATCTCCAATCTATATTTTGAAAAATATTTAATATCTTGTTTATTTTGTTTTAACCATAAATTATTTAAATAATCATACTTTTCTTTATTATAAATATTCCCAGCTATATAAAAAGGTTTAATTAGTTTTGAAAACTTTTTTTTAAATTTATATAAAGAATCATTTTCATCACCACTAAGCCCACCTCCTAAAATAAAATATTTTATTCTTAATTTTTGAGCCTCTTCAAACCCTTTATGCAATAAAGCATAATTAGCATTTAATCTATAAGACAATTCACTATTTGCTGATAGATGATAATAACTAAATTCACTAAATATAAAAAAAGCCATAGCGATTATCTCATCATTATATTTAACTTCATATAATTTAACATTTTCTAAATCCAATAAATTATTAAAATAATTTTTCTTAAAAAAATAAAAATTATCTGCACTATTTTTTTGCATAGTATAATAATATAACTCTGTAAATTTATCAATATTTTTGCTTTCTATAATTTCTAATTTTTTTAAAGAATTTTTTACTGTATTTCTAACTTTTGATACATAACTACTCATAACATCTTCATTTAAATTTTTGATAACTACATTTCTATCTAATATACAAAAATCAAACACTTCTTTTGAAAACTCATTAAAAGGATGAAACCTTATAAATTCAGCAATAATATTTTGTTTTTGACATTCTTTTTTATACTCTTCTAAAGCATTTTGAAGAAAATTTTTATCATTTGTATTAGATACAAATCCACCATATCCATAAGCACTTTCTAAATCATATATTTCTTCTTGAATTTTAATATTACCTACTTTTAAAATAGGTCTTTTGATAGAAATATTATAAAAATAGAAATTTTCCTTTTTATATTCAAATTCAAAGACTTCTTCATTTTCTTTTAAATATAATTCTATATACTTCCTATTATAAGATATATCATTTAATAAATTCAAAACACCACTCCACTCGGAATATTAACTACTCTATCTTCTAAAAACTCAGAATTACTTAAATCAGTTTTTTGACACTCTTTATACATAGGAAGTTTATTCATTAAAGTCCAAATAGGTCTAGTCATTACACCATTTTCATTTGTGCATTCTAAAAATTCATCTCTTTTTTGTCTATTTTCGAACTTTACAGCATTTAGCCAAAAATTACTTTTTGCTTCTTTTAGCTCATCTACAAACATATTGCAAAAAAACTCTTTATATTTTTTTGCTAATTCTCTTTTATTTTTTAAATACTTATCAAGATTTTCAAGTTGAGCTAGAAGTAACGCTGCATTTATATTTGGCATTCTATAATTATACCCTATTTCATCATGAAAATATTCCCATTTATGAGGAACTTTTGCAGTAGTTGAGATATATTTAAGTTTTTTTGCTATTTCTTCATCATCTGTTACAATAATTCCTCCACCACCACTTGTTACTATTTTATTTCCATTAAAACTAAAAACTCCTATTTTTCCAAAAGTTCCAGTATGTCTATTTTTATAAAAACTTCCTAAACTCTCGGCACTATCTTCTATAAGTTCTAAATTCCATTTATTACAAATATTTTTTATTTCATCAATCCTACAAGGATGCCCAAAAGTATGCATAGGTAATACTGCTTTTATTTGTTTTTTTGTTATTTTATTAATACATTTATTATCTTTTATTTCACAATTTTGTTCTAAAAACTCTTCTAAACTTTTAGGACTCATTCCCAATGTATCTAAATCTACATCTACAAAAATTGGACTTGCCCCTGTATAATTAATTGCATTTGCAGTCGCTACAAATGTAAGAGGTTGAGTAATTACTTCACTATTTTCATCTACTCCTAATACCTTTAAAGCTAAAAACAATCCATTTGTTCCATTTACTACTGCAATCGCAAATTTACTTCCTACATAATTTGCTATCCATTTTTCTACTTCATCTACATATTTACCTACACTTGATACAAAAGTAGAATCAATACATTCATTTAAATATTTTTTTTCATTCCCTATAAATAAAGGTTCGTGTAAAGCTATAAACTTTTTATTTTTATAAATATTCTTAATAAAACTTATAATATTTTCACATTTTTCCATCTAAATATTTCCCTTTTTCTATATGCTTAAATTCAGGTAACATATATTCAAATAATTCAACTATCTCTTTTTTATTCCAATTTAAACTTTTTTTATATACATCTATTTTATTTAAAAAATATCCAAGTTTTTCATTATCAAAAATAGGTTCATTTTTTATCACACCTAAACCATTAAATCTATCCCAATCAATCACATTTTCATCTGTGTAAAATTCTTCAAAATCTTTTTCTCCTGTTGTATCACTTTTTGTAAATAAACAAGGCCAATATTTGAGTTTTGAATTTTGAGTGTTTATTTTTGAATTAAAAAACTCTCTTGCTTCATCTTCATCTTTACATAAATAAGGTTCATATCCTTTCATTTTTAGATAGTTTATTGCTATTTCAGAAAAAGTCATTAAATGTAAATTTTCACTAAGTTTTGGGAAAAATATATCTCTATTTTCTCCAAATATAGCACTCATAAGACAAAGTTCTCCACTCTCTTTTGGTGTTACAAAATATCTTTTTATATCATTTGGAGCTACTATTGGTTGATTTTTTTCAAGTCTTTTATTAAATGAATGAAGTAAACTTCCATCACTAAAAGCAACATTTGCAAACCTTGCAGTTGATACATTTATATCCAAACTTCTTCTCATCAAAAAAAGTTCCATTATTCTCTTACTTGCACCCATCATATTTACCGGATTTGTAGCTTTATCAGTAGATACACAAAAATATTTTTTTGCTTTATTTTGAATAGATTGAAGTAATGTTTTTTCTGTATTTAATATATTCACTTCTATCATTCTCATTAAAGTAAAAGGATCTTTTTCACTTCTTACATGTTTTAATGCAGAAAAATTTAAAACATAGTCAAATTGTTGATTTTTTATAAATGCTTCATATTCAAAACTTCCTACATCAAGTGCAAAAGTTTTAAATTCTCCATCAATATACCCTAAACTACTTCTTAAATCTCTTACAACTTCAACTAAATTATTTTCACTTATATCCACTACATATAATTTTTTAGGATTTCTTTTAAAAATTTCTTTTACTGTAGCACTTCCTATACTTCCTGCTCCTCCAATTACTAAAAATGAAGAAGAAGAAATAATTTTATTTAACTCTTTTTCATATTTTTTAATATCTGTTTTAAAAAGTTCTTTATCTCTTCCTATAAGTTTTAATATTTGCATTATATCATCTTCTCCCATTCAAGTGCTTTTTTACAAATTAACTCCAAATTATCATATTTAGGTTGCCAATTCATCTCTTTTTTTATTTTGCTGTTATCTGAAATCAAAAGTGCTGGATCCCCTGCCCTTTTTGGAGCAATTTCTACTTTAAAGTCATTTCCACTTACTTTTTTCATAGTTTCAATTACTTCTTTTACACTATAACCTTTTGAATAACCTACATTAAAAATATTACTGTTATTATAACATAAATACTCAATTGCGTCAATATGTGCTTTTGCTAAATCATCTACATCTATATAATCTCTAATACAAGTGCCATCAGGTGTATCATAATCATCTCCAAAAATATACATTTTATCTCTTTTTCCTAATGCAGTTTCGGCTGCTACTTTTATTAGATGAGTAGCATTTTTAGTTGATTGACCGATTATTCCCTCTTTATCGGCACCCGCTACATTAAAATATCTAAAAATCACATATTTCATATCACTAATTTTAGATATATCTTGAATTATTTTTTCACTAAATAGTTTGCTTTGTCCATAGGGATTTATTGGATTTTTTGGAAATTCTTCATCTATTCCATTTATAGCATCTTTTAAATTAGGTTCACCATAAACTGCTGCTGTTGAAGAAAATATAAACTTTTTAACTCCACTTTTTGCAGCACAATTAGCTAAATTTGTAGTATTTGCTGTATTGTTTAGATAATATTTTGCTGGATTTTCCATACTTTCTGGCACAATTAAACTCGCAGCAAAATGGACAATCGTATCAAATTTTTCTTCATTTAAAATTTTTTCTACTTTATCCCACTCTTTTAAATCTTGGTTTATAAATTTAAAATTTTTTATTTTTTGTAGAGTTTGAATAGTTTTATCAAATCCTGTAACTAAATTATCTAATACTACTATTTCAGTGTTTGTCGTTTGTAATAATTGCTTTACTAAATGACTTCCTATATAACCTGCTCCACCAGTTATTAAAATTTTAGATGTTAAATGTTTAATGTTAGATAAATTTTTATTGTTCATATTATTTTCCTTGTGATGATTTAACTATTTTAGTCAAAATTTTTATAAGAGATTCTATCTCTTCTAATAATTGTTTAGTTTTTTCCTTGTCTCTGCTGATATATCCACTGTCTATTAATAAATTTAACCAATATCTAGTTTCTAATGCTTCTTTTGATGAAATACTTATTTTTGCAATAAAATCTTTTTTGCTAATAGCGGCTTGTGATTCCTGTACATTCGCCCCAATAGAAGTCCCACTTCTTAAAAGTTGCTTAGATAATACATATTCTCTCTTTTTAATTGACAAATATTTATATAACTCTATTATCATTAAAGCAAAAGTATAACTTTTTTAACTATTAAATTATCATCTAACATTTAAAATCTTTCATTTATCATCTATTTTTATTTCCTCTTTAATCTTTTCAAACAACTTTTTCCCAATCCCTTTAACTTTCATAATATCTTCTATTTTTGTAAAAGGGTGTTGTTTTCTATATTCTATAATTGCTGCTGCTTTTGAATGTCCAATCCCTTTTAGTGAATCTAATTGCTCTATTGAAGCTTTGTTTATATCTATTTTTGCAAATAAACTCACAATCAAAAGGCTTAATATTAAAATAATTTTTTTCATAACATCCTTTTTTTTAATAAAATTATAACAAAATTTAAAGTAATTTTTTTATACTCTATTAAATAATTTACACTATTTAACTATTTTTTCTATTAAACTTATAAAATTTGGATTAAATATAGTAAGTGCAAATGT
>Ga0256837_1002341_pt1 | contig 11829 bp, 12 predicted proteins | sample 4562384metaG_FD_185976 | JGI IMG/M metagenome (GOLD analysis project Ga0256837, IMG submission 185976) | Hydrothermal vent microbial communities from Guaymas Basin, Mexico - 4561-384 | ecosystem: Environmental > Aquatic > Marine > Hydrothermal vents | place: Mexico: Guaymas Basin | collected... | reverse complement strand
TTTGAGTAAGCTCATAAAAGTCTTCAAACTCACTAGCATATTCTTCAAGATATTCCTCGTCACATCCATTTTCTATATGTAAAAAACGACTAAAAAGCATAGCCAATTTTAAATCACCATGAGGTTTTATCTGTAGATGTAAATCTGAATCTTTTGCTATTTGAGTTTTAATAGGGTCTATAACTATGATAGTTTTATCTTTTATAAATGGTAACAAATGACTAGATGTTGTATGTGGATTTCTACCCCAAAATATCACAACCTCTGACTTTGCTATCTCAGATATAGGCATATTCTTATTACTACCTCTACCCTCTAAGATTCCAGCTTCCCCTGCACCATCACAAAGTGTTCCATTGGTTAATGTAGCACCAAATGAACTAAAAAAATTATCTGTAATCTCTTGCATTAAGCCAAAATTGCCACTACCTCTGTAGTGTAAAACATCACTACTTTTATTAGTTTTTAAAATCTTATTTAGTTTAGATAAAGCTTCATCAAGTGTTATCTCTTTTCCCATATATCTAGGTTTTGTGATAGTTTTATGTGAATCATAATGGTTTAAATGTGGACATAAAAAACCTTGAGTATGTCCATCTTTAAAACCTTTTAATTTTCCATCATCATAGATAATTTCACATCCATCATAACAATCAAGAGGACAAGCTGTTTTATTATTCATCTCTTAATTCTATTTTTACCAATTTAGAAAAAACTTTTGGCGATTTTATAATTATTTCAGCTTTATATTTAGATATATTTTTACTATCTGCTATATTTATAATTCTATCTATTTTATAATCTGTTTTTACACCATCAATATATATACTTTTTGATTTATACTCTAACATATCTTCACTATCTAAAAATATAATCAATTTTGCTTTTGATATATCAGCTACTTTAGCTAAAGGTGTTGATATATTTACAACTTGCCCCTCTTTTACTAAAAGTTCATAAAGTACAAAATCTTTTGCTTTTAAGTTTTTATCAGCTATTTTCTTTTCTAAAAATGCTATTTTAAATTTTAAATCTAATATATTAATTTTATAATTATCTATCTCTTTTTTTGTACTTAAATATTGATTTTCACTTAAAATTAAATCATAAAATTCTCTATTTTTTTCAACATCAGATTTAATTTTTAAAGAGGCTATTCTCTCATAGTTTTTTCGTTTTTTTTCTAATAATTTTTCTGTATTTTCTAAAATAACACTATTAGAATTTAAAATAGTATTTAAAGAAACTAATTTTTCTTTAGTAAACTTCAACTCTTTTATATTTAAGCTTGAATCTACCTCTATATAAGAAGTAGATGATAATCTTTTTCCTAACATATTCTCAGCACTAAACACTACCAAACCAGAAACATTTGATGATATATCTCTAATCTCATAAGGTTCTATTTTTGAATAGTAAACATTTGAGAATAGTAAACTAGAGATAAAAAACAGTAAAAATATGATTTTCATATACAAACCTTTTAATTAATTAAAGTTATTTTACCATTTCATTATTAACATTCAAGCATATTTCATATTCTTTTAGATATTATTAAGTAAGATTTATATAAAGGTTTTTTATGTCTGTTTTAGATAATGTAGATGCTGCCACAAATTTAGCGAAAAACAATGAATTACAACTACTTGTTTTTAGAATAAGTGAGAAAGATGACTCTGCATATTATGCAATAAATGTTTTTAAAACAAGAGAAGTTGTAGAAGCTAGAAACCATTTCTTAACTCAAATACCATCCTCTCATCATTTATTAGAGGGAACTATTATCCTTCGTGGTTTACAAATTCCTATTTTAAACTTACCTGAATGGTTAAGCCATAGTTTATCAAAAGAAGATATTGCAAAATCAAATATTCTAATTTGTGATTTTAATGGTGTAATAATAGGGTTAAGAATTATGTCTGCATATAGAGTAATTAAGAAAAATTGGAATGATATGCATGCTCCTGATAGTTATAGGCTCTCTGATGATGGTGTCGTTATAAATGATACTAGACTCGATGATGGTAGTTTATGTCTTATTTTAGATTATGAAAAACTTTTATCTGATGTTATCCCTCAAGCTATGGTTGATGTTCTTGAATCTCCAAGTAATATTCAAGATGTCCCTCTTCCAGCTAAATTAGCTAATGGTGAAGTATTAATTGCTGAAGATTCAAAAACAGCACAAAAACATCTAATTCAAATATTTAGAAATTCTAATTTAAAAATGCAACTATTTGATAATGGTAAAAAACTTGTAGATTATATTTTTGCAATGGATGATCCATCTATTATACCTGCTATCATTACAGATATAGAGATGCCTGAAATGTCAGGTTTTACTGTTATTCAAACTCTTAAAAAGAATCCAATAACAAAAGATATTCCTATAATTGTAAATAGTTCTATGACAGGACACAATAATAAAAGAGAAGCTGAAATGCTAGGTGCAAATAGATTTATAGATAAAACTAAAAGTCATAATGTCATACCTTTAATTATAGAAGCAATGGAAAATATTTAATTAGAAGTTTTAAAAATTATTTATAAGTGGATAAAATCCACTTATAAATTTATTCAATAGTTAAGAAAAACTACTGAAATAATGAGATAAGTACACCAGCTGCAACAGCTGAACCAATAACACCTGCAACATTTGGACCCATTGCATGCATAAGAAGCATATTTGTACGGTCATACTCCATACCAACTTTATTTGATACACGAGCTGCCATAGGAACTGCTGAAACACCAGCTGAACCAATTAATGGATTAATTTTATGTCCAGGGAACATATTCATAACTTTAGCCATAATAACACCTGAAGCAGTACCAACAGAGAATGCGATAATACCAAGAGCCATAATAAACATAGTATCAGGAACTAAAAATTGATCTGCTGCTAGTTTAGAACCAACACCAAGACCTAAGAAAATAGTTACAGTATTAATAAGTGAATTTTGAAGAGTATCATTAAGACGCTCAACAACACCAGATTCTTTTAAGAAATTACCAAACATAAATGCACCGATTAGTGGTGTTGATTCTGGTAAAACTAAAATAGCAAGAGTTAGAACCATTACTGGGAAAACTAATTTCTCTAAACGAGATACATGACGAAGTGTTGTCATCTTAATTTTTCTCTCAGCTTCAGTTGTTAATGCTTTCATAATTGGAGGTTGAATAATTGGAACCATAGCCATATAACTATACGAAGCAACTGCAATAGCACCTAAAAGTTCAGGAGCAAGTTTAGTAGCAATAAATATAGAAGTTGGACCATCTGCCCCACCAATAATAGAGATAGCACTAGCTTGTTGAAGAGTAAAGTCAACAAAACCCATTTGAGTTAATGCAACAGCACCAACTAATGTTCCAAAAATACCAAACTGAGCAGCTCCACCAAGAAGTGCTGTTTTAGGGTTTGATAAAAGTGGACCAAAATCAGTCATAGCACCAACACCCATAAAGATAATAATAGGAAACATCTCATTAGAAAGACCCATAGCATAAATAACACCTAAGAATCCATGATCACCAGCGATTCCAGCTACTGGAATGTTTGCAAGAAGACCACCAAATGCGATTGGTAAAAGTAATAATGGTTCAAAACCTTTCTTAATTGCTAACCAAAACAAAAAGAAAGTAACAAGAATCATAATAATACGACCCCATGATTTATGAAAATCACTCATTTCTGAACCATCGGCACTTAATTCATTTGGATCAGGATTCAAAAATGCTGCTATACCAGTTGAATTTAAAAATCCACCAACCATTTCAGAAAATGGTTTAGTTTGGTATGTTTCTTCCTGATGTGCAGAAAGAGTTTCAGCTGAATGAGCTGTATTTGCACTAAGTGCAGTAAAACTAAACACCATAAATAGTGTAAGTAATTTTAAAACAAAAAATTTCATCTGATTATCCTATAACTGCTACGACTTGACCTTCTACAACTTTATCGTTTGTAGCGACAGTGATAGATTTAACTACTCCACCTTTTGGAGCAACAACATCTATCTCCATTTTCATAGATTCTAAAATCATAATAACATCACCCTCATTTATACTTTGACCTGGATTAGTAACAATTTTCCAAACATTACCCGGAAGAAGTGCTTTGATTTCAATATCACTACTTGAAGCTGTTGGGGCTGGAGTTGATGGAGCTGTACTCTCACCATTTACTGCTGTTACTTGAATATCTGCATCACCTTCGGCAACTTGAACACTAAACTTTTGACCATCTACTACTACTGTATAATTTCCACTACCCATATTTTCTTTTCCTTCACAATCATTTTTCATTTCTGATAATTTTCTAACATTTAACTCGCCTTCACCTTTTAGGAATGCGATACCTTTCTCTTGACAAGCTGCTGCGATAAAGATATTTTCTTCTGTAATCTCTAAATCTTCAGCTTTTAGTTTATCTATAGCATGTTGAAGAGATTTTGTTTCATCAGCATTTGCTATATCAATAGCATTTTCAGTTGTAGGTTCTAAACCTAATTTTTCTGAAGCAATTTTTACAATTTCGGGATCTGGAGCAACTGGTGTCTTACCAAAATAACCAAGAACCATTTTTCCATAACCTGGAGCAATAGCTTTCCAAGGACCTTGCATAACATTGTTAAGTGCTTGTTGAAAATAAAATTGACTTACTGGAGTTACAGAAGTACCATAACCACCTTTTTCAACTACCTCTTGCATAGCAGCGATAACATCAGGAAACTTATCTAAAATATCATTATCTCTCATCATCTGAGTGTTTGCTGTTAAAGCACCACCTGGCATTGGTGAGAATGGGATAATTGGAGATACCATAGTAGCTTCAGGTGGAACAAAATAATCTGAAAGACAAGATTGTAACTCTTTTTCATAAGTTAAAATTTTACCAATCTCTAAACCGCCTAAATCAAAATTCATACCTTTTGTAGCATGAAGCATAGTAAGCATATCTGGTTGAGAAGTTCCTCCACTAACTGGAGAAGCAGCCATATCAATACCATCAATTCCAGCTTCTAATGCAGCCATATAAGCAGCAACAGAAACACCAGCAGTTTCATGTGTATGAAGACGAAGATGTGTACCTTTTGGAACAAGTTTTCTAGCCATTTTAATAGTTTCGTAAACTTTGTTAGGGTTAGAAGTACCACTAGCATCTTTGAAACAGATAGAATCATAAGGGATTCCAGAATCTAAAATATCTTTAAGTGTTTTTTTATAAAAATCAACATCATGAGCACCTTGACATCCTGGTGGTAAATCCATCATAGTCACAACAACTTCATGTTTTAGTCCATAATGAGCAATTCTTTCACCTGAATACTTTAAGTTTTCAACATCATTAAGAGCATCAAAGTTTCTAATAGTAGTTGTTCCATGCTTTTTAAACAGTTTAGCATGTAAATCAATCAGTTCTTTTGAACCAGTATCAAGCATAACTGTATTAACACCACGAGCTAGTGTTTGAAGATTTGCATCTGGTCCAACTATCTCACGGAATTTATCCATCATCTCAAAAGCATCTTCTCTCAAATAGAAATATAGTGATTGAAATCTTGCTCCACCACCAAATTCATAATGAGTTATACCTGCTGTTTTTGCAGCTTCAACAGCTGGAAAAAAATCGTTCATTAGAACACGACCACCAAATACTGATTGGAAGCCATCTCTAAAAGTTGTATCCATTACATCTATAAATTTTTTAGCCATAATTATCCTTAACCTTGTCTATGATGAGCTATCGCTGCTGTGATAGCTGCAATAATTTTTTTATTATCTTTTTGATTTTCCACTGGTGCATTTGCATTTAATTGCGGTTCAGGGAAAAATTTATGTATAACATATGACATTAAGTTCATCATTAATATCAATACAACGAGAAACATAAAAACAGTTCCCATCCCTAGAGCCATAAATTTAAAGCCCTCCATTACGAGGTTAGTTTCCATAAATCACCTTTATATCAGAATTTGTGGGGCTAGTATAGTATAAAGATGTTTAAAGAAAGTTTTATGCTATTTTTTAATTTTTCTAAATTAGCTAATTTGTTACCTTTTGATTATATACTTTCAATTATCAAATTAGGATGTGTAAAATATGGAAAAGAAAAGTGTTAAAAATTTCGGATTAATTAATTCAATAGAGGGTTATTCTTATTTAGTATTATTATTTATAGCAATGCCTTTAAAATATATGGCTGGTGTAGTAATAGCTACAAAAATTGCAGGTATGATTCACGGTATTTTATTTATCGCTTTTTGTTTACTTTTAGTTCAAGCAGGAAAAGATGCTAAATGGTCATTAAAAGATAGTATCGTCTTTTTTATAGCTTCACTTATACCATTTGGAACTTTTTTTACAAAGAAAAAAATAAAATCTTACGAATAGTAAAAATAAAAGTAATTTTTTGATAAAATTATGAAAAAGAAGGATATTAACTTATGATTGCAGGTATGAATGAACAAGATTTTATAGCATATATTATTTTTGGATTAGCACTAAATTTTGGATTTTCTATAATATTTGGTATCTATTTGAGTAAAAATATTGGTTTACATGAGATGATGAAAACCAAAGGTGATAAACAACAATCTTTTTTGGTTAGTATAAGTTTAATAGTTCCATTTGCAAAAATGGCTATAACTATGTATAGAGTCGCAATACTTCAAATCTATTTTTTAAATCGTGGTTTTTCACATAAAGAGTTTTGGATATATATGACACACAATAAAAGTTAATTCTTTTGTTGTTCCACCAATTCAGCTAAACATTTACCTGGTATGTTTTCACTCCACATACCTTTCTTATCATACTTAGCCCTACTTTGGGCTTTCATAAATGAATACTGAAATTCTCTATCTTTAAACCTTGGTCTCATAATCGCAACACCCTCTTCCAAAAGTATTTCGGATAATGTTTTTTGTCCATTTGAATAAAGTAAACACTCATTATTCTTAAATTCAAAATGATACATTTGCCTTACTTTTAAAATATATTGCGATATATATTTTAAATGAATATTTTTTTTATATAATTTTTTTATACTATTTTGACATACATCATTATTTTCATTTGCAAATTTCAGCTCTTCTATAGAGATAACACCATAAGTTTTACAAATAAAATGGTAATTTCCTATATTGAAAGTTTGATAATTATTATTTATAACATTTAGTAAAATAGCTAAACTTGGTTCTTTAGCATTTAAAGTAAAATTCATTAATATTTGTATTACTACAAAAATCATAATCTTATTTATATATAGTTTTAACATGGTATAATAAATCCTTAAAATTTATGCTAAATAAGGGTGTTTATGATTGACTTCAAATTAAAACTTATTCTCAGCCTACTTAGTGGGGTAGTTTTTTCATTTATCTTTATTTTATTGGCTTTTATATTACCTGTAAAAGAAAAACAAACTAAACTTATTATAAAACCAAAAGGTACATTAGAGAGAGTTTCTCTATCTGCAAACAAACATCTAAAAGATTAATGAGTGCTAAAAAGCACTCATATAAAAAGCTTATAAAGCTTTAGTCATAATTCTATTTAATCTAGCTATAAAATCAGCAGTATCACCTATCTCTTGACCATCAAAAAGTTTTGCTTGGTCTAAAAGTACATGAGCAGCATCATTTACAAGATTTAGATCAGATGAATCTTTAAGCTTTAGTAAAAGTTCATGATTAGGATTTATTTGAAGAATCGGAGCTGGTTCTGGAGTATCACCACCTTGACCCATTTGCTTCATCATTTGAGCCATCATATAAGATGGGTCTTCTTTATCTATTTTAATTGCAACTGGAGAATCAGTTAAATCAGAAGTTGTTTCAACAGATTTTACACTTTCACCAAGTGCATCTTTGAACTCTTTTGCTAAACCTTCATAAGTTTTAGCAACCTCTTCCTCAGCTTTTTTCTCCTCTTCAGTTTCTTCAAACTTAGCATCAGCAACAGCAACAAGTTTAAAATCTTTATATTCAGTTACCATTGGGAAGATGATCGTATCAACCTCTTCATTAAGCACTAAAACATCAAGACCTTTAGCTTTGAATCTCTCAAGTGCAGGAGATGATTTTAACATAGCTAAAGAAGTTTTACCCGTAATATAATAAATCTCTTTTTTATCTTCATCTACATTTTTAACAAACTCTTCAATCATAACCGTTTCATTAGAATTAAGAGTGTTAAACTTCATAAGTTCTAAGATTTTTTCACGATTATCAAAGTCGTTGTAAAGACCCTCTTTAAGTACATTTCCAAATTCAGCATAGAAAGTTTCATATTTTTCTTTATCTTTTTTAGACATTTTAGCTAACTCAGATAAAACTTTTTTAACAGAAGTTTTCTTGATTTTGTCCATAGTTGGGTTTGATTGTAAAATTTCTCTTGAAACATTTAGTGGTAAATCTTTAGAATCTATTACACCTCTTAGGAATCTTAGGTAAGTTGGCATAAGTTCTTTTTCATCATCTGTAATGAAAACACGGTTGATATATAGCTTGATTCCTGTTTGGTAATCAACTCTATATAAATCAACAGGTGCTTTAGATGGGATATAAAAAAGTGTTGTATATTCAACAGCACCTTCAGCTTTGTTGTGCATCCAAGTTAACGGCTCTTCACTAGAATGAGCTATAGAGCTATAAAAATCTTTATACTCTTCATCAGTTACATCTTTTTTAGCAATTGTCCAAAGTGCATTTGCTTTATTGATTTGCTCATTTTCTATCTCAGTTTTTGATGGTTCTAACTCCTCTTTACCCTCATCATCCATAACAGCTGGAATATGTTTCTCTTTATCCATAAAAATTTGGAAAGGGATATGGTTAGAATATTTTTTGATAATAGTTTCGATTCTACTTGTTTCTAAAAACTCATCTTCATCTTCTTTAAGGTGCATAACTATAGTTGTACCATGACCATCTTGTGTAGTATCTTCTATCTCAAAAGAACCATCACCTGTACTTGTCCATAAAAGAGCTTTATCTTCACCAGCTTTTTTAGTTGTAACTTCTACTTTATCAGCAACCATAAAACAAGCATAAAAACCAACACCAAACTGACCGATAAGGTTAGAATCTTCTTTTTGGTCACCAGTAAGGTTCTCTAAAAATGCTTTAGTACCAGATTTTGCGATAGTACCAAGATTATTCATTAAATCTTCTTCATTCATACCGATACCAGAATCTTTAATAGTAAGAGTTTTAGCCTCTTTGTTTGCTACTATGTCAATTCTTGGTGAGAAAGATACATCTTTATATTTATCATCTGTTAAAACTAACATATTTAGTTTATCAAGTGCATCTGAAGCATTTGAAACTAACTCACGGATAAAAATCTCTTTATTTGAATATAATGAGTGAATCATAAGGTGTAATATTTGATTTGCTTCTGTTTGAAACTGATGTTTTGCCATTTTGTAAATCCTTCTTTTAAAAATTAATATAATTCTACACTAGAAAAGTTAATAAAATAGCTAGAATCAACTTTCTTTAGTCTTAGTAACTAAAGTTTATTTAGTCTATTTTTAAATTTATTTATTTTTGCTATAATTTTTTAAAATTCAAGATAAAAGTAGGAATATATGCAAGATGATTATATAGAGATGAGAGAAGATGTTCCAACATTAAATTCAAAAAAATGTAAAATTATCTCTTTTTTTATCCGTATATTTTTACAATTTACAACTTTTATAAATGCTTTAGTTGCATTTTATCTATATGATTATTTTATAGCTTTATTAGTTTTAGTTCTTAGCTTCATAATTATGGGAATAATTCGTTCTAAAATAAGTAATAGTGTAATTCCACCAAATCAAAGAGAATATCCATATACTGATAAAGATATAGCTGATTGGTACACTGCAAAAGATATATGTTTCTAAACTTCATAGTTTCTCCATAATTATTAAATAGTATTCATACACAAAACTATACAAAGGGTAAATAATGAAGATATTTTCTGAAGATGGGATGTGTTTTGTTGATATGGAACATGCACTAACCATCAACGAAGTAAGTGCATTTAAAAAAGATCTAATTCCCCTACTCGCTACTGATAAAGAGTTTTTAATCCACTGTATCGACTTAAAAGAGATTGATTCTGCTGGTTTACAAATTCTGATTTCCCTAAAAAAACAACTAGAAACTGAAAAAATAAAATTTGAAGTAACTGCTGGAAAAAAGCTAAAAGAGTTTATCTCTTTTTTTATGCTTGGTGAATACTTCGCAGGAGATATAGTATGAATCTTGATTTTATAGATATGCTTGATGGCTATAAAGCTGAAAATGATGAGCTTCTTCAAAATATGGAAGATTCTCTTATGGATATTCAAGAAAATGGTATGGACGATGAAAACATAAATGCTGTTTTTCGTGCTGCTCATACTATTAAAGGTAGTTCTGGGATGTTTGGAATTGACTATATTGTTGATTTTACACATATAGCAGAGAATTTACTTGACAAAATTAGAAACCATAAGATAGAGATAAATGATGAAATAATTGAGATTCTCTTAGCTTGTAAAGATCAGATGCAAACACTTATAGATTTTGTTATGAGTGACCCTGAGGGAACACCTAATGAAGAGATTCAAAGTACAAGTGAAACACTTATAAATGAGTTAGCAGTTTACTTAAAAAATGACACTCCTACCGAAAAACCTAAAGATGATACTAAACAGGTTGAAACTACAAAAACTCAAGAAAAAACTGAAACCACTCTAAATGAGTATAAAATTAATATTGATTTTGGAATTGATATTTTTGACCATGGTTTTGATACATATACATTTATAAACTATCTACAAGAGATTGGTGAGATAAAAAATATAAAAACAGACTTAGAATCTATACCTGCCCTAGCAGATATAACACCTACAGATTGTTATATGTCTTATATTATAGATTTCCATAGTGAAAAAGATTCTAGTGTTGTTGAAGCTGCTTTTGATTTTATAAAAGATAGTTCTACTATAGTTGTAGAAAATCTAACTAAACCTACTATAGTAATTCCAGAAGTTGTTAAAGATGAAAAAGTAGAAGAGAAAGCACCTTTAGAGATTAAACAAACTCCTAAAAAAAATGTTCCTAAAATCAAAAAAACTACCTCTGCTGTAAAACAAACTAACTTTATCCGTATAGAAGCTAGTAAAGTAGATAGCTTAATAAACCAAATTGGTGAGATGGTAATTGCAAATGCTGCTGTTATGCAAAAAGCAACTGATTTTAAAAACTCTGAACTTATGGAAACTGTTTCAACAGTTACTAGAATGTTGGAAGAGGTTCGTGAAAATGCTATGCAGATTCGTATGGTTCCTATAGGTGAAACATTTAACAAATTTAAAAGAATCGTACACGATACAGCAAATAAAGTTGGGAAAAAAGTTGATCTAGTTATAAATGGTGGAGATACTGAGCTAGATAAAACTGTTATAGAAAAAATAGCTGACCCCTTAGTTCACCTCATAAGAAACTCTGTTGACCACGGAATAGAAGCCCCAGAAGATAGAAAAAAATTTAATAAACCTGATGTTGGTGTACTTCAACTAAATGCTTACCATGATGCTGGTTCTATCGCTATAGAGATTATAGATGATGGTAAAGGTCTTGATGCTGATTTACTTTTAGCTAAAGGGATTGAGAAAGGTTTAGTTAGTCCAGATGATAATTTAAGTGAAAAAGAGATTTTTGATTTAATTTTACAAGCTGGATTCTCAATGGCTAAAGAGGTTAGCGATATATCTGGTCGTGGTGTTGGTATGGATGTTGTAAAACGAAATATTAGCGATTTACACGGTAGTATAGAGATAGATAG
>Ga0256837_1002339_pt1 | contig 11840 bp, 11 predicted proteins | sample 4562384metaG_FD_185976 | JGI IMG/M metagenome (GOLD analysis project Ga0256837, IMG submission 185976) | Hydrothermal vent microbial communities from Guaymas Basin, Mexico - 4561-384 | ecosystem: Environmental > Aquatic > Marine > Hydrothermal vents | place: Mexico: Guaymas Basin | collected... | reverse complement strand
ATCTACCATATTTTGATGATTACTTACATATAAATTTGCACTTTCATCAACATCACCTATTATCTCTACTTCCGTAGTAAATGTAGGAATAGATTTTCTTGAAGCCCATTTTCTAAGAGAAAAATGATACTTTGGAAACAGTTTCATCAAAAAAGATGTAATTGCAAATACAACAAAGTTTTTAAACACTATCCAGTACGATTTTAATTTATTCATCTTTTACCCATCCTATATGTTTATTTATCTCTATTTTTTTATATCCATTTTTTTCTAGTAATACTTTAACTTTAACATCTTTTTGTAAAATCATAAAAGTTGTAGAGTTTTTAAAAGGCAATACTTTTACCTCTCTACCTTTTTGTAGATAAATCTCTTTTTTTGGTAAATTTAATACTACTAAAATTGCTACTACTATCAAAAGTAAAATTATATAAATAATTTTTCTTCTATAAATATATAAAACTATCCACAACACTAATATAATAACCAATAATAAATTAATTAAATATAAATTACTTTTTGCCATAGGCTTTATATCTGTTTGAGTACTTACAGTTTCATTTTGAAGATTTATATGAAATTTAATAGTTTTATATTGTTGAGTAGGTAAATTAAAATAACTAAATTTAAAATCTTTTTGATTTAAAGGAACTAAAGCAGAATAACTATAACTTGAATATGTATCATTAGAATCTAAAAAATACAATTTTTGCTGATTATAGCTTAAATTAAAATCTGACAAATTCCCATTTTTAGCTGTTATAGTCCAATAAACTATATTATTTTTATTATCATAAGAAGCTAAAATAGTCTCACTTATTTCTAATTTATCAGCTAACACTCCACAAAAATCTTTAGGAGGATATAATTTTCTAATTTTAGATTTAATAGTTATATTAAGCTCATCTAAAATAACACCATTATCATTTAAACTAACACTAAATAAAGGAAATTTATCTTTTAATTGAAAAATAATATTAGATAAATAATCATTTCCATTTGCTTGCACTTCATATGAGCGATTTTGATCATCTATTACTTTAATTTCCCCATTTTTAGCACTTATAATTTTTAATTTTAAATTTACTATTTGATTTTGATAATAATATGGTTGAAGATTTTGAAACTTAGCTATAATAAGTTTCTCATTTGCAAATAAAAAAGAAGCAATAAAGATTAAAATTAATCTCATTTCATCGCTACCTTTTCATCCATTTTTTTATTGATTTGATTTATATATGCTAAAAATTGTTTTCTTTTTTTACCATATAATTTTATTTTTGCAGATTTTTTGATTTTTACAGGATTTATCCATCTACCATTATGCATAACTCCAAAATGTAAATGTGGACCTGTGCTAAGTCCAGTATTTCCTAAATAACCAATAGTTTGTCCTTGTGACACATATTGCCCTTTTCTAATATGACCAAAACCTTTTAAATGTCCATAAATAGTCATATATCCATTTCTATGTTTTATTTTTACAGCTTTTCCATATCCTCCAAGCCATCCTTTATATATAACTTTTCCATCTGCTACAGTGTGAATTGGAGTTCCTATTTTATTTACAAGGTCTATTCCATCATGCATTCTGTATCTATGAAGAATTGGATGATATCTCTTACCAAATGGAGATGAAATTCTTTTAAATCTCATAGGCCATGCTAAAAACATACCCTTTAAACTTTTTCCATTTTCATCATAATATCTACCATCAGTAAATTTATATGCACTAATATCATAATATTTGTTTTTTATACCTGCATAAATAATATCTGTTCCTATTACTTTACCAAATCTACTTTTTGTTTTGTAATAAACTTCAACTTTTGTATCTTTTGGTAAAAATCTAAAATTAACTCTATCACTAAATATATTTACTAGTTTTTTTGCTAAATAAGGATTTTTTGTAGCTTGATATACATCATAAGATAAAAAATTATCTATTTTTATATTAGCAGTTTTTTCTTCTGTTGTATATCTAATAGGAACAACTTTTGTAATATATTTGCCACCTTTTTTGATGATTTGTAATTGTTGTTCATCATTAAAAGGAATTAATGCTTGTTTGATAGTATCACCATCTTTTAGTAAATATATACTACTATTTACAGGAATTGAAGATAAATCTTTTCTAACATTTTTAGGTAATTTATAATAAAGAGAAAAAGGGATACCATTTGATTTTAAAAAACTATAAAATGTATCATTCTCCCCCCACTCTTTTTGTTCTACTTGATAAGCAAAAATAAATAAAGGTAATAAAAAAAGAAATAGCTTTTTCATCTATTTATCCAAAAAAGATGTAAGCATTCTTACACCATCTTCACTACCTAAAATTGATTGCATTGCTCTTTCTGGATGTGGCATAAGACCAAATACATTCTTGTTTTCATTACAAATACCAGCTATTGAATCTGCACTTCCATTTGGATTTAAAAGATTTCCATTTTCATCTACATATTGAAGTAAAACTTGTCCATTATCCCAAAGTTTTTTTAGTGCTTCTTCACTTTCAGGAGTATAATTCCCTTCTGCATGAGCAATAGGAATATTTACAATTTCACCTACTTCAAGATTTCTTAAAAATTTATTGTCATTATTTACCACTTTTAAATGGTGATGTTTTGAAATAAAATGTAAGTTTTCATTTCTTTTCATTGCCCCAGGTAAAAGATGTGATTCAAGTAATACTTGAAATCCATTACAAATACCTAATACATATCCACCTTTATTTGCAAATTCAATTACTTCTTTCATAATAGGACTAAATCTTGCAATAGCACCACTTCTTAAATAATCTCCATAACTAAATCCACCAGGAAGAACTACTAAATCTGGGTTTTTAAGATCATTTTCGTGATGCCATACAAATTCAACATTCGCACCAATCTCTTCAAATGCCCATTTTGTATCCCTATCACAATTTGTCCCAGGGAATACTACTACTGATACTCTCATTTTTTTACTTCCACTTCATAATTTTCAATAACAGTATTTGCTAAAAGTTTTTCACACATAGCTTCCACTTCTGCTTTTGCTTTTTTGGCATCCTCAGTATCTAAATCTATTACAATTTGTTTACCAACTCTTACATCATTTACACCTTCAAAACCTAATGCATTAAGTCCATGATGAACTGCTTTTCCTTGTGGGTCTAATACTCCATTTTTTAAAAATATATTTGCTACTACTTTCATTTTGCTATCCTTTCTAAAACTTCTTCATATGCTTGTTTTAAATCACCTAAATCTTGTCTAAAAATATCTTTATCCATTTTTTTACCAGTTTCTTTATCCCATAATCTACAACTATCTGGTGTAATTTCATCGGCTAAAATAATATTTCCTTGAGAGTCTCTTCCAAATTCAATTTTAAAATCAACTAAAGTCATACCAGCTTTATCAAAAAACTCAACTAAAAAGTCATTCACTTTAAGTCCATAACTTCTAAGTAAATCAAGTTCACTTCTCTCTTTTACAAGTCCTAAAATCATACAATGGTCATCATTAATAAGTGGATCATTTAGCTCATCTTTTTTATAATAAAATTCAACTATAGTAAAAGGTAATTTTTCCCCTTCTTTAAGTCCAAGTCTTTTAGCTAAACTTCCAGCAGCAATATTTCTTACAACTACTTCAATTAATATAATATCACATTTTTTTACAAGTTGTTCTGTATCAGATATTTTTTTAATTAAATGAGTAGGAATTCCTGCTTTCTCAAGAGCTTCGAAAATAACAGTAGTAATTGCTAAATTTAAAGCACCTTTTCCTTCTTCAGAAGATGCTTTTTCACCATTAAATGCAGTTAATGAGTCTTTATATTCACAAATTACTTCATTTGGATTTTCTGTAGCATAAATTCTTTTTGCTTTTCCTTCATATAGTAACTCTTTTTTCAAATTATCTCCTTAATTTTTTTTAAATTATATACAAATCATTTAGATATAATCAATGCTTTTAAAATATTTAAAGCACTTTGTAGTTGATTATCATCTTTTATTTCTTTATATTTTTGTTTTTTTGTATTTTTTTGTTCTTTTTTATCTATTTTTTTAAGCTCTGCTTTTAAATGTGCTTTTAAATCACTTTCTTTAATATCTATTCCATCATTTTTAATAGGTGTTACTTTTGCTGGCACTACTTTAATATCTGGAGTAACTCCAACTGCTTGTATAGTTCTTCCACTTGGAAGATAATATTTTGCTATTGTAAGTCTTACAGCTTCATCTTTATTTATAGGAATAATTGCTTGAACACTTCCTTTTCCAAATGTTTTCTCACCTACAATAATCGCTCTTTTATGGTCTTGCATACCACCACTTACAATTTCACTCGCACTTGCACTTCCACCATTTACAAGTATTACAATAGGAATTTTACTGTATGTACCATAACTATGTGCATACCAACTTCTATCATTATTAGAATTTCTTCCTTTTTCACTTAAAAGTTTACCATCTGCAATAAATAAATCTAAAGTTCCAAGTGCTTGATTTAAAAGTCCTCCTGGATTGTTTCTAAGGTCAATTATTAAACCTTTTTTACCTTTTAGACTACCCATTATTTTTTTAAGAGATGTTACTACATTTTTATCAAATGATGAAATTCTAATATACTTAATTTCTGGATACTCTTTAATATCATAAGATTTTACAGATTTTACTTTAATAATAGCTCTTGTAATATGAACAATTACCGGTTTTCCATCTCTAACTAAAGTTAAAGTAATTTTTGTTCCTGGTTTTCCTCTCATTAAATTTACAGCTTCATCTAAAGTCATATCAATTGTTGCTTTATTATCAATTTTTAAAATTACATCATTTGCTTTTACTCCTGCTTTATAAGCTGGAGTATCATCAATTGGAGAGATAATAGTAAGAACCCCTTTTCTCATTCCTACTACAATCCCAAGCCCACCAAATTCACCATTTGTAGTAACTTGTAATTCTTTATACCCTTTTTTATCTAAAAAAGATGAATGTGCATCAAGCTGTGCAATTCCACCCTTTAATAATTTTTCTACTATTTCATTAGTAGTTAATTTATCAACATAATAATTTTCAATAATATTCACTACTTTAACAAATTTAATATAATCTGTAAATCTTGCATTTTTTGCATAAGAAAAACTAAACAATAATAGTAAAGCTAAAATCAATTTTTTCATTTGATACCTTTTTTTTTCGTAATTATATCAAAATCTAATTTTCTATTTGAATAAATCCATTTTGAAAAATTTTATATAAATTTGTTTTATATTCTACTTGATTATAAAAAATATGTAAATTAAAATCATTTAAAAAATATTGATCTTCCCCTCTTTCTAAATTATATGCCTTATTCAAAAGCACAGAAGTTGTATAATTTAACCAATTAAAATCTATATCACTATTTAAATTTAAATTATTATCCTCTATAATAGGGTCTATATTAAATATAGAATTTGCTAAAATAAGATTTTCTACATCATCGTGATTTGTCAAAGAAAAAATTAAAGGTGTATAATTAATTTGTGTGCTTAATATTGCATTTGTTTTTACTTTATTATAAGTAAAATTCGCTAATAACTGCACTGTATTTACAATATTTGTATTTAGATAAATAAATTTATTGTTATATCCTTTCCAATAATACACAGGATATTTCACAGCTTTATTTGGATATAATAATAATTCTTTGATTAAAAAAGTTATATATTTAGATAAATCTCTATCTTCATAAATAATCATCGTTTTTCCCGAAATTAATTGGTTTAATTTACTTACTTGACTTCTATAATCAATACCTCCAAAAAATATATTATTATTAATTACATCATTTAATACCTGATTTTTATTTAATGTAGGAATAAAAAAATAATTATTTGGATAATTATTTAAAATATTTACCTCATCACTGTTTGTAAAATATGTAAAAATATATTTATAATTTTGTGTTATATTATTTAATTCTTGAGTCAAATTCTCTTCTGTATCAAATAATTTTATATTATAATTTATATCTTTTTTTATCATATAAGCATTGATAGAATTTAAAATTATAGGTATAAATTTAAAAAATTTCTTTTTATCTAAAAGTATAGCTATACTCATATTTTGTTCATTCACAGGAGTTACTATATCATTTGTGATATTTTCTTCTATAAGATTTTGTGGCAAATCTAATTGCTCAAACATTTGATTATTCATATCCATTTCATTATTTTCTGAATATATATCCAATGCATTCACAAAAACATTGCTAACCAATATAAAAATAAACAAAAACCTCATAAAAACTCCTTAATAAATTTTAAATCAATCATAGCTTCTTTTTTCTTAGATGGATTTCTAAGTAAATAGCTTGGATGAAAAGTTGGTATAACTTTTATTCCTTTAAAATCATAAATTTTTCCTCTTGCTTTTGTAATAGGTGTTTCATCATTTAATAAATACCTAAAAGCAATTCTTCCTAAAGTTACAATAATCTGAGGTTTTATAATTTCAATCTGTTTTAAAATATACCCTTTGCAACTTTCTACTTCACTAAGTTCTGGGTCACGATTTTGTGGTGGGCGACATTTTATAATATTAGCAATATAAACATCTTTTCTATTTAAATTTAATACATTTTCTATCATTTTTGTAAGCACTTCACCACTTCTACCTACAAAAGGCTTACCTTGTAAATCTTCTTCTCTTCCTGGTGCTTCACCTATAAACATCAATTTTGCATTTGGATTTCCCTCTCCAAAAACAACATTTTTTCTTGTTTTTGCTAAATTACACAAATGACATTTTAAAACAACTTCTTGTAACTCTTTTAAACTCTCTGGCATAGATATATCAACATCTTGTATATCAAATCCTTCAAAATATTCATCTCCTAATAATTTTAAATTATAAAGATGTTTTAATTTGATTAATCTGTTCATTTTTCATCTTTATATCTATTGTATTATAAGCAATTGTAATATCATCTTCTTTTAAAAATACATCTAAAATTTCAGCACTTATTTTACTTCTTAAATTTAAAGTAGCATAATTATTTAAATACCAACAACTAATAACAATCCCATATTCTCCTATAAAAGTAAATATTCTTGGTTCAACTTGAGTATTTTTAATATTATAAATACTTCTTAATTTATTTAGCTGTTTTCTTGTAATATCAGTATAACCTTTTGAATATTTTTTAGTTATTTCTTTTGCTAAATATTCTGCTTTTTTATAATTACTATCAAAAGTTATAGTAATATCTATCCCATCCCATACAGCTCTAAGCCCATTATGAGTATAATTATATATAGGATTTGTAAAAATTACATTATTTGGCACAAATACTATCCTACCAGCCCTTCTATTTTTTGTATATGTTGTTAGAGTTACATCTTCGTGAATTACTATTCTTGAAGCAGTAATATCTATAATATCCCCAATAACTTCCACTTGTCCATTTTGTAAAACTACTTTTATTCTATCCCCTACTTTAAAATTACCAGTCATTAAAATAACAAACCAACCAAAAATATTCATAAACCAATCTTTCATAGCAATAGCAATCCCAGCTGATGCAAACCCTAAAATTGTAACTAAATAAGTAGCATTATCTATATAAAAAAATGCAACAATAAGCACCGCTACTGTTATATTTAAAAAATTGATAATTTTATTTATAAGATAAATATTTTCTAAATTATTCGCATATTTCCTAAATCCAAGTTTTACTAAAGTAAAAAATAATATAGATATAAAAATAGTTACAATCAATGTAATTAATTTATTAATTTGTGCTTTTTCTTCATCTTTCATAGTTTGAATATATAAAGTAGCTTCTGTTTTTAATTGTGCTAATTTTGAATAATAAATACTTTTAGCAAGTTCAAAATCTTTAATTGTTTTTTCTAACTCTGATGTATTTTGTTTTAAACTTTTTAATAATTCCAATCTTTTATGCAATAAATTTAATATTTCATCTAATTCTTGATATTTTTTAGTATATCTATCAATAATTTCATTTATATTTTTTATATATGTAATCGCACTAAATATACCAAAAGGATTTGTAATATGAAATGGTTTAGGAAGTGGTTTTAAAGATATAATAGAATCAAAAAGATTATCTTTCCCTCCACTCATAATTTCAAGTTGCTTTTGATATGCAATTTTTTGTAAAGTTAATGTATCAATCTCATTTCTTGTTTTTTTTGTTTGTCTTTTTCTTTTTAATCTATAAATTTTTCTTTTAAGAGTTTCTAATTTATGTTTTAATTCTATCAATTTTTGATAATTCTCATATTTTATATAAAAATCCATTTTATTTAATTTATTATCAATATTTTTAATTTCATTAGCAATATGAATCAATGTTACATTCGTTTCTATTGTTTTATTATTTTGAGCAAAAATAGTAGTAATAAAAAATAAAAAAATAAAAATTATTCTCAACTAAATTCCTTTAACACATCTATTATAATATTTTTATCTATATCTTTTATTATTTTATAATTCCCTATTCCATTTGGAATTATAAATTTAATAGAGTTATTTAATGTTTTTTTATCTGCAAAGAAATGCTCATAAAACTCCTCTACATCTTTTATTTTATAAGTTGTTGGTAAATCGTTATTTTTTAACACCTCTTTAATCTCTTCTTCTTCTGTTTTAGTTAAATATCCAAGCTTTACTGCCAATCTATTAGCCATCACCATTCCAATAGCCACTGCTTCACCATGAAGATATGTAGAATAATTTGTCATATTTTCTATCACATGTCCAAATGTATGTCCATAATTTAATACACTTCTAATCCCTTTTTCTTTTTCATCTTGACTTACTACATCAGCTTTTGTTTCTACACTTTCTCTTATCATCTGTTCTATAGATAATTTGTTGTCTTTTATATTTTCAAAAAATTCTTTATTAAACATCACAGCCATTTTGATAACTTCAGCCATACCAGCTGCAAATTCTCTTTTTGGTAAAGTTTCTAAAAATTTAGTATCAATATAAACTACTTCTGGTTGATAAAAAGCACCTATTAAATTTTTTCCATATTTATTATTAATTCCTGTTTTCCCTCCTACACTGCTATCTACCATAGATAAAAGAGTTGTAGGAATTTGTATAAATTTAATCCCTCTTAAAAAAATACTTGCCATAAATCCTGTCATATCCCCAATAACCCCACCACCAAAAGCAATTAAAACTGAATTTCTATCAAATTTTGCATCAAAAAGTCTATCAAGTCCAAAATTTATAGATTCAAAATTTTTATATTCTTCTCCATCTGGTAAAGTTACTATATGTAATTCTTTTGGTCTTAATTTAGATGTTAAATAATTTATATGAAGCCCACTTACAGTTGGATTTGTAATAATCGCTACTTTTGTATCAAGTGTAATTTCTGCTAATTTATCTATCAAAATTTCATAATTTTTATTTGGTGTTTTTACTTCTACTATCATTCTTAATCCTTTGTTGGTATCATAAATTGGTTATATTTATCCAATAATAGTTGTATTTTATTATTATCTGGCATAATTAAAGATAAAAATTTATTTTTTGGTATTTTACTATTAAATGGTACAAAAAAACATATATTTTTCATATTTTTTATTTCAAAATAGGGATTTTTAGCATCTATAATAAATTCCACATTTTTATAATAATAAATTTTTGCTAAATTTTCATAATAACTTACTATCTCTTTTTTTTCTAATTTGACATTTTCTGGGTCTAAATCTAAAAACTTTATCTTTTTATCTAATTGTCTTGAAATATCAAATACAACTGGTGATATTTCAGAAACACTTTCATCTTCTTTTAAAATCACAGCAGTTTGAAAGCATTTTTTGATACTATCTTCTCCAATTTTTAAAAAGGGTTTTTTAATTTTTAATAAAAAATCTATATTTTGATAATAAAACTTATTGTTTAATATTAATAATCCTATATTAAATTTTAATAAATCTTCCATAATTATTTGATGTTTATCATTTCTATGATAATCTATATAAATTTCAATATTATCAAATTTTCTAAGTTTATCAAATCTATGTAAATTAGGATTTATTATTTTAATAATTAACTTTTTTGATTTTAATTTTCTTTGTAGATGAATAGCTGCTTTTAATAATTGACTTGTTTCTTTAGCCTTCATATCCATTCTATCTATCAATAAATAAATATTATTTCCATAAGGTGCAGGAAACATACCAGCATCAGTTTTAATACTTTTATATACATCTTTTAACACTTGTGAATTTCCTACAATTACTAATTTATCATATGGATGAATTACTGTCATTTTGTTAGGTAAAATTAAAGTATCATTTCTATAAACAGCTACTATTCTCCATTTTGTTTTATTTTCTTTATTTAAAAGTTCTACATTTCTATATATAAAAACACTACTTGCAGGAACTTCTACTTCCATTATTTCTTCTTTTCCAAGCCCTATATTTCTAGCAAAAACTGGAACATTTGGAAGTAAATCTATCAATGTAGATTTTATAATATTTGGAAGTTTAATAACTGTTACATTTGAATTTTCAATCTCAATATCCCAAAAATCAACAAATTCTATTAAAATATTTTTATCAAAAAATTTTCCTAATGATTCTAATGCACTTAAAGCAAAAAATTTATTTTTAATTACTACAATAATTTTTAAATAATCCTGTTTTTGAAAGAATTGTAAATTAATAAAATTATTAAACGGTATTTTATAAAAATTTATTCCATCTACTCTAAATTCATCTAAAATGTCACTTTCATTTTGATACACAACATCAAATTCCGCAACATTTAAATAGTGCTTTGTAATAGAAGAGATAAAATTAGTAGCTTCTTTCCCTTGTGCTAATATTAATACTCTATTCAAATTTTACCTTTTTTGATAAAATTATACCAAAAAAGGTAACTAATGAAATTTACTCTTCAAAAAACTGATCAAAAAGCCAGAGCTTGCGAGATAGTTACAGAACATTCTACTATTCAAACTCCAATATTTATGCCTGTTGGCACTAATGCAAGTGTAAAAGGCTTAGATATGATAGATATGACAGATATACTTGATACTAAAATTATTTTAGCAAATACCTACCATTTATATCTAAGACCCAATGATGAAACTATTAAAGAATTTGGAGGACTTCATAAATTTAGTAATTATCCACATTCATTTTTAACTGATAGTGGTGGGTTTCAAGCTTTTTCTTTAAGCAAAAATATGGCTCAAAATGAAGATGGAATAGGATTTAAATCACATATTGATGGAAGCAAACATTTTTTTACACCTGAAAAAGTGATAGATATTCAATATAATTTAAATAGTGATATTATGATGGTATTAGATGATTTAATTGCCCTTCCTAATACAAAAGAGAGAATTGAATTATCTATCAAAAGAACTACTTCTTGGGCTTATAGAAGTTTAGTTCATCATATAAATAAAGGAGCTAAAAACAATATTTTTGCTATTATTCAAGGTGGGACAAATTTTGAATATAGAAAACAAAGTGCAACTGAACTTGTAAGCTTAGAATATCAAGGCAAAAGTTTTGATGGTTTTGCTATAGGAGGACTTAGTGTAGGTGAAGAAAATCAAGCAATGTATGATACAATAGAAGCTACAACTCCATATATGCCTGAAAATAAGCCTAGATATCTAATGGGAGTAGGAACTCCTGAGGATATAATTGAAGCCATTGATAGAGGTGTTGATATGTTTGATTGTGTAATGCCTACAAGAAATGCAAGAAATGGAACACTTTTTACATCTTTTGGAAGACTAAATATTAAAGCAGCTAAATACAAACTTGATAATAACCCAATAGATACTGAATGTGATTGT
>Ga0256837_1002338_pt1 | contig 11844 bp, 21 predicted proteins | sample 4562384metaG_FD_185976 | JGI IMG/M metagenome (GOLD analysis project Ga0256837, IMG submission 185976) | Hydrothermal vent microbial communities from Guaymas Basin, Mexico - 4561-384 | ecosystem: Environmental > Aquatic > Marine > Hydrothermal vents | place: Mexico: Guaymas Basin | collected... | reverse complement strand
GGCTTCAGGTATTAGAAAACCAACAGCACATATCTTAGTAGAAGTAGAGGGTAAATAGTATGGGTCAAAAAGTTAATCCTATTGGTTTACGTCTTGGAATCAACCGTAACTGGGAATCAAGATGGTTCCCTAACTTTAAAACTGCTCCTGCAGCTTTAGGTGAAGATCACAAGATCAGAACATTTTTGAAAAAAGAGCTTTATTATGCTGGTGTTTCTAACATCATCATTGAAAGAACTGTAAAACGTTTACGTGTAACGATTGTTGCTGCACGTCCTGGTATTATCATCGGGAAAAAAGGTGCAGATATTGAGAAACTAAAAACTGCAGTTCAAAAACTTGTTGGTAAACCAATTTCTATCAACATCAAAGAAGAGAAAAAAGCACAAACATCTGCACAACTAGTAGCTGAAAATGTTGCAACACAGTTAGAACGTCGTGTAGCATTTAGAAGAGCTATGAAAAAAGTTATGCAAGGTGCACAGCGTTCAGGTGCTAAAGGTATCAAAGTTGCTGTTGCTGGTCGTTTAGGCGGTGCAGAGATGGCTCGTACTGAATGGTATTTAGAGGGACGTGTTCCACTTCATACACTTCGTGCTAAGATCGATTACGGTTTTGCTGAAGCACATACTACATACGGTATCATCGGTATCAAAGTATGGATCTTCAAAGGTGAAGTACTTACAAAAGGTATCCCTGCAGAAGCAAAAGAAGAGAAAAAAGAGCGTCGTTCAAGAAAACCACGTCGCGAAAATAGTGAAAAGGCTGAATAATCATGTTAATGCCAAAAAGAACAAAATATCGTAAGGTAATGAAGGGTCGTAACCGTGGTTATGCTCGTTCAGGTTACAAGTTAGCTTTTGGTGACATCGGTTTTAAAGCAGTAGAAGCTGGTCGTATCAACTCTCGTCAGATTGAGTCGGCTCGTATCTCTGCTACACGTCACATTAAAAGAAATGGTAAGATTTGGATTAGAGTATTCCCTGCAAAACCATTAACTGCTAAACCGCTTGAAACTCGTATGGGTAAAGGTAAAGGTGCAGTTGATCAGTGGGTTATGAACATCAAACCAGGTCGTATAATTTTTGAAATGGGAGGTGTGCCACATGATATCGCTCGTGAAGCGCTTACTCTTGCTATGCACAAACTACCATTCAAAACAAAAATAATTACTGCGGAGATGAGCAATGAAATATTCTGATTTGGCAGGTAAAAGTGCAGCGGAACTTCAAGCTATGCTTAAAGAGAAGAAGACTGAGCTGTTTACTTTAAAAATTAAACAAAAGATGATGCAATTAAATAATACTAGTGAACTTCGTGTTGCTAAAAAAGATATTGCAAGAATCAACACTGCACTTGCTGCAGTAGAGAAGTAGGGGACGAGCGATGACACATAAACGTGAAATTCAAGGTAATGTTGTAAAAATTGCCGGTGACAAAACAGTAACTATTGTTGTAGAGCGCCGTGTAATGCATCCTCGTTACCATAAAGTTGTAAAACGTTTCAAAAAGTACCTAGTACATGATGAGCGTAATGAGTGCAAAGTTGGAGATGAAGTTATTGCAACTGAATGTCGTCCACTTTCTAAGACTAAATCTTTTAGACTTAAGTCAGTTGTAAAAGGAGCGTAGTAATGATTCAAGGTTTTACTCGTTTAAATGTAGCTGATAATACAGGTGCTAAAGAGATTATGTGTATTAAGGTACTTGGTGGTTCTAAGCGTCGTTATGCTTCAGTAGGTGACGTTATCGTTGCTTCTGTTAAAAAAGCGATTCCAACTGCTAAAGTTAAAAAAGGTAAAGTTGTTAAAGCTGTTGTTGTAAGAACGCATAAAGAAGTGCAACGTGAAAACGGTTCACTTATTCGTTTTGATGATAATGCAGCTGTAATACTTGATGACAAGAGAGAGCCTATTGGTACTCGTATCTTCGGACCAATTGGTCGTGAAGTTCGTTATGCTGGATTTATGAAAATCGTATCTCTTGCACCGGAGGTTGTATAATGGCAAAATTTAATTTCAAAAAAGGCGATATTGTAGAGATTATCGCTGGTGATGACAAAGGTACAAAAGCAACTGTACTTGCTGTTATGCCAAAGAAAAACAAAGTAATCGTAGAGGGTTGTAAAATCGCTAAAAAAGCGGTTAAACCAACTGAAGAGAACGCGAAGGGTGGGCATATCAATAAAGAGATGCCAATCGACGCTTCAAATGTTAGAAAAGTGGAGGCATAATTAGATGGCTCGTTTAAAAGAGAAATATTTAAGTCTAAAACCTGAGATTCAATCAGCTTTAGATATTAAAAATGTTATGGAAATTCCTGCGGTAGAGAAGATTATCATCTCTGTTGGTGCCGGTTTTGCTATGAAAGATAACAAGCTTATCAAAAACATTGAAGATACTATTACAACGATTGCTGGTCAAAAAGCTTCTACTGTAATTGCTAAAAAATCTGTTGCAGGTTTTAAAGTACGTGAAGGTATGCCAGTAGGTGTTCGTGTAACACTTCGTGGTGAAAATATGTATAACTTCTTAGATCGTCTTGTATCTATCGCACTTCCACGTGTGAAAGATTTCCGTGGTGTTCCAAGAAATGGTTTTGATGGTCGTGGTAACTATAACTTCGGTCTTCAAGAACAACTGATTTTCCCAGAGGTTAGCTATGATTCAATCATGCAAATCCATGGTATGAATATCACTGTAGTTACTACAGCTGATTCTGATAAGGCAGGAATGGTTCTTTTAGAGAAACTTGGTATGCCTTTTACTAAAGGGAGCAACTAATGGCTAAGAAGTCTATGATCGCAAAAGCTGCACGTACTCCAAAATTTAAAGTACGCGCATATACACGTTGTCAGATCTGTGGTCGTCCACACTCTGTACTAAGAGATTTTGGTATCTGTCGTATCTGTTTTAGAAAAATGGCAAATGAGGGATTAATCCCAGGCGTTAGAAAGTCAAGCTGGTAGGCATAAGCCTCCCTTGATACTGCTAAATGCAAGCAAAGGAAAAATAAATGGCAATTAATGATTTAGTATCAGATGCACTTACGCGTGTTCGTAATGCTGGTATGAGAAGATTAGCTACAACAACTTTAGTTCACTCTAAAAGTGTTGAAGCAGTAGTAAGCATCTTGGTTGATAAAGGTTATTTAGATAGCTTTAATGTAATCGAAGATGGTGTTAAAAAGACAATTAAAGTTGTACTTAAGTATGATGATAATGAAAAAACTGTAATTAATGAACTAAAACGTGTCTCTAAACCTGGACGTCGTGTCTATAAAGGCAAAGAAGATATCAAACGTTTTAAAAATGGTTACGGTACAATCATCGTTAGTACTTCACATGGCGTTTTACCAAATGACAAAGCTTATGAGCTTGGTATTGGTGGCGAAGTTATGTGTACGGTTTGGTAGGAGAGTAGCATGTCAAGAATTGGAAAAAATCCTGTAGAATTTGCAAGCGACATCAAAGTTGAAGCAAATGGAAATGTTATTACTTTTACTAAAGGTAAAAATAGTGTTGATTTAGATACTAAAGGTTATGTTACTTTCGAAATCGAAGATAATAAATTAACTTTTAAAAATCTTTCTGACTCTCGTGAGCATAGAGCATTCTGGGGAACTTTCAGATCTTTAGCGCAAAACATTGTTACTGGTTTAACGACTGGTTACCAAAAACAATTAGAGATCAATGGTGTTGGTTATAGAGCTGCTGTTAAAGGTAAGGTTCTTAATCTTCAACTTGGTTTTTCTCACGATATTGACTATGATTTACCTGATGGTATCGAAGCATTAGTTGAGAAGAATGTAATTACTCTTAAAAGCCATGACAAGCAGATGCTAGGTCAAGTTGCTGCTGAAATTCGTTCATACCGTCCACCAGAGCCTTATAAAGGTAAAGGTGTTAAATACATTGATGAGCATATCGTGCGTAAAGCCGGTAAAACTGCTAAGAAATAAGGGAGGAAGATAGATGAATGCTAAAGTATTAAAGAATAAAGTAGCTAATCGCCTTAAGCGTAAGCGTCGTATTCGTGCAAAAATATCTGGTAGTGCTACACTTCCTCGTGTTTCTGTATTTAAGTCAAACCGTTACTTAAGTGTGCAAGCGATTGATGATGTTACTGCAACAACATTATGTGCTGCTAACTCTAAGTCAATCAGTAAAAGTGCAAACAAAGAAGGTGCTGCTGCATTAGGTGAGGCATTTGCTGCAACACTTAAAGCTGCTAATATCAACGAGATTGTATTTGACCGTAATGGTTACCAATATCATGGCGTTATCGCTGCATTTGGTGACGCACTTCGTGCAAACGAAATTAAGTTCTAGGAGCGGATGGCTATGACAGAAATCAATAGAGATGAATTTGAAGAATCAATCGTAAACATTGGTCGTGTTACTAAAGTTGTTAAGGGTGGTAGACGTTTTCGTTTTACTGCACTTATCGTTGTTGGTAACAAAAACGGTACAGTTGGTTACGGTGTAGGTAAAGCGAAAGAGGTTCCTGACGCTATTCGTAAAGCAGTTGATAATGCATTTAAAAACTTAACAACTGTTAAGATTAAAGGTTCAACTATTGCTCACGATATCGAGCATAAATATAACGCTAGCCGTGTTTTACTTAAACCTGCATCAGAAGGTACAGGGGTTATCGCTGGTGGGGCTGCTCGTCCAGTTCTTGAGCTTGCAGGGATCCAAGATATCCTTACAAAATCAATCGGTTCTAACAATCCAAACACACTAGTACGTGCTACAATTGAAGCACTATCTCGTATCAAAGGATAGAAAATGGGTATTGAAAATTTAACACCTGCAGAAGGTTCAACAGCTAATCGTAAGCGTGTTGGACGTGGACAGGGTTCTGGTACTGGTAAGACTGCAGCACGTGGTCAAAAAGGTCAGAAATCTCGTTCAGGTTACAAAAGAAAAAGAAACTTTGAGGGTGGTCAACAACCACTCGCAAAACGTTTACCAAAAATTGGTTTTCACTCTAAAGTTGAAAAACCATATGTAATAAACGTAGAAAAAATCAAAGCTGTTGCTGAACTTGCTGAGATCACTGTGGAATCTATCCGTGGTGTTCATAAGATGGCAAATTCTATAACAAAAATTAAACTAGTAGGTGCATCTGCAAAAGATTTAGCATCGAAAATTAAAGACGAAAACGTTACTACAACAGGTAAATAGTTGTGAATAAAAATCTAGTAAATAAGATTCTTATTACTATCGGGTTTTTATTTATCTACCGCCTACTGGCATATGTGCCAGTTCCAGGCGTAGATACTGCAGTTATTGCTTCATTTTTTGACTCTCACCAATCAGATGCATTAGGTCTTTTTAATATGTTTAGTGGAAACGCTATTCAAAGACTCTCAATTATTTCCCTTGGTATTATGCCTTACATTACCGCTTCTATTATTATGGAGCTTCTTGCTGCAACTTTCCCTACACTGGGACAGATGAAGAAAGAGCGTGATGGTATGGTAAAATATATGCAAATTATTCGTTATGCAACAATTGTTATTACAATTATTCAAGCGATTGGTGTTAGTGTCGGATTACAAAGCTTAACTGGACCTAGCGGTAACAGTGCAATCTTAGCGGATCACAATACATTTATTCTTTTATCAGCGATCTCAATGCTTGCTGGAACAATGCTTTTAATGTGGATTGGTGAGCAGATCACACAAAGTGGTATCGGTAATGGTATCTCATTAATTATTTTTGCGGGGATTGTTTCTGCAATTCCAAGAGCAATAGGGCAAACTATTGAGATGGTAAATACAGGAGCGATGAGTTTTTTAACAGTTATTGCAATTCTTGTTCTTGTTCTTGCAACTGTAGGTATTATTATTTATGTAGAGCTTGGTGAGCGTCGTGTTCCTATTACTTATGCGAAAAAGACGATGATGCAAAACCAAAATAAACGTGTAATGAACTACATTCCTATTAAAGTGAATTTAGCAGGTGTTATTCCAGTTATCTTTGCTAGTGCAATTTTAATGTTTCCTATGACTGTACTCTCAAGCAGTACAAATCCTACGGTGCAGGCTATTGCAGACTTTTTACATCCTGGAGGTTACTTTTTTAACTTCTTAACTTTTATATTTGTGGTTTTCTTTGCATTTTTCTATGCAAGTATTACATTTAATGCAAAAGATATCGCTGATAACTTAAAACGTCAGGGTGGTTTTATTCCTGGTATTCGTACAGGTGATGCAACAAAAGAGTTTTTAAATGAAACTGCATCAAGACTTACGTTTACAGGTGCACTCTATTTAGGACTTATTGCAACATTGCCGTTTATGATTATCAAAGGGATGGGTGTTCCATTCTTTTTTGGTGGTACGGCAGTTCTAATTGTTGTTCAAGTAGCACTTGATACGATGAGAAAAATAGAGGCTCAGATCTATATGAGCAAATACGAAACTCTAAGTGCGGTTGGTTTATAGCAATGGCTATTGCACTTAGAAAACCTCAAGAAATCGAAAAACTTCGCGCAGCTAACAAAATTGTTGGCGGCGCACTCAAGCTCCTCAAAGAAAATACGAAACCGGGAATGACATTAAAAGAGATGGATACTATGGCAGAGGATTATATTCGCTCTCATGGAGCACGTCCCTCTTTTAAAGGACTTTATGGTTTTCCCAATGCTGTTTGTACTTCACTGAATGAAGTTATCATTCACGGTATTCCATCTGATTATAAGCTCCAAGAGGGTGATGTAATCGGTTATGATATTGGAACAGAACTCGATGGTTGGTTTGGTGATGCAGCTATCAGTGTGGGTGTTGGAGCAATCACAAAAGAAGATGAAGATTTAATCGCATGTTCAAAAGATACTTTGTATTATGCAATTGAAAATATCAAACAGGGTATGCGATTTAAGGAACTCTCTTATATGATGGAACAGTTTATCTTAGATCGGGGCTTTGTTCCTCTTCGAAACTTTTGTGGACATGGTATTGGTAAAAAACCGCATGAAGAGCCGGAAATTCCAAATTATCTTGAAGGGGGCAGTCCAAAAGCTGGTCCTAAGATCAAAAACGGAATGGTTTTTTGTTTGGAGCCGATGATATGTCAAAAAGAGTCAAAGCCTGTTATCTTGGATAACGGTTGGGATGTTGTTAGTACCGACGGTTTACGCGGTTCACACTATGAGCACACTGTCGCAGTTGTTGACGGTAAAGCTGAAATATTATCTCTTGCATAGAGTAAAAACTTTAAAAAGGAACTTATAATGGCTAAAGCAGATGTTATTGAGGTTGACGGCAAGATTATTGAAGCATTGCCTAATGCAACTTTTCGTGTAGAGTTGGAAAATGGGCATATTATTTTGTGTCATATTGCAGGTAAAATGCGTATGCACTATATCAAAATTCTTCCAGGTGACCGTGTTAAACTCGAACTAACACCTTACTCACTCGATAAAGGTCGTATCACTTACAGATACAAATAGTCAAAAAGAGGTATAGTCCTCTTTTTGAGATCTCTTTTAAAACTTTCCATCATTTCTAAATTCTGAAATTTCAGTCTCTACCATCTCATCTATCATTATTGTAAAAAGTTCACTTATCATATTTGGGTTTATATTGAGCTCGATTGCACGTTTGCGAACACGTTGCATAATGTCATCAATTCTATCTTCGGCTTTTACTTCATCGACAGAGTTCTTAAATGCTGCTGCCTGACGGATTAAGTGACTTCTCTGAGAAATCAGATCTACTAAAAGTGTATCTATTTTATCTATCTCATCTCGTACTTCTTGAAGTGAATTACATTTTTTCATATCTGTCCCTTAAATATTAGACTTCTTGCATAACCTCTTACAAAAAATATATTGCTTATAGCACATCACTTTTTCAAGATAAAACTATCCCAATAGCTACGGCTATTACTCAATTTTTATCTTAAAAAATTAATGCACTCTAATCAACATCTTTAGATTTAAGAGGTTATGCAAGAAGTCTATTTAATTTTTTCTATATAATCATACCTACGATTCTCCTTGTATATCCTTAATTTAATTCTACATACAAATTTTAAAGTAAATGCTTATTGAGAGACTCTTTCTCTCCATTCAAGTTTAACTATCACATTAATTTGGTTTGATGATCTTTTTCAGTGATTTTGGCAAGTGGGCAAAAGGGATATTGAACTCATCAACTTTTTGACCATCTTCATAGCGTATAACATCAAGTGTCATATTCTCGGCTTTAAATCGAAGTAGTTTGTACTCGATGCCATTTTCACAAAAGCTCAGGTTTTTATTTTTAAGATCAATAATCTTTTTCTTTTTTGCCATATTTTAATCTTTGAGATAGATACCGGTATCTTTTACTTCAATCTTCTCATCCGTTCTGAGTTTTGTAAGTGCTGCTTTGAACTCTTTTTTACTCATACCAAAAATATCTTTGATAAGTTCGGGAGCACTTTTTGAGTTATATGGCATAATGCCGTTATTTTCTTTAAGGAGTTCAAGAACTTTTTCTGCCGCACCACCACTCTTTTTACTGCCGATTTTACGGAGTGAGAGATCGATGTTGCCATCTTTACGAATTGTTTTGATATAAGCCTTTTTATGCTCTCCTACAGTAATGTTTTCAAAGATCTCATTATGGTAGATAAGCCCTTCATATTTGTTCTCTACAAGTACTTTATATCCTAGTGGAGTCTTTGTTAGCAGAAGAATATCTACCTCTTGGTGAGGCTTGAGCCCTTTGACTTTTTTTTCAAAAAAGTCACCAAGTTTTTCTGTGGCAATAAGTCTGTGTGTCCGCTCATCATAAACAACTTTGATAAAACGCTTCTCTGCGATCACTGCCGTAGTCTTTTGAAGCTTCTTTGGAAGGAGGAGATCTTTTGGTAGTCCCCAGTCTAAAAAAGCACCAAAGGGTGCAATATCAACGATCTCTAAAACACCAAATTCATCAAGTTTGACTTTTGGTGTATCGGTAGTCGCTACAAGTCTGTCTTCTGAGTCCGTATATAAAAAGACATCAAGCAGATCGCCCTCTTTCATATTCTCTGTGAGGTATTGTCCAGGAAGCAAGACATCATTACCATCTTGTGCCATAAGGTAAGCACCCGGTGTTGTCAATCTGTCAAGTTTAAGGGTATTAATTTTCCCTAATTCTAAAAAGTAGTTTTGTTCTTTCATTGGTAATTCCGTAATATTAATTTATATGGAATTATAGCTGAATTTTTCTTTAACTGTAAGTGACACTAAGTGGTACCAGTGGAGTGATAGGCAGGCTGAGTTTCGAATAACTCCACAAGAGGGTGCTACTTACCAAAGATTAAGAGTTTGGCATATCTACCACCCCAGAGTACAAAGAGAATAATCCATGCTGTAAATGAGATATCAAATAAAAAGTCAGCTCCCCATCCAAATGCTACATTGAGACTAAAGAGTGTACGTAGCAGGACCACTAGCTGTATAAAGATAAATAGACCCGTTGCAAATTTATCGGCTTGTGGAGCCATTCCTCCATGTCCCAATGTTACCCGTGTTCCAAAACCAATAAGAACAGTTGTTAAAAAACCAATTGCTAAAAGATGGATATTTAAAAAGTAAAAAGAGGTATCTAAAAAGAGTGCTGCAGCTAAACTGATAGCAGAGATTCCAAAAGCAGTTGGCAGCCAAAAGAGTGCAAGATGCAGTACCCACAAAATAGAAGGGGATTGCAGTGGATGCAGATCCCAACGTAAAAATTCACGTAGCATATAAAGGGCTAGAATAATATCAATGATAAGTTCTGCAAGTTTTATATCTGCAGATGAAAAGATGCTTTTGAAGATAAAAAGAACAAAGACTATTTTTATAAAGTTTGGATTTTTCTCTGCCCATGAGTGAGAGAAAAAGGGAATCATTCGCTGACCTACACTAAATGCCAAAAAGATCAGATAGAGATAAAATGTGATATTGATAGCAGCAGGGATAATCGTATGGAGTCCAAAAAGTGTAGCTGCTATAAAAAGAGCATGACCTGCGAGTCCAAAATAGTTTCCAACCAAGATCCACAATGCGTCTGTTTTATCAGGTGCAAGGCCGTTGCTAAAGATCTTTTGGAGTTGTATCACTATAAATATCTGTGCAATAAAGAGAATAAACATAGATATAACACTCAGTAAAGGGCTTGTAAAAGCACCAACTATAAAGAGTACAGAGCCAATAAGGTTTGCATAGAAGATATTTGTATAGTAGTGCTTCTCTATTCCCTCTGTTTGATTAAAGCGTGGAAAGGTGGTAAATAAAAAGCCTGTAAAGACATTACTAAAGAGTAAAAATGCAAGTGAATAGACATGAAAGAGTGTTGTGTCTATACTCAGTGTAAAAATACCCTTGTAAGCCAGAGCAAAAAGCAACATCATTATGATGGCATTTGCAATGCCAAGTATAAAAAAAGGCTGATGTGGTTGTGATAAAAAGTAATTTTGTTTTGTTTGCATACTATTCCTAAATAAGATAATTTTGACCAATTTTTTTGCAGTATGCCGCCAGCATAGCCCGTTCAAAATCATTATTGGTCGCATATTGATAACCAAAAGTTTTACTCCAGAGTTCGTGTGGTTCCATACAGAGGTAAAAAAAGACTTTGTCCTCTCCACTCTGCCATGCTTTGAAACTTTCATAAGCATGTTGAAACATCTCTATCTTTGTAGCTTCAGGATAGGATGTTTTGCCACTTGCATCCTCGTGTGGGATCTGTGTGATCTTTGTTCGAAACTCACGTTCGCGTAACTGTTTGATAACAGGTTTGATAAAAGTAAGTGTCCCAAAACTGACAAGTGCAACTTCTGAGGGTTGGAATTGTAGTATAAGTTTTTCATATACTTCTTGATATTCGTCAAGATAGCCTTCATATTCCACTATTGGATGAAAATGAAAACCGACTTTTACCCCTTTATCTGCCATTTTTCTTGCCGCTGCTATACGTTTGTCGAGTGAAGCCGTCAGATGCTCTTCATTCTTAATAATTGTAGGCGTATTAAGACTCCAGGTACATAAAATATTTTTAGGAACATTATGCTCTAAAAGATACGAGATATTGTCTGATTTTGTTTTAAACTCTAAAATAACATTGGGGTTTTTACGTGCAAATTCTAAAAGTGCTTCAAGGATACCCTCTCGGTTTCCAAACATTAGTGAATCACTTGCTTGTCCGGTACCAATATGGTAGGTTTTATTTGGATCGAGTTTTAAGTTGAGAAGTTTGTCCTTAAATCCTGCATCAAAAGTAATTGTGTTTTGATTATAAAAACTCTGAATAGAGCAGTAAGAGCAGTCAAAACCGCAAGATTCAACAGCATCAAGTGTCAGTAGGTTACAGCAGCGTGTCTTTTCGCTGGCAACGGGACAAAGACCCAGACCAAAACCCTTTTTTTCTTCTGTTTTAAAGGTGAATTTTTGCTCTTTTGGAATATTTTTAAGTGTAAAGTTTGTATAAGAGTTTGGTCTGTTTTGTATATTTTTATAATGTTCTCGAAGTTTTTTCAAGGCTATCTTTTTTGTAGGGTGATCAGGAAAAATTTCATAGATTCGTTTTTCATCCCACATCTCCAAATCTCTGGCAATGTTGATAAGCTGCAAAAGCTCCTGATGGGAAAATCTGTAGAAAAAAGCTTTCTCCCGAATGAACTTTTGTTCATTGTGGGGAAGCTTTACGTAGAATGTATTTGTAATTGCTTTGTTAAATTTATCTTCATAGGAATTCATAAAGCAATTTTAGCAAAAAGTTCTTCTATTTGATAGGGATCACTTTTGCTTTTGGTTTTTTAATCTCTTTTTTTGGAATAGTAACGCTCAAAATTCCATCTTTAAACTCTGTTGAGAGTTTATC
>Ga0256837_1002337_pt1 | contig 11846 bp, 16 predicted proteins | sample 4562384metaG_FD_185976 | JGI IMG/M metagenome (GOLD analysis project Ga0256837, IMG submission 185976) | Hydrothermal vent microbial communities from Guaymas Basin, Mexico - 4561-384 | ecosystem: Environmental > Aquatic > Marine > Hydrothermal vents | place: Mexico: Guaymas Basin | collected... | reverse complement strand
ACCATATGGAGAGTCTAGAGGATTAACTCTAACTGCTGTCTCTATATCTTGGTAAGCAAAATGTTTTAAAGCATGATAAACCATAAGTCTAGCAGAATCTTTTTCAGCTAAAGCAACTGAATCTTCTAAATCAAACATAACAGTATCTGGCTTATAAACATAAGCATTACAAACCATTGCTGTATTTGCACCAGGTACGAAAAGCATACTTCTTCTTAGTTTCATTATAACTCCTCCCAATCAGGATCACTCTCACAAGCTCTCAAAATTGCAGCTTGAAGTCTAGCTTTGATTACTAAGTCTAAAGCACCCTTGTCTTGTATCTTTACATGTACAGAATTGATATGCATACTTTTTAAAGTATCAAGTATATACTCTTCAATCATTTCACCATACAACTCTTCTACACTACTTTCCAAGTCTATCTCAATAGCCTCTTTATCTAGAGGATTTATCTGAACATATACGTCACTAGACTCTAGAGTTCCCGCATGTGCACTATTTATTATCTTCATAATTTTCCTTCAAAAATTCCAATGTTGTTGGTGGAACTATATGTGATAGTTCTTCATAATTTTGCTCTTTTAGCAATCTTCTAACACGTGAAGCAGATATGGCATCTGAATCAAACTCTATTCTATCTATTTCTACTACCTCAATTGGAGCTGCTTTACCACTTGGATCAGCTAAAATCTTTTTCATATTTTGATTATAATTGTTTGTTACTTTACAGTATGGCTCAGTTCCAACAAATCTATGAGTTATACCTAAATATGGTGCTAATTGATTTCTAAAAACATTAAGGTCAAGTTTGGCATGAAGCTCATTTACTTGTCCTTTATCTTTTATAAAATATGTAGGGAATGTAGCTTTTGAGATAATATAGTCTGAGCCTTCATGAAGAGTTACATTTTTAATATGTGATATACCTTTTTTAATAAGTTCAATTCTATCTGCAAATTTAAACTCACTTGCATCTTCACGAACAACAAATAGATGTAACCAATCAGAACGACGACTTGCTTCTTCTACTAGATATTGATGTCCCAATGTAAAAGGATTTGCATTCATAACTATAGTTCCGATAACATCACCATCTTTTTTTAAAGATTTAAGTTTTTCTTGATACTTTTGTAGGTTTTTACTATTTTCCATAAGTATGACTTCTCCATCACACTCTTCAATTAGCCTAAACCCACAATCTTTGAAAAAATCAATATTTTTAGGTGTGCTAAAAAGAAAAAGATCTTTTCTATCTCTAACATAAGCTGCATTTAAAAGATGTGTAACAACTTTTAGTATAAGCCCTTGTCCACGTCTACTGTTATCAACTGCTATACACTTAAGTACTTTTCCTGCAAGACCACCACACGCAATCATCTCATCTTCGTCTTTTATAGTTACAAATACTTCAATATCAGGAGACATATCAAGTTCATTTTTATCTAAAAACTCTTGAACTTTTGCAACACGCCTTCTATTACCACTATCAAATTCTGAAACACTTATAGTAGAATTCATTTTTAACTCCTATGCACACTAATGAGAATAATTATATCCAATATAACTTTTATCTATATAAAAGTTTTCTTAAGAGGTTTTAAATAGTATTTTAATTTATTTTAGTTTTAATATTTATATAAAGATACAGAGATATTGACATAAATTTTGTTACAATTCTTTACAAATGATATCACCAAGTTTTGCCCCAATTGCTCTAGCAACCACTTGACATTTTACTTTTAGCAAAAAATAAATAGGTAAGTTTTTTTCTTCACCCAAACACTCATAATTTCCCATACCTTTTGAGATAATACAATCTGCACTTTCAAATAATATATTTGCTTTATTAGTCGCTAACTCTTGAGTAAATCCAGGCGTGGGAACACCACTATCAATTAAAGTTGCTACTGTATCAAGTTTTGATTTTTTTGCATGTTCTATTGTAAGGTCATTTATAATTGGTCTACCTCTAACAAAATAATAAATTTTTATCTTAGGATATAACTCTTTAATAGTCTCTATACATATTTTATCAAAAATCTCTTCACCAGCATTATCTGCTAAATATACTAGAGTTTTTGTAGTTGATAATCTATTTTTTAGTTTTTCATAATCATCTATTGCAAAGTCTGTTTGAAAAATTTTGTTTACTTCATCGCTTAAATCAAACATAACTTCAGCAGCTAAGTCTATAACATTACCAGCAATAGCAGTTTTAATAGCTCCTTGTAGTCTATCTTCATATTTATCTATATTTGTTTTACATGTAGATACAAATTTTACGGCACTTGATGTAGCTTTATTTTTCATATCTTTATAAATATCATCAATTTCTAAATAATTTGCTATAGCTTCATACATAGGTGTTGCGTTATGGGGAGGGGTACTTGAATAATCAAACTTTTTTATATATTGTTTCGCTATTTGAGATATATGTTTTGCTTGATTAGGAGTTACTTTTAAAAAGTCAGATACTCGAGTAGATTGATTATATATGCAGTCTAAACACTCTTGTTCAATTTTCATAGAGTTAAAAAACGGCTCTATCGAGCCGTTTAATAATTACTTCTTTTTAAGTTCTTTAATTCTTGCAGCTTTACCACGTCTCTCACGTAGATAAAATAGTTTAGCACGTCTAACACGTCCACGTCTTAGAACAGTTATCTCTTGAATACTATCAGTATATATTGGAAAAATTCTCTCAACACCAACAGAGTTAGCACCAATTTTTCTAACCATAAAAGTTTCACCAGTTCCTTGACCACGTCTAGCGATACATACGCCTTCAAAGTTCTGAATTCTAGTTTTATCACCCTCTTTAATCTCAACAGCTACTCTTAAAGTATCACCAGCTCTAAAATCTGGTACATTTTTTTCTGCTATTTGAGCTTTTTCAAAAGACTCTATATATTTATTTCTCATTTAAGTTTCCTTATGGGTTTATGGATACAGACATACGTCACTTTATACAACTACGTGCATAGAGGTCTGGTCTGAAGTATTTTGTCTTCAGTTTTGCCATCTCATTTTTTAAGTTGGATATTTTAGCGTGATTTCCCTTTAAAAACTCTGAGGGAATGGATTTATTTTCAAAAATCACAGGTTTTGTAAAAGATGGAGCTTCTAAAAGCATATCTTCAAAACTCTCTTCACTTAATGAGTCTTCATTTCCTAAGACACCATTTATATTTCTACTAATTGCATCACTCATCACACAACTTGCCAACTCACCGCCAGTTAAGACATAATCACCGATAGAAAAAACTTCATCAGCCCAACTCTCAACAACTCTCTCATCTATTCCTTCATATCTGCCATTGACAAATACTATTTGCTCTTTTTTTGCAAGCCTTTTTGCATCAGCCTGAACAAAAGTTTTTCCAGCTGGTGCAGGAAAAACAAAATGAGCATTAGGATTTCTTTTTTTTATCTCTTTCAAAGTATCAAAAAGAGGTTGAACACCTAGCAAAAGCCCAGCTCCACCACCTGCTTGATAGTCATCTACTTTGTTATGTTTGTTAGTCGTATAATCTCTCGGATTATAGAACTCTATACTAATAAGTTTTTTCTCAATTGCTCTTTTTAGTATAGAATCCTCAAAATACGGAGAGATAAGATTTTCAAATAACGTAACATAAACAAATTTCATCATGAATTCTCTAAAAGTTCTAAACCATCTTTTACATATACAATTTTTTTCTCTTTATCTGCAGATATAACATATCTTTCAATAAAAGGAAGAAAAAAAGTTTTTGAAAGTTTTTTTTCAACAAAGTATAAATCTGTTTTAATAACCATATAATCTGTATCACCAATTCGCTCAATATCTTTAACAGTTCCAAGAACTATATCATCTTCTTGAACACTACATCCAATAATATCAAACCAAAAAAGCTCATCATCTTCAAGATTACAATCTTCCAGTGTCGCTTCTAAAGTAGTCATCAAATATGAGTTAACCAAACAAGCAGCAGCTTCACGGCTTTCATACCCTCGAAAAAGGATTAATCCTCTCTTCTCATTATATGATGCAATCTCAAGAGAGATACCTTTTTGTGTTTTGAAAATTTTACCTATTTTAAATTGCTCAGGAAAATCACTATGAACGTGAAGTTTAAGTTCACCTCTAAGCCCTACTAATCGCCCTATTTGAGCGATTTCGATAGGAGATGTTTTTTTACTCATCGTTTGCTTTTACAGTTACTCTATACGATTTTCCATCTTTAGCTTTACAACCAGAAATAAGAGTTTTTAGTGAGTTTATCATCTTACCATCTTTACCAATAAGTTTACCAGTATCAGCTTTATCGGCAGTTATAATAACTTCACAAAAAGTATCATCAATGTCTTTTTTTTCTACTTTTACTAAATTAGGATTATCTACAACAAGCTTTGCAAATTCTTCTAAAAATTTTTCAATCATTTTACTGTCCCCTTTCTTAAGAGCAAAGCCCCTAAGAAATTCCTCGCAATTGAAGTACGAAACGGAGTTTCTGTAGATTTACTTTGCCACTTATTTAAGAAATAAATTACTTTGTTATTTTTGCAACTCTATCACTTAGTTTAGCACCAACACTTTTCCAGTAATCTAATCTTTCAGTATCCACTGTAACTGCTTTTGTCATTGGATCATAGTGACCTATTAACTCTATCCAACCACCATCTCTTCTTTTTCTACTATCTGTAACTACGATTCTGTAAAAAGGTTTTTTCTTTCTACCCATTCTTGTTAATCTAACAACTGTCATGTCATTCCTTTAAAATTATGTTTGGGAGGTAAATATGGGGCAAAATAAAATATGTAGTAGTTTATTGTGCCTCTTACCGCCATTTGGCGTCTTATACGACTTACAATCACAGAGGGATTATTTCGTAAGTCAAAACGATTTGGGATTATATCTAAATTTACTTTAAAAGTAAAGCTTAACGAGGAATTCCACCTTGTTTTGCTTGAGACATCATATTTTGAAGATCTTGCATACCTTTTTTACCAGAAAATTTCTTTGCCATCTTTGATGCGTTTTTAAACTGCTTTAGAAACTTATTTACATCCATATTTGAAAGTCCAGCACCCATAGCAATTCTTCTTTTTCTTGTATTGTTTAAAAGTGAAGGTGTCTCACGCTCTTTTTTTGTCATAGAACCTATCATAGCTTTTATTCTCTTCATCTCAACAGAATTCTCTAAATCCATATCTTTAAGCTTTCCTGCCATACCTGACATTCCAGGAATCATACCTATAAGTGATTTCATATTTCCTAACTTCTTCATCTGTTCCATCTGATCTAAAAAGTCATTAAAATTAAACTCACCTTTTTTTATTTTTCTTGTCATTGCTTTTGCTTGTTTTTCATCTATAACAGCTGCTGTTTTTTCAGCAAGAGTCTCTAAATCACCCTCACCCATAAGACGATTTACAATACGATCTGGAACAAAAGCTTCTAAATCAGCTACCTTTTCACCAGTACCTATAAAACGAAGTGGTATATTTATCTGCTTTGCAATTCCAAGAGCAACACCACCTTTACTATCACCATCATACTTACTAAGGATAACTCCACTAATACCAAGTTTATCATTAAATGTTCCAGCACTTCTAATAGCATCTTGTCCTGTCATAGAATCTGCTACATAAAAAACTTCATCTGGTTCTATCGCTTTTTGAACATTTTTTATCTCTTGCATTAGCTCTTCATCTATTGCCAAACGACCAGCTGTATCAACCAAAAGAACATCATAAAGCCCATCTTTTGCTTTCTTTACCGCTGCTTTTGCTATCTTTACTGGATTTGTTTCATTTTCATCAAAATACAGATCCAACTCATTTTGCTCACAAAGTTGTTTTAGCTGTTCTACTGCTGCAAGTCTTTGAAGGTCACATGCCGCAATAAGAACTTTTTTCTGTCTCAATTTTAAATAATTTGCCAACTTTACAGTTGTTGTTGTCTTACCACTACCTTGAAGACCTGCCATAAGCACTCTTGTTGGTGGTTTTGAAGAAAAAATAAATCCTTGGTTTCCAGGAGCTGTAAGCATAGTCGTCAAATTGTCTTTTAAAGATTTTAGAAAATTAAGTTGTCCAATCCCTTTTGCTTTAGTCTCAATTTCTACAACCTTTAATAAATCTTTTACTACTTTATGATGGACATCTGCTTTTAAAAGTGATTTTTTCAGTGTATCAAGCGCCTTTTTAAGCGACTTTTCATCATCTGCAAATCTTATTTTATTGACGGCTGTTTTAAATGAATCTGTTAAAATTTCGAACAAAATATCTTCCTTATCTCATTATTAATTGGGTTGTTATGCTACTTAAATTTTGCTTTAAACTTAATAAAAATTCAATTTATCCCATATTCATAACACGAATAAACTCGCTTGGCTCTTTACTCTCAAACTTATATCCCAATAGTTCAATCTTCCAAGCATGAAGCATAACTCTTTTAAATGGTTTTGCACCATATTGAGTATCTCCTAAGATAGGAGTTTTTATGCTTTTTAAGTGAGCTCTTATCTGATGAGTTCTACCTGTTTCAATAGTTACTTTTACTTTTGAAAGCTTACCCTCCAACATTAGTGGCTCAATATGACTTATAGCGTCTTTACCTTCATCTGCTACTTTACTAAAAAGAGTATTTCCTTGTTTTATAGTTATAAGTGGTTTGTCAACTGTTACAGGCTCAATACATTTCCCTTGAACTACTGCAATATACTCTTTTTTTACTTCTCTACTTTTAAAAGCTTTAACAGCTTCTTTATGAAACTCTTCATCTTTTGTAAAAAGTAAAACACCACTTGTCTCTTTATCTAGTCTGTGTAGAAGTGTAAACTCTGCATAACCTCTTGCAACCTCTTCTGTTGTCATATATGCAGGTTTATCAACTGCTATTATCTTCTTATCTTGAAAAATTATCTTTGGTTTGTTTATTTTTTCTACTCTAAACTTTGCTTTTGGACTTATTTCACCACGAGCTACAGTAACTTTTTTCCCACCTGAATAAACTACTCCACGGTCAATCAAATCTTTTGCTGCTCGATTTGAAATACCTTCTTGTATAGCCAATAATTTATACGCTTTTTCTGTCATCTTACTATTTCCTTTTCCTGAGCAAAGCCCAGAAAAATTTCTTGCACTTGGCACTTGTCCCTCTTTGAGAAAGCTATGCTTTGCAAGAAATTTTTATTTTATTTTTTCTATTAGGGTATTTATATCCCCTACATGCAAAACCTTTGAAGATTTAATCTCTTCAAAGTCTATATCTTTTAGCTCATTTATTGAGCATATCTTTATGTTCTCTACTAATTTAAAAAGTGGTTTTTGATTAAAATAGAACTCTCCACTTATTATTTTTGTTTCAAAAAATGCAGGCTCTAGTGGATTGTGTCCACCTATACCCTCTTTAAATGAACCACACAATATAACTACATCACTAATAGCATATAAGTTTATAAGTTCACCCATCTTATCACATAACACTATATCTGTTTTCAAATCATCATCTATTTTTGAGTAACTTAACTTACTTTTTTGACAAAACTCTTTTAAAAACCTATCTACACTTTCAAATCTCTCAGGATGCCTAGGAACTACAACAAGTATCTCATCTTTTTTCAGTTTTAAACTATCTAATATTATCTGCTCTTCACCTTCATGAGAACTTGCTACTACTATTACTTTTTTTTCTAGTTTTTTATACTTTTTTGTTACAATAGGTTTTGAAAATGTCTTGATATTTCCATTTACTACTACACTTTTTGCACCTAACTCTTCAAGTCTTTTTTTATCTATTTTACTTTGAGCAAAAACTTCATCAATATTTGCAAATATCCATTTGTAAAACCAAGCAAATTTTTTATATGATTTATAAGAATTATCAGACACTCTTGCATTTATCAAAACTGTTTTAATTCCCTTTATTTTAGAAACTATAAACAACAAAGGCCAAAGTTCTGCTTCTGTTACTACTAAAGTTTTTTGCTTTTTTATCCAAAAAGGAAGAAAAATTTCAAATGGTAAAAATCTTACATCTAAAAAGTTTATCTCTTTAGCAGATTTGTAACCTGTACCTGTTATAACTGATAAATTTAAACTCTCATTTTTTAACTCTTTAAAAACTGGTTTTAAAGAATTTACTTCCCCTAAAGAACAAGCATGAAACCATATACCTTGCTTATCAAATGGTTTATTATTTTTTAAAAAAAATCGTGCAGGTAATGAAAATTTATATTTTTGTTTAAATGAGAGAATTATTAAAACTGGTAGTGCTAAGATATATATCAGCACTACCAATACGTAGTAGAAAAAAAGAAGCAATTTATGCCTCAGTTTCCTCTGTCTCTTTGTAAAGAATTCTTCCACAATGAGGGCAAGTTACAATATCATCTTGCTTAATTACTTCTGCATAAGTTTTATCATTTATTCTCATAAAACACCCATAACATGCCTGTTTTTTAACTTGGACTACTGTCGTATTTCCAGCCCATTTTCTAATTTTTTCATAAAATGTTAAAATTTTCTGGCTCATTTGAGATACTAACTTCTCTTTTTTACCATAAACTTCTGTTCTTTGCTTTTCTATGTTAAGCATTTCATTTTCAATAGAAGCACGAATCTCTTTACTCTCTTTTTCAACTTCTTCAAGAGCCGCTTTTAACTCTTCTTTATCAAGTTCTTTTGACTCAATAATACTGTCAAGTCTTTCTATCTCTTCATTAGCAAATTCACACTGCTCTTTTGAAATCTCTTCCTCAAGTTGTAATGCTTTTATCTCTTTATCTGTCTTAACTATAGCACCTTTTTTAGATAACTCTGTAAGTTTATCTGCTAGTTCTGCTAAGTGAAGCTCATTTTTAGACTTTTTAAGTTTACAATCTTTAATCTCTTCTTCAAAAGCTAAAATTTTATCATTTACATCTTTCTCTTTTACTGCTGATGCTCTTAATTGTGACTCAATAGCTTCCACTTTTGGTCCAAAATCATCTATCTCTTTATCTGTTTTTGCTAGATTTACTAACTGCTCTAAATGTTTATTCATTTATACTACGTTCCTTATTTTTTACTTTTTATTTATATGTAAATGGGTTTTTTGAATTTGTCATTATAGCTTTTAATGGGAAATTAATCAAATTTTCCATTAAACATGCTGGGAAATGGGACTCACTATCAAAGTGTCCTATGTCCAATAAGTTCAAATTATTCTCTTTTGCCTCAAGTGCTTGATGATATTTAAAGTCGCCACTTAAAAAGCAGTCTGCTTCAATTTCACCAATCAAATCACCACCGCTACCTGTTGTTATTGCACATCTTTTAATCTGCTTGTTTATACCTACACATCTTAGTATATCAAGTCCTAATTTACTCTTTACATGTAAAATCAAATCATCATAACTACAATCAACATCAAAATAACAAACGTACCCATCAGACTTTATAACATCATAACCTAAAACTTTTGTAACTACATACTTATTTAGATGAGTTAAATCAAAATTTGTATGCATAGCTATCAAAGATATATCTTTTTTTATCATCTTTTTAATTAACTTTGCTGGATACAAAGAAGAATCTAAACTTTTTATACCTTTAAAAATCAAAGGATGATGAGTTACTATTAAAGAGTGATTTTCCACTTCATCAAGTAAATCGCTATCTACATCTAAACTTAGATATACTTTTTCAACCTCATCACTCATCTCTCCAACTTGTAAACCACTATTATCCCAAGAAGCTTGAAGCTCAAATGGACACAATGAATCTAAAATATTATAGATTTGCTTCAGCTGCATCCACTACTTCTTTATACTTTACGGCACAACCTTTTGCCAATTCACGAATTTTCAATATATAATTTTGTCTTTGTGTAACTGATATAGCTTTTCTTGCATCTAATACGTTAAAAGTATGAGAAGCCATTAGACAATAATCATAAGCAGGAAGAGGAAGGTTAGCTTCTAAAGCTCTTTTACACTCTTCACGACTCTGTTCAAACTGAGCCAAAAGCATCTTGACATCAGCAATTTCAAAATTGTACTTACTAAACTCATATTCACTCTGTTTATGAACATCACCATAAGTTGTTATACCATGCTTATTCTCATTCCAGATTAAATCATAAACACTATCTTTCTCTTGAAGATACATTGCAAGTCTTTCAACTCCATATGTAATCTCTACAGAGATAGGATTACAGGGAATACCACCAACTTGTTGAAAATAAGTAAATTGAGTTACTTCCATACCATCAAGCCAAACTTCCCATCCAAGTCCCCAAGCACCTAATGTTGGAGACTCCCAGTTATCTTCTACAAAACGGATATCGTGTTTACTTAAGTCCAAACCCAATGCTTCTAAACTCTTCAGATATAACTCTTGAATATTGTCTGGACTTGGTTTTATAAGTACTTGAAACTGATAATATGCTCCTAATCGATTAGGATTTTCTCCATATCGTCCATCTGTTGGTCTGCGACTTGGTGCTACATATGCAGTTGCCCAAGGTTTACTTCCTATACTTCTTAAAAATGTTGCATTATGAAAAGTTCCTGCACCTGCTGGCATATCATATGGTTGAACTATAGTACAACCTTCATCTTGCCAATATGTTTGTAATTTTAAAAGCATCTCACTAAATGTTAACAATTTTCACGTCCTCTAAATATTTAATTTTAAAAGCAATAAAGCTTTACCTATGATAAAACTCTAATCTTTTTTATAATTTTCTACTGCTTTATTCCACATAAGCTTATATTTTCTTCTTGTAAACTCTAACTCTTCTTGTGTTGTTTCAAGCTGTTTTGTTAAAGTTTCCACTATTTTTCTATCTTCATCATACAACTCTTGCATTGAAAAAAGTGCCTCTTTTAAAAAATGGTTTTCACTTTTTAAAGCATCAAGAGTTTCATCTTTTGCATCCATAACTTTTTCATGTAAACCAAGAATTGTACCTATTGTTTTTTCTACAAAATTAGCACCTTCTAAAGTCACTACATCTGCATCAATAGATTGATTAGTTTTAGACAAAGGCATAAGCTCATTTGTTCCTTTTGAAGCTTCAATAAGCCTTTTACCATCTTCTTCTTTTACACTCAGTTTTCCACGCTCTATCATATCTTCAATCGTTGCAATATCTAAATGTATAAGTTTACTAAACTCTTCTATCTCTAACCAAGTCTGCATATCATCCATCCTAAGTGCTATATTATTACTTCTACTTCATTTGAATCTGATTCAACTTTTTTTGCTTTTAAAATTCTATCTTCTAAAAGTTTTGCACGTAATTCTTCATCTTCTATAGCTAATATTTGCATAGCTAAATATGCACTATTCATAGCTCCTGCTTTCCCAAGTGCTACTGTAGCAACTGGCATACCTGAAGGCATTTGTACAGTACTTAACATTGCATCAAGACCATCCATAGCACCACCTTTCATAGGAACACCTATAACAGGTTTTGTTGTCAATGAGGCTACAACACCTGCAAGATGAGCTGCCATACCTGCAGCTGCTATGAAAACTTTTGCACCTTTTAATTCTGCTTCTTTCACATACTTATGTGTTCTATCAGGGCTACGATGTGCTGATGCAATTACAAGTTCATGCGCTACACCAAATTTTTCAAGTATCTTTGCTGCTTCTGAAACAATCTCATAATCACTCTTACTGCCCATCAATATTGATACAAATTTCATCTTTTCCCTTATCTGTTTTTTAATCTTAAAAATGTATATGCTGGCAATTTACATGGTGTTACAATGGCATTTGTATTGCCACTATGAATTGCTTCATACATTTTTCCTTTTTCAGTCTTAAGCTCTTTAAACTCTAGACTCCACTTTCCACTTATATT
>Ga0256837_1002335_pt1 | contig 11847 bp, 11 predicted proteins | sample 4562384metaG_FD_185976 | JGI IMG/M metagenome (GOLD analysis project Ga0256837, IMG submission 185976) | Hydrothermal vent microbial communities from Guaymas Basin, Mexico - 4561-384 | ecosystem: Environmental > Aquatic > Marine > Hydrothermal vents | place: Mexico: Guaymas Basin | collected... | reverse complement strand
TTTACCTGATGAAGACATAGTAGCATTTACTGCTGCTGCAGTACTACCTAAACTATTACCTCCAGCACCTGTATTGAAGGACTTAACTCCTGTTAATGATTCAGCTTCATAATGATTATCTTCCATTACTTTAAAGATACTACCTGACATAGGTTTATATTCATTTATCCATATATCATTCATTGAAGTGTTATATTGGAAATCTAAACCTTTCTTAAACCTGTTAAAGTTTTTATCATCCATAGCTCCAATCTTAACACCTATCTGTCCGTTATTAACCCTTTTAAGGTCATCAAATACACCTCTTTTTAGTACACTATCAATATGTTGAGTTTTCTTAGTTAATGCAGCTAAAGGTTCTCCATATACTTCTTTAGGTTTTCTTATGTAATCTGCTTTAACGAAAGGTAATTTTTTACCAGGTAGAGGATTTTCTTCTAATCTTAAAATTACATCATTACACCAAGCACATACAATAGGTTCTGCTATACCGTCTCCATTAAGGTCATAGTTACCCCAGTACTCATGTATTGTTAATCTCCTCCTAGCTTTATCTGCAAATTCAAATGATATATCTTCAGCTTCTTTTAAACTAGTATCGTAATATCTCGTATCCGTATCCAACTCCTCTAATTTAGCTTCTAGTTTATCTAGATTCTTATATCTACCATCTTTTCTTAGGGATGACAAATCCGTATCAAAACCATGAATAATAAAGTTAGCTTTCTCTATATCTCCTTCACAAGTAGGATCTACTATAATATCCTCTAAATTACATATTAGATGTGTAGGGTTATTCTTTACAACTACTTTCTTAGTAACTGTTCTTATATCTACCATCTCTTGTTGTCCTGTTGCAGGGTTAACTTGAAGTATAGGTTCATCTACATCTTTATATACTTCTTCATACTCCCAACCTAACTTAACAAAGCAAGTACCTTCTTTAACCAGTTTATTAACTAAATCAGTTATAAAAGTATAGTGATTATTAGCTTGAAGTAAATCAAAAGAGGCTACTTTTTGTTCTTGTATTGTAATTGCTGTATCTCTATAAGTAGCAGGTTTGAAATCTAATAAGTCTTTATTGTTGACTAAAGGGTCTACTAGAGCAGGTAATTGCCAACTAGCTAATTTCTTAGTTAGATCTGATACATACTGTGATTTATAAGGCTTTTCGTTACCGTATTTAGCACTATTATATACATTTAACCAACCAGTTACTTTATCTAGTTGACTATCTCTTAACTGACTAGCGTCATCATAGTTAGCTTTAAATGTTTTAAGTAATTGTTTATTTTCCATCAATATCCTTTTCCTGTACTTTAGTATCAGTTAATTTTTCATATACTACTTTAGCTATATTATTTTCTATAAGAGTTAATAAAGGGTAACTAGCTACTCCTATAGAACCTACTATAAAGTTATGGTAAGAAGTATCTGTAGGTACAAGATCTCCTATGATAGAGGCTATAAAACCTCCTAATACCATATTCACTATAAGTAAACTCCATTGAATCGTATACATAGTATCTTCCTCTTTATGTTTCTTATATTGGAGTAAGTAGGCTATTGCTCCACCTACTGTTCCTAATAATATATCTCTCATATACACTGTAAACTGCATTAAAGTATGTAATTGTTCATTAGTCATCCACTTGGTTCTCTCTTTCTTTTTTATAAATAGTTGATGATATTATAACTAATAGGAATAGGTATGTACCTATATATATGTTTACAAACCATTTAATATACTTTAAATACTCTATAAATTCTACATATTGAACACCTTGTACAATAGCTAATTGATCAGTACTTCCACTATCTGCTCTAGTAGTACCGTTAAAGTTTAAAGTTTCATTAGGTAGTATTATCCAACTATCATATTCAGGATTGTTATTAAAATACCAAACAAATGAACTAGGGTACCCTTTAGCTATGTTATTACCTAACTCTATACAACTATCAGCGTTATGTGCTTTATTACATATACCGTTTAAAGTTAGTGTAGGATTATTTCCTATCTTACAGTCTAAAGAATTATCCCATACTACTTTCTTATCATGTACTGATACTACGAACATATCACCAGTGTTACCTCCTACTAAAGAGTTTGATAGACATAGATTAAACGTATCAGCAGTAGGTTTTTTACCATTTGTGTTATACCGTATACATTGCCTAGTATGCTCTAAACTCAATTTAGCTTCTTTATTTATTGTCATATCTACAGCAGTTTTATATATAAAGTTAAAGAATACTAAAAACACCGATAAGTAAAGTATTCTAAAAATTATATAAGACTCTTTAAATAAGTAATTTCTCATTTATTATCCTTCTTAGTTAAAGCATCTACTACACCCAAGTTCTTTAATGTTCTCTCTCCAAACCAAAAAGCTAGTATTAGCAATGCTACACTACTTAATGTACCCATCTGGTTAGGTGTAAACTCTGTAGGGTGTAGAAATCCGTATATGTAAGCTCCTACTACTACATAAGTAATTATAGGTCTAACTGATGTTCTTAGTATCTGCATACTTTTAGGTATATCTTTTAATTTACCTTCATAACCTAACATGAACTTTTTAAATTCACTATTCTCTTTACTTGCTTCCTTCATCATCTCTAAAGCTAAGTTATTTTTAAATTCCAATTCCTTAGTTTTATCAGGAAAGAATTTATCACTAACTTTTCCTACTAAACTCAATACACTCTCAAACATTCTATCTCCTTACCATTGTAGTATTATTAAACCATCTCCACCATCTCCACCTACAGCATTATCACCGTAATTGTCTTCTTCTTTATTACTTAATACTGTAGAACCTCCACCAGCTCCTAATCCTGCTTTAGGTAAATGGTCTGCTCCATCAGCGTTACCATCTCCTCCATCAGAGAACTTACTAGCTTCACCTCCATATGCGATATTACCGTTATCGTCTGTATCCTTATGACCATTAGTATTATCGTTATGGTCTTCTCCATCTCCTTTATAGGTTTCACTGTCATCTTTATATCCAGCTGCTCCTCCTATAGAATACTTAGTTAAAAAGATACTTGCTCCTCCGTCAATACCTACACCATTATTATCGTAAGGGTGTCCACCTGCTCCTCCTCTACCGACAACTAATTGTACTATATCTCCATCATTAAAAGTGTTATCTGTTATTTCTTGGTATTCTCCAGCTGATCCCCCATAAGCATTATTATCCTTTGAGATAGCCCTACCTCCTCCACCAGCTCCTTGTACAAGTGCAGTTATTTCTTTATCTGCTGGTAAATCATTACCTACTCTTAAAAAGTACGTACCAGGAGTATTGAAGGTGAGTTTACCAGTCTCAGGGTAAAACCTTTTCCATACCTCAGTAAACTGTCTTCTAACATTTACTGTAAGATTGCTATGTAAAACACCTAATAAACTATACTCAGATCTAGGATCATCACCAAACATATCCCATACAATACAACCATTAAGATCATACTTCTTTATGTAATCTGCTTTAGCTTTAACAGTAGTTTTATTGTCGTAAGATATAAAGTAAGACTCATCCTCATTGAAAGCCCAACCACCCATAGCAGTACGATCAGTACCAAATCTCCATCCATCTAAACTATCAGCTTCTGTAATAGCTCTATAATCTCCTGTATCATCTTCACCATATTGTACTCCGAATACATCTTTAGGTACTGATCCTGTAAAGTCAGCAAATACTCTATCATTATCTAAATCTAGTTGGGACTTGTCTACCTTACCTCCTCTATAATATAAAGCTACACCTATATTAATTTTATTGTTAGGTATACCATTTTTAAGTAGGTATTGTACTCCTGCATGGGTATAGAATCCAGCTTCTTTCTCTAACTGATATGTATTCCATTCTTGTTCTTTTTCTGAGTAGTTGTAAAATAAAGCTGTTTGGTTAGTAGAGTAATCGAAATTAAAGTAATCGTAAGACATTAAAGATATCTTATCTAGTTCTCTTGCTGCATCTAAACAAAAGTATAAGTTTTCAGGAGCTGCTCCTACTGCTGCAGTAACTTCATACTCCTTACTTGAATCTACTCTAATGAATTCGGCTTTTAGTTCTCTTACCAATTTAGCAAAGTTCTCTCTATCTTCAGGTTTAGGTGTATAGTTGTACTCAATACCTTGTATTCCTGGGAACTCCCAATCTATATCAATTCCGTCAAAACCCCATTCTACTATACGTCTAACAGCATCTTTTACAAATCTTTGTCTTCTTGTTTCATCATTAAATACTACAGTAAAGTTCCAACAATCTGACCAACCTCCCACGGAAGGAAGTATTTTGATATCAGGTTTTAGTTTCTTAACTCTCTTTAATTGCTTTAATGTTCCTTCATAGAATATATCAGGATGATGGTCCATCTGTGTCCAGTCTTGCCAATCGGCTGTAGGGTTCTCTAAATCATCTACTACATTGCCTTTATCGTCATACACTTCTTCTGGAGTATAATCTAAACCGTAGAACTCAAACCAATCACAAGGTATTAAGGAATCTACGGGTACATTAGAGTTATACTTAGTTGAATCAGAATCATCATTTGCAGTACCATTACCCTTGAAACCGTCCGTTTCTGCTAGTATAGTATCATAAGTATTAAAATTGATAGGGTAAATGGTTCCTTCTTTCATTTTCTCATACTCTTCCTCTGTAGGCATAATAGCCAAGAAAGCGTAATAGATGTGTGTTATTCTATCTAATGTGCCTTCTTCATAAGCATTTCTCCAGTGAGGTAATACTTGTTGAGAATACTTATTACCCCCATCTGTGAAATTATCCTTAAAACCTGAAGCTAAAGGAGTAGGGAGTAAGGTGTACTGTCTTTCGTATATATCCCAACCTGAATAATATACACATACATCTTTAGCACGTCTATCACGATACTCGATCTTATTAAAATACCCTCTATCCTGTTGTTCAGGGTTTACGGTATCTACACGTAACTTTCCACCTATATTAGCATTTTCGTATACTTGTCCTTCTAGATCCAGTCTCATTAGTTATTCCTTATATATAATGTATTATCTATAATATAAGTATCTATATCTACAGCTGTTCCATCTAGTACTGCCTCTGCAAGGTCTGTATTTACTGTAATTATTGTAGGACTTGAAACTAATAGTTTATGATCCCTATCCCTAGCTTGAATATAAAATATATCAGGTTTACCTTCTACATCAGCAGTATATTTAAGATCCCCTATATCACTATCATCAGGATTTACTTCTACCTTTAAAGTACCTTTTTGAGCTACTAATACATACTCATACGTACTAATATAGTTTTCAATATGACCGATAATTACTTCATCTGTAGTCGTAACTGTCTGTCTAAGCTGAGTAAATGTAATAGACTTAGTAAACTGCTCTTCTTCTACAGCTTCTACCGTACTATATCCTTTGGTTATTTCATCGTCTATATCTATAGAATCCCCTAAGGGACCTCTAATATAATTAGTAGCCATCTTAAATACCTACTATAGGGTTTACGTAATCAGTATCTAAACTATTACTCTCTAATATGCTGTACGTAGCTGCTAGCCTTTTACATTCTGCAATATATCTCATATAGTATGTATTATTTTCTGCTTTAATGTTGCTATCCATAGACGCATGAGCTATAAACCCTACATAGAGTGTAAGAGCATTTACAAATGTAGTAGGTATGTTTACTACTTGGTCATCGTAATCATCTTCTGATGTGTCTATTAAAGGTATATTAGATTCATATATCGTATTTATTGTTCTATCAGGTGTATCACCTAAAATAAGTAAACCACTAAAACTGTGAATTAATTTATACTCCGACTCTTTATATGTCTCAGTAACATTAAATCTAACAAACTCGTTATTGTCTTCGTACTGTAATGAAATAAACCTATTAAAGTCTGTAGGTAAAGATACAGTACTATCGTCTAAAGTTAGTGTACCTGTTTTAGGGTTTAAAAAGAATCTAGATTGCAAATCTTTAATACCGTTATTTACGAATACAGCTACAGCCTTATCATCTTTCTTTATACCTAAATCAAATAAAGTAGTATAGCTAAGTATATCTTTAAGTTCTTTGAATGTCATGTTTATCCTTTATAGTAACTGCTTTAGCGTTATAAGCACATAACTTTTTTAGTTTCTTTTTAGTTTTATCAATATAAAGGTCTTCAGGTATGATTAACTTATTAGGTTTTCTACCATTTAATCTTAACTCTTTCTTATGCATAATATCGTCTAACTTAAACATTTTACTGTATACTTTATTGTTGTAATCCCATATAACTAATACCATCTCTATCCTTTAGTTTATTTTACCATCTATATTCTATATGACAGAATGCTCCAAGTAAAGCACCTAGTACATCTGCATCTAGATCATTTATATCTTTATTACCTCTTCCTGTACCATCGTTTACTTCTTTTAACCACCCTATAAGAATAGTTGCACCTAAAGAAGTGAAGAATACTTCTGTTCTAGTAGGTTTCTTATCTACTGTATTATAGTAAATAGCAGGTACTATTGTAGAGGATAGGATAAATGAACCTGTAAAATGTTCTCTTTTATCTTTCTGTTCCCAGAAATTTTTATGTAGAAAGTTGTTAGTTTCAGCATGTAAACTAGCAGATAAACCAAACAAAATCATTAAACTCATAATAACCTTTTTCATAACTCTTCCTTTTCTTTTGCGTATTTCATAAAAATCTCAGACTGCTTCTGTGCTGCTAAAGCTAAACCTTGTTTAATTTGACCTTTAGTTAAGGTTTTAATTACTCCTGATGCATCAATCCATTCAAGAGTATCATTAGTATTTTCTAGTATTTGAATAGCTCTTGTAATTCTTAATTGACTTGTTTCATCTGCATCAAACTTTACATTTTCTCCATCTAAGGTGAGAGTTACAGTTAAGTTAGCTACTTCTTTATCTCTTTGTTCATTTAAAGACTTTCTTTTATAAGGTTTATAAAACTCTCTAAATACTTCTTCTGTGATTTCAGGATCTTTATAACTCTTTAACTTATCCTGTAAAAATAACTCGAATGTAGGCTTTAGCTTTTTGTTTTCAGGATTATCTACATTAGGTTCTAAGTAAGTGTTTTGAGTTATATCATCGTACTTTTCAGTATAACTATCGTATATCACATATTCTACATCTCCAGGATAACTTTCTTCATACTCTTCTTTTACTTTATCTAAGAATTTCTGATAAGCTAAACCTTGCATATATGAAACATAAAAGAGTTTTACAACTCTTTCAGGCTTCTTTAACTCTAATACTAAATCTAAATCTTCTTTTGTCTTGTATACCATTTTAATATCCTTTTTAGTTTTCATTATAAAAATAAGGTAATGGAACCCTTTTCTGCCCAAATAGTACAGTATTACCGTTAGTATCTGTAGTTGTTGAAACTTTATTAGTTATTTGGAATTTATTGTCATCTCCCCAAGAACCATCATATTTTAATTCTTTAAATACGTATGTAAGATATAGTCTATTATTTTCTTGTGTTAGGTATTCAAAAAACTTAACAGTAGGTGAACTATTTGTTAATGACAAATTATTATTAAATTCATGAATAATACCATTTCCATAATCATTAATTTTATCATGATATATTCTATATCCGCTAATATTGCCTAAAATACAGGAATTACTATAACTATTAGTTCCAACTCTATTTATTAAAGGTTGCACTAAATAGTTTAATTTATCTTGAGTTATTTTAGCATTATTACTTATACCTAATACTTCACTATTATCAGCTAATTCCATAGTATTAGTCTGTGTTTTATAAATAACTACTACTTTCATTAAGTCTAACATTTCTTGTGCTGAATCGTAACCTGAGTCTGAATATGAATCTGAAATATTTACTTTTATTTCATTAGTTACAGTACTTAGTCCCCAAGTATTCTTACTATGTCCATAATCATTATGTATAAACTCTGTAAATCCTAAATTTTTATTTTGCACATACACTTTATTTATTCCAGATACTTTCTTACTTAATTTTACTGGAGTTCTTTCATCATCAATAGATATATTAACAGGTAATAAACTTTCACCTTCTTCACCTACTAATAAAGGTGTTCCACTAAAACCTTTTTCTAACCATTCATCTTTATAACCACCTATTGTAAGATCATCACCTAGATCCAACCATTTGTCAGTATCACTAAAATCTATATGTCCGTCACTGGCATTAGCATCGCCATTAGTAGAGTTAGTATGAACTCCAGTTATCTCGTCTCCTAAATATCTATATAAATGTCCTTCTTCACCACCATTATTAGTAGTATCTTCACATTTAATATATTTATTTTTAGTTATATTTATAGTTTCATCTTCATCAGTTACAGCATATTCAATTCTATCTTGGAGCTTTCTTGGATCTCCAATGATATCTGTTTGAATATAAGTGTTGTTAAATATGTATGTAGAAGTTTTAATAATATAATTAAAAACTTGTCTAACTATTTCTGACTTTTCTGTTTCATCTCCTATTATAAAAAATACACATTTATCTCCAGTATTTACAGTAGCCTGTGTTAAAGCTAACCCTTTCGCAGTTGATGTTGTATATAAAGACTTGAAGTCTACTCTTTCTTTTTTAGTTAAATTGTATACATGAACATATTTAGAGCTTAAACCTATTGCTTTAATATTTGTTTCCATTTGACCATAAAACTTGCATTCACCATCAACAGTACCTGTAGTACATTTTAAAGTAATACTATTAAAATCGTTTATTTTTTCTTTACCTCTTCTCTCACCTACAGTAACTTTCATTTTCTCAATATTATGAATCTCTTCTAAAGGTTTCTTATGAGCAGACATTCTTAAATCTTCAACATCCATCTCATTGATTTCATCAGCATATCTGCCAGATTCATTAGCTGACACTTTACTAGCTATTAAACCAGTTCTTATTTCAGCACTACTATCATTACCTGCTACATAATTACCATCACTATCTTTATATGCTATTTTAGAAATATCAAAACAATCTTCTAAAGAAGTTATATGTGTGTTATCTAAAGCAAATTCTTCAAATGGAACAATATCATCACCATCACCATTAATTAAATATGCTGTACCCATAGGGTTACATATTTTATGGAATATACCATCATTAGGTCTTTGAACTAATACTATTGGAGTGTAACCAGTATCAGTAGTACTACTAGTGCTATAATACCTTCCCAATTCTTCACTTTTAGTTATATATCCTAATGTGTCATAAGGAGTTTCTAAATCATATGGTATGTTAGTTTTATAGTACTTTGGTTTTAAGTATCTTAATACTTGATACCTTGCTGAAAAGTCATTTATTGTAAAATCTAATGGATTATCCCACTCATTACCAAGACCTTTAACAACTCTAACTCTATACCTAACTTGAATATATTCTCCATTCTTACTTAAATACACATTGTTTTCAGGATTACTTACAAATTTAATTCTATCTCCAATAGGTAAATCGGACCATTTATACCCTCTACCTACTAATTCTCCAGTATTTTGCCAGTTACCGAATAGTGAATAAGTATCTGCTCCATCAAAACTACCATCAGCAATTCCTGATAATCCATCTACATTACTACTTCTGTATTGAGTGTTTCCATAAGGATAAACAATGTCTTTTTCAGTTACTTTTTCTTCCCAAGATTCTAAAAATACTAAGTCTTGTTTTGATATAGAATCCCTAACTTCAAACTTAGAAATACTTTCATAAATATCAATATCTTTATCTACATCTTGTAAAGCAACAATAGGTTGCTCCTTTATCTGTTTAATAGAGATATTATCAATAGTATAATGTTTATCGTTATGATGTTTAATAAAAAATTTCATATTAGGATAACCACTTTTAATCGGAACATAGTATAATTCTACCTTAGAACCATTAATCTTACGAGTAACATTCCCGTCACCACCGTTAGTATTTATATACTCTACTATTCTAATATCAGTTATATCGCCATCATCTGTTGTAACATCGAAACTAATACAATACTCAATACCTCTTATAACATTAAAATTTTCAAACGATTCATTCCATACTTTGGCATATTCGTCAGTTGTATGTATAGTCATTCTTTTATTATCGGAATCATAGTCTATATCACATTGCCCACTATCCCAACCATCAATACCATCATCAAAATCTCCGTCTTCGATAAATTCTCTATCTAAATCTTTTAGTATAGCAAAGTCACCTTGTTTCATATCCCCATTTAACGAAGTTGAGTCTTTAACAGTAAATAATGATGTTGTTGGTTTTGTAAATTCTATAACACTTCTACCGTCATAAGAAGAATTAGTATATAAAACTTTTAAAAAATTTCCATTTACATTAACTATATTTTGTCCACCTATTGTAAAATAGTTAGGATTTGTTTGCCCCTTACCGATATTTTGAGTTTCGATTCCATCGCTAACTTTTTTTCCTGTATAATTATCACCCCATTCTACAAATCCACTACCAGCATATTTCTCTCTTCTTTGATTCTGTAAAGCTCTAAATTGTACTTCTGTCATAGTAGAAGCTCTTAACCTATTCTCATTTTCATAAGCAATTACATCTCTACCTCGCACTTTATCTGCATCTAAACCACTACCAGAACCATCCACATTCTTTAATTTATTTAATAAGTCAGTATCTTCTACATTACTTAAATCTACATCAGCTAATTCGCTTACTTGCTTACCGTCTAATGTGTCTGCATTTAATCCACTATCTGGTCCATCTACTTCTTTTATTTTATCTAAGATAGTATCGTTATCTACGTTACTTAGATTGCTAGTAGCAAATTCACTAGAAGTCTTACCATCTAATAAATCGCTATCTATACCAGAACCGTTACCATCTACTTGTTTAATTTTATCTCTAAAATAGTCACTAAATTTACCCATTATAATACCCTCCAATCATCACCTACATAAGTTATTTTATATTCTCGATCATTTACATCTAATGAGAAATCCTCATCTTCTCCCATGATAGTACTGCCATTACCTTTTAAGTTTACGGGGTTATCTTCAAATGTACCCTTTGTATCGATAATAATAAAATACTCTCCTAAACTACTACCAGATGGTAATGTGACATCAAAACCGTCATCTGTAGTATTACATAAATACACCTTAGCTGTCATAGCATCTATATCACTATCAACAACCTCCACATTGGTAGAATCAACATTATCATCAGTAGAATATACTAATGAACCGTTTATCCATATACCATTATCACTAACCTTAGTGTTCATATATATCCTTTATCAATATACATCATATTCATTACTTTCTTCTGCTTCAATATAATCATCATGGTATGATACCATATCATAAGTATTGTGTTTTACTTGCTTAACCTCTCTTTCTGAAAAGCTATCTAAAGTAGGTTTTATAGGTTTCATTAGAGATAACATAGATATTGTATCTATAAAATCATCATGAGCAGATTTAAAACCTTCATTCGATGCATTAGTTAGTTCATCTAAAGCTTCCATAATCTCTATAGTATTTTTCCTATCTTTAGGTAACCATACCTTCCTATTCTTAAATAAAGGTTCTACGGTCTTAAATCTGACTAACTTATCAGTAGCAGGTCTTATACCTGGATTACTACTATTATTATCACTAGCTAAGTTAAAGAATACATTCTTCTCTATCATTTTCTCTTGTATCCAGTCTATAAAACCTCCTTGTTGTCCTGTAACCTCTATACCTACATTTAAAGGTTTATATATACTTACAAATCTAAATAAATCATCTATATTACTACTCATACCTTGTTTAGCTACTTTACCATCTACCCATAACCAATCT
>Ga0256837_1002331_pt1 | contig 11871 bp, 30 predicted proteins | sample 4562384metaG_FD_185976 | JGI IMG/M metagenome (GOLD analysis project Ga0256837, IMG submission 185976) | Hydrothermal vent microbial communities from Guaymas Basin, Mexico - 4561-384 | ecosystem: Environmental > Aquatic > Marine > Hydrothermal vents | place: Mexico: Guaymas Basin | collected... | reverse complement strand
ACCTAGTTTAGTGAACCAAAAGTATAAGCAGTGGCTGAAAGTGCCTATAGAAACAAAAGTGACTTATACTTACTTAAATTTATGGAGATGATAAAATGATACTTAATAGAATTGCCAAGACTGTAGGGCTGGGTATAAGAGGTGTAGTGATAGTTGGTGCTACTGTAGGTAGTGCTGTAATTGATGAAGTAAAGAGTGTACCTGGTGCATTAAAAGATGGACTTGGTCTTGAACCAAAAGATACAACTACAAAAACAGATGTACCGACACAAGGCGGAAATAACAAATCAATATTTGAAACTGTTTAGTTTTAGATAACATTGTACTTACAAATCAAAGGAGTAATTTATGACTGATGAAAATTTAATTATTGAACGAGGAATTCATAAAGGTGGTACACAAAGATTATATCGTTTTGATAATAATCTTGGGGCTAGTGTAGTTAGACATAATTTTAGTTATGGTAATGAACAGGGTAACTGGGAATTAGCAGTAATAGAGTTTCATGGAGAAGCTGATGATGATTGGACAATAACTTATGATACACCTATTACTAATGATGTACTTGGTAATTTAACAGAGGCTGAAGTGAATGAAACACTTGAACAAATTAAAAGTTTATCAAAGGATTAATTATGAGAGAAGGTGAAGTATTTTTACCAGAGTTTGACCCAATTGGGTCAGGCGAAGATAACTGGAGTTAGTTATGAAGTTTATACTAGCGTTATCGCTGGTTGTAACTTTAGGTGTAGCAGATTGCTATTGGACATGGGTAGTTGATATTAATGGAGATTACGTAGAAGTATATATTTGTGATGGAGAATAGTTATGTGGAATGAGTTAAAAGAATGTTGTACAAAGGAGGACTTTGTAAATTTTGTAGAAAAATATGATAGTGATGTAAATACTATTGACCCAGCAATACCTCAAAATGTGTTGCGTGATTTAAGAGACTTAGGTATTAGTCATACATATATGGCTACAATTTACTATAAAAGTCATACGGAAGTATGTAATATACAAAGTGAAGCTGTGTGTATTGCTATTAGGTTAAAAGATGGCAAATCATAGAAAAAAGCGTAGAAATTATTTTAAATACAAGGCTCCAGAGTATCATAGAGAACACGTAGAATCACAGCCTTCTAGAGGTAAACCTATCCTTAGAGATACTGAAGTAGCTGCTTCTGGTTATTGGGTAGAAAAATATGGCATTACAGCTCATGCATTACAAAGATATGTAGAGAGATTTAAGGGTATAGATGATGTTGATGTTACAAAACTTAGTCATAAAGATAAAGTGGCGTTACATTTAGAATTAACAAATTATTTACCAGAAGGATTTAAAAATACAAATATTCCAATGAAGATAAATCTAGGTAATGGTTATAAAGCAGTTATTAACAACAAAGGTGTGGTTGTAACTGTAATGAACTAAGGAGATATTATGAATGAGGATGCATTTTTAGCTGAAGTATTTCGTAAAAGTGATACTGTAACAGTTAATGCTAATGAACTTCAAAGAGTTTTACAAGACAAACGTAGAACAGATGCAGAATTAGTTAGACTAAGTAAGCGTATTACAGAATTGAGTAATGCACTTGGTTCAGTTCAAATGAAATTGGATTGTGAAATACTCACTAAACCAATGTATGTAGATTTAAAGGTTTAATATGAAAATATTTGAATTACAAGAAATACTTAGTCGTTTTGACCCAAATATAGATATACAGATTAATATATCTGACCTAAATCAAACTATTGGTTATCATAACCTAGAGTTAGATGAAGAATATGATGAAGAATCTTGTGTATTAGAGGTTATTCTTCCAAATGACACTTATTTAGAGCAGTGTACAAATTCATTGGAGGATAAATGCGATTAATTGAAGCAAAATATGGCAGTTATGTAAAACGCAATATTAATTCTGGAGATTATCCTCCATATTTAATTAGTGTTAGTAAAAATGGTGTATATAGATTTATGAACAAATATAGTTCATTTAATGATGAACATAAATTTACTTTATCGGATTTAGTCAAATCTGGTTCTCCAGTATGGGAACATGATGATTTTGAGTATTGTGACCGACAGGGTAATATTAAAAAAATAAAAAAAGGTAAAACAATGAGTAAAGCAAAAGATGTAAATTATATTGGTGGTGAATATAAAGTAGTTAAAGTTCATTATCTAGATGAAATGATTACTTATAATTTTAAAATAGATGCAACTCTTACGGCTAATCCAGGTGATATTGTTGTAGTTGAATCTAAACACGGTCTTGGATTATGTGAAGTAGAAGAAGTGTATGATAATGTTATAGCAAATGCTGATGAAGTCAAAGTAGCTACTGCTTGGGTTGTAAACATAGTCGATATGACAGCTCATAAACAACGTCAAGATGCAACTGCTAAACGAGGTTATATTTTACAACAACTTGAAGAGAAGAAAAAGCAACTTGAAGCTATCAGTGTCTATCAGTTAATTGCTGATATTGACCCAGAAGCTAAAAAGTTAGTTGATGAATTAAAAGCTTTAGGTAGTTAAACTTGCGAGTACTTATCTGGATGGTACTGGCTACACAACTGTTTGGTTATACATTAACCACAGCTCAAACTAAAGTTAAAGAAAAGATTTTGTCTATTGCTCCGCAATATACGAAGTATAAATCTACAATTTTAGCTATAGCAATGGTTGAAAGTAGTCTTGGAGTTGGTGTTTTAGGTGATGATGCAAAATCATTAGGGATTACACAACTACAAGTACCAACAGTTAGGTTTCTTATAACTAAAGATAAATCTTTAAGGTTTTTGAACCAATACTCTAATAAACAATTAGAAAGTTTTTTACTAAGACATGATGATTTATCAATCATTATTACTTGTAAATTATTCGAGTATTATAGAAAACGGTATGGATACTTCCAAGCTATCAGTAGATACAATGGGGGTAAACATAATTATCATTACTACAATAAAGTGGTTAAATGGAGAAATAGATTCATAAAGGATTAATATGCAATATTTGTTAGATGAAGATGAGTTTGAAGAATTTAAAAAATTCAAAAATGATAATGCAAAAATAGCAAAAACTACTAGTGATACAATGAGAGCTTTACAAGATTTTATTAAAAAATCTAAAATTAGTTTAGCTACGAGCCCTTCTATGTCACCTTTTTCTGTATTAGTTTTGCAAGTAGAAACAACTGATGTACCTCCGTATATTATAGATTTAATTGAATATACTCATGGTATTAGACTATGAGTATTAAAAATATGACAGCAGAGGAGCGTGCAGAGTTTATGCATGACTTACGAGAAGAGATGAAACAAGAAGCTCATCAAGAAGAGATGTATGAGTATACTATGCGTTCTGACTGGGACTATGCTATAGAAGATTGTAATTTAAGTGAAGAGTCTACTCTTGAAGAATTACAAGGAGCTAAAGATAAATTAAATAGATATGGTTGGGATATAGGATTTGAAGATATACTTGAGTGTATTCTCTAATGTGGAAATTTATATTGGGGATAAAACTAGAAGTATTATTCATAGTTACATTTTTAATATGTATTGCAGTAGTATTATACTTAATTAAACCAATATAGGAGAGAAATATGTGGAGAAGAAAATTTGAAGGTTATAGAGCTGATTTACGTTGGTTCATTTATAAACACGACAAAACTATTACAGTTGTATTATTTATAATATTTGTAGCTAGTATGTTACTAATGACAGCAGGTATAAGATAATGTTAGATATGCATAAAGATAATGCAATTGAGATATATAAATTTGCAACTAAATTACAAACACGGCTACTGAAATGGAAAATTTACGTAGGACTGGTGCTTTATCACGGAGATAGTGAATTTACTCTCTCCTTTAAGCGAGGTGATAAACATGATTCAGTTTACTGGGTAAAGGATTCATCAAGAGTGCTGTCAGTAGCCAGAGCAATTAAGCACTTACTTGAGGATAAATATTTACCTATAACAGAAGCTTGCTCAAGCTTAATAGGACAAGAGTTATGGTATGAAAAAACTGAACCAATTATAGTAGCTAGTGTAATTAGTTCACAAGCTGGAACTATAATTACTTGTACTAAAGGTAAACATATACCTCAGGAAAAACTCTACATAAAAGTGTAGTTACTTAATTAAGGAGCAGAAATGCTAGATAAAATTTTACAGGCGAGTAAAAAAACACTTGCTTATGGGGCTGCAGGATTTGTAGCATTTATTGTAATATGGAATTCATTCTATATTGTTGGGGGTACTGAATATGCAGTAGAAAGAACTCCTTCAGGAGAAATGCAAGGTATTGTTGAACCTGGTGTACATTTTAAAGTACCTTTTGTGTCTAGTGTTCATTACTATGACCAATTTCAAACTGTCAGTTATGTTGATGATGACGAAGACCCAGAAACAGTAGGTTCTCTAAAGAGGATTAACTTTGCGGATACTTATGGAGGTTATGTAGGAGGTACTATTAGATACCAACTATCAGCTAACCCGGATTTGCTTGTTGAAATGCATAAAGCTTATATGAATGAGGCTAATCTTATTAGAAGTGGGTTAAAACCTATCTCTAAACAATTGCTTACATATACAGCTAACCAAATTACAGGGGAGAACTTTATGCAAGGTGGACAAAATGATTATCAAATTAGAATTGAAGACCAAGGTAACAAAGGTTTATATATTACTAAACGTATTAAGGTAAAAGTTAAAAAGAATACATCTGATGTAGGACTTAAGAATCCGAACCCTAATGAACGTAAACAACGTGATAGTTATGTATTTAAAACTGTAATTCAAAAAGATGCTAAGGGTGAACCACTTAGACAAGCATTACCTATTACTAAATATGGTATTAAAATTGTTCAAGTAACTATTGATGATTTCAAACCAGAGCAAAAACTTAAAGATTTCGTTAATCGTAAAAAAGACCAGATTGCTAAACGACAAACTTTAATTGAAGAGCAAGAAAATGAACGGCAGTCTGCAGTAACAGCAGAACTTAAAGGTAATAGACAACGTGTTGAAGCACGTCAGGTTATGCTTAAAGAAAAAGATGCTGCAATTATTCAAGCTCAAAAAGAAGTAGAGTTAGAGCAAAAATCTTCTGATTTACAAGTTGTTCGTAAGAACAAAGAATTAGAAATTGCTACAGCTAACTATAAAATTCAAAAAGCAAATGCTCTTGCAGCAGTACAACAAGCTAAGGCTATTGAAGCTAAAGGTTTAGCAGATGCTAAAGTTAAAAAAGCAATGTACAGTGCAGTTCGTAAAGAAATTTTGGTATTAGAAGTTGAAAGAGTAACTCAACTAGCTAAATACAAAGCCCTAGAGAAAACTAAAGTACAAATGCCTACTACTGTTATGCTTGGTAGTGGAGAAGGTGGCTCATTACAAGAGCTAACTAACTTACATATTATTGACAAGATAGGTAAATAATGAAGTTCCCAGGTAATAAAAACGGATTAGGTGCTGCTCTTGTTATGATAGCTATAGTATTATCTATTACTTGGTTTTATGACCTTGGGATACACTTTACACAATGGAGCCAAGAAGCTAGAGCGTTTTGGTTAGGTATTTTAATATACCTGACTGGCATGGCTTATATACTTGGTTCCACTATGTCTACTAATCTGGAGAAATAATGAAAAAAGCATTTACAATAATGGAACTAATATTTGTAATTATCATATCTAGTATTTTAATTACTAGTATAGTACCTGAATCTACTGATGAAACTGATGTTTCAGTAAATAAACAAAAAATACAAAAAGTAAAAATTACGTTTGGTGTAGAAAAAGCTAAAACTAAAGAAGCTGTAGATTTCAAAAGTAAGTACGAAAATGTTGTCATTCTAAATAAACAACTACAATCTAAGGTGAAAAGCCTACAGAAAAAAGTTATTGAATTAGAAGGACGTCTAGACGAAGTTAATAGCCCAATTATAAGTGCGGATTCATACGGTACTGGTTATTAACTTATAGTATACCTCTTGAGGTATACTAGTAAATTTATAATTAGGAACCAAAATGAAATTATATCATTATACAATAGCAGATAGACTTGTTAAAATATTAATTAATGGTTATCTAAAATTAACTCCAGAGAATTACCCATTGCTAGAGAATGAGAAAAAGGCTGTATGGTTAAGTAATTCTGATAAATGGTGTAAAACTGCTTTCTACGGTTATCCAGATGCAGCATTAGATAATGCAGGACGTATAAGAATAACTATTGATAGTGCTAACATTAAAGCTGAGTATGCTGAAGCAGTACAACATTATCTTGGTGATTGGGAAAGTTTAGTGTGGTCCGCTATGGAAATAGGGGTATCATACAAAACTTGGTATGTGTCGTTTGAAGTAATACCTTTAAATAAAGTAGAGTCCATAGAATTATGGAAAGATGATAAATGGGTAAAAGTACCTATAATTTAAAAAAGGAGATTAGTTATGATTAATAAACAAATAATTAAAGAGTTTGGGCGTTGGATATTAGCAAAGCGTCCTGCTGTATGGTATAAAAGAAATGAGGGTAGCTGGGAGTGTGTAAATGAAGTACCATCGTGGAATAATGAAGATATTTATATAGTAGACGATGAACAAGCAGAGCTTAGAAAGTTACAGATAGATAAGCCTGATACTAAATTTCAAGTAAAACGAAGTAAAGAGGGTATATGGAAAGATTGTGATATACCATCTTGGTATAAAGGTGTAGAATATAGAGTTAAGCCTAAACCAAAGATAGAAAGAAGATGGAGATATGCTAGAGATGCAAATGGATACACAACAATTGCTAGTATCTATATGTCGGATAGCTTTGCAAAAAACTCTAAATATCTTGAAAATGGCTGGTATAAACTAAAAAATAATTATATTGATGTTTTAATAGATAAGGAGTAAGTGATGACTGATGAAGAACTTAAACAAGAGTTTAATAGATGGATAGATGTAGGAAAGCCTGAAATATGGTATAAAGATAGCAAACACGAATGGGTTACAGTGCTTGTTCCTAATTGGAGAAATAAAGATGCATATTTCATAGTAGATGATGAGCAAGCAGAGTTACGTAAATTCCAAATAGATAATCCTAATACCAAATTCCAAGCTTACTATAATAATAAATGGACAGATACAACCCCATCTTGGTTTATAGATAGAAAGTATCGAGTAAAACCTTTAGAATGGTATGAAGACCCAAATATGATAGGAAAGCCTGTATGGGTTAGAGATAGTGTTAATTCGTATTGGGTTATAGATGTATTTATGAGTTATACAAATGGTGCAGAATATCTATTTGAGTGTGGAAGAGGTGGTTGGAAAGAAGCAAAACCTGTTAAACCTGAAGAATGTTATCAAGGAATATATAATGACAGATGAAGAATTAGTTAAAGAGTTTATGAGTTAGATATCGAAGAAACCAACAAATACGCTAATTTAGATGAAATAGTATTAGAACGTTATAATAATCCAATCTTTAAGAAATCAGATAAAGGTTGGTGTAAATTAATAGGTAAGGACTACTAATGTTAAAAGTATTATTAACTCCCAGCATCTGGTTTAGAAACTACCCTACTAATTTAGGGTGGTCTCACAGACTAGATACTCTTATGGACAATAACACTAAGGTAGTATTAATTAATAATTATATAGCAGAATTTGAAGATGGAACTAGAATTTGGATAGCTAATTATCCTTATGCTTATGGAAGTAACGCTAAAAATGATGGATATTTACCTACAAGAAAAACTGCTCTTAGGTTAGCAGAATACATAAGCTTATATGCAGACTAAGGACTACTAATGAAAGGTTCAGTTTTTGTAATAGGGTATTTTATTCTATTAATCACAGCATTAATAACCTCCTATACTAAAGGAGATTATTCTACAGCTATTACCATATTTTTGGCTATGATAGTTATTAGTTTATTTTTAAAGGAGGCAACTAAATGAATAAGTTTGATAAATACGAACTGATATTAGTTTCATTCTTAATGGGACTAACGATAGGTGGTGTAGCTGCATCTGCTATGTGGGCTAATAAATGCTCTCATTATGAACAAGCTATAGAAGCACATAACGTAAAGTTGAATATCTTAAAAGGATAATAAAGATGCTAAAAAAGAAATTTGATAAATATTTAGCAGATGATAGATTATGGTTAGGTAATTATTCAGACCACGGTAAATATTATGGGATAGGTTATTATCCTGATGATATTGAACTAAAACCATTAAAAGATGAAGTAACTGAGTTCTTTAAAATGTTATTACCAGATATTTGTGTAGTTAAATTTTGTAATTTTGTTAGAAATAAAAATACAGCAAGACTTACTGTTAATTATGATTGTGGGTTTGAAGGTTTTTTTGAAGGTGTAACATATTATAAAATACAAGATATCTATAATGAATTAAATAAAAAGGAGTTTAAATGAGTGTAAAAAAAGTAGGTGGACTAACTTATAGTTTACCAGAAATTTGGTTACTGCAAAATACCGGTATTGGTACTTGTGAATTAGCCGCTAGAACTGCTTATGATAGTTTTATAAATAGTGAACATGAAGTTATTGCAGAGGATTTTAATAATGGAACTTTTAATACTGAAAGTATTAATCAACTTAATGATATTGAGTCTAGTAGTTTACTTGATGACCTTGCTTGGACTTACTTTCACCATAGTGTATTAGAACATGCAAATCTAACATACTTGATTAAAGGTATTTCAAGAGGAGTATTACAAGAGCATGCAAGACACCGTATTCAAGGTATCACTGTTAGAAGTACTAGATATACAATGAGTAAACTCATTAATGCTTTTAATGCAGATAAATATATAAATCAGGGAAATACTATTCCATCTAATTGGTTCATTGAAACAGTTTTAGGATTTAATATGTTTGTAACTCAAGATATAGAGTACAATAAATTACAAATTCAAGACATTTGGAAAAAACTAGCATATCAAAAATCTGTAATGGGTGGAGGAGCTTTTTTAAAAGCTACTATGTCTAGAGAACAATTAAATTGGATTACAAGTGACCTAGATTCATTACTGACCCAAGATGATATATTTGCAATGCTTCAGCGGTTAAAAAAGAAACGTAATGTAGGTGATGTACTAAAACATGTAGTTAATGATAACTGGAAAGTTGATATGGTTGTAACTATGAATTTAAGAGCATTAAAAAACTATTTTGACCTACGCAATAGTGGTGCTGCATGGTTTCAAATTCAATGGTTAGCTCTAAAAATAATAGAGGCTACACCAGATAAATATTTAAAATTAATAGTAAAGGAGTATAAATGATGAACTGGCTAAGAAGTTTATTCAGTAAAAAGAGTTCTGAAAAACCGAAAAAGAAAACTTATACAGTTTTAACACCATTAGAGATAGAGAACATTGAACAAATGTTTATTAATAAACCTACTACCTCATTACAAGATATTGCACATAAATTTGATATTTCTATTAGTACAGTATCTAGGATAAAAAATTTTACTCATAGATATTCAACTAAAGTTATAGATAACGAAATTGAGGAATGTATATGCGAACTATGACAGTGAAATTAGAAATGTTATCGTTAAAACCTGATGAAATGTATAGTGTAAATAAATATCCTGGAGATGGTTTATATATAGTTGATGATGGTATTATGTATTTACTAGCTGGGGTGTTTAATGGGGGTGTAGCTTCAATACCACTACCTAGCAAACAAGTGATTGACGAATATGCAAGAATAGTTAAAGATACCTGTTTACATAATCAAAATGACATAGCTAAACAAGATATTGAAACTCGTAAAAAGTTAGTAAATGAAATTAAAGAATTAGATACTACTATGGGGCATGTTCTAGATGAATTATCTAGACTAACTGGACAATTGTCTGCAGCTGGTCAATCTAATATAGATTTAGCAGGTTTAACAAAAATGATAGCAGTTGCACAAAAACCTGATTTAGTAAAGGGTAAATGATGTCTATGGAACCAACAGAACAAGAAGAAGCAGCTTATGAGTACTTAGGTCTTATAAATGCTGCTCATAGAGTTATAGAAAAAGGTGATGAGCTAGAAGATGAAATTATTGCAGAACTTGTTGCAAAATTAGTTACATTTGAAAATGCTCATTTAGTTGCCGAAAGGTTAATTATAGAAAATGAAAATGCAGCAGAAGCGTTAGCATCTGAACTTTTATTTCAAATTAAAGAATAAATATGATTAGTACAAAAACAGCATCAATGAGAGATTTACAAGATAGTATTTATAATAATAAAGAAGAAGTCCCATTAGATGCAGGATTTTGGGCATTTAGAAGAACAATCTCAAAAGCAGGTAAGGGTTATACTAAGTTAGTAAAAAGAGACAGAAGTCCTAGTGGGACCGTATATGCCTTAGTATTACAAAAAAGAGTTCCTAGTATAGGTCACAATCCACGTAGAGCAAGAATCTTAGCTAAACGTGCAACAAAAATTGAAGGATAAATCATGATTCACATCACAGAAACAACAACAGAAATGTCAGGTACGCCAGCTCAACTTATGAATGATATTTGTAATGCAATTGTAGCATTACAAACTCAAGTAGACAGACAAGGTGCAGATATTAACGTTCGTAAAGAAGTTAATCGAGCAATTAAACAACATACAGCAAATAAAGGAGATTAAAATGATTGTTTTAAAAAGAGATGTAAATAAACTATTTACGGCAAAAGGATTACCGGAATTAACAGTTGATATTCAAAATGGAGTATTATGTATAGTAGGCAGAGCTTGTGGAAAACCAGTTATGCAAATTAATGGTGTAGTCCCAAAACAGACTATGACTAAAGAAGTACGTTCAATTGTAATGGAAGATTATATAATTCCAGTACTAACTACTTTTGAAAAAGAGTTTAAAAAATTTATCAAAGCTAAAATGTTGGTTAAAACATTATCTGATGCACAAGAAGCTGCCAAAAATGCTACGTGTAACATTAAAATACCAAAAATTACTGCCGACCCTCATGGTTATAATTTAAAACAACATTTTATTATTAGAACTAGCAATGGAAATGCTATTGGTAGTGTTTACCCTAGTGGCAAATTTCACTTAGAACCTGGCACTGAAAAAGAACTTCTAAAAAATCTTGAACTACTTAAAAAAGTACAAAAAGAAGCAGTAAAATATTTTAAAATTACTGATGATTTAGAGTATGCTATAAAACAAGCTGCAGAATGTGAGAAAAAACTTATCACAAGTTGTGGGTGGTAACCATGCAAAAAATAGGTAAGGGTAATTTTACCTCTGCCTATCTCAAAAAAGATGGCAGAGTATTGTTAAAAAGTAGAGATAAAGTTAAAGCTTGTATGTCAGAAAGGTTTTTTCCTAAAAGTAAACTATTCCCTAAAATAAAACGAGTATATTGGCATGAATGGGAAAATATATTAGAAGATATTACAGTGTATGAAATGAAATACTACCCTAAACTTACTAAACCATCACAACAATTAAATTACAAACATTATAGATTATATAAATTATTACGTAATGTTAGAGCTACAACACGTGAAGATTTAATGCAAGAATTTAGAAAATTACCTGTTGAAAATTATATTATTTCAGCATTATGTGAAGCAGTTAATGCTATTTCTAATTATGATTATAATGTAGTTTTTGAAATAAGTCCTAGAAATGTTTCTTATACACCTTCTGGTAGACTCATATTATTAGATTGTTTTTTTATATATTCAGATATAAGGAGGTAATATGAACCATTTGATATTTAAAGGCGAAGATGACACAATACCAGTAGATATGGTAATGCTAGTTAGAGTTTTAAGTAGGTCTAATATTCATGTACATTATGTAAGTAAGCTTA
>Ga0256837_1002330_pt1 | contig 11872 bp, 10 predicted proteins | sample 4562384metaG_FD_185976 | JGI IMG/M metagenome (GOLD analysis project Ga0256837, IMG submission 185976) | Hydrothermal vent microbial communities from Guaymas Basin, Mexico - 4561-384 | ecosystem: Environmental > Aquatic > Marine > Hydrothermal vents | place: Mexico: Guaymas Basin | collected... | reverse complement strand
ATCTATCCTGGTGTTATGATCCTCGAAGGAATGGCTCAGGCTGGTGGAATCTTGGCATTTAAGAGTATGGATGATGTTACAGAAGAAGAGATTGCCAACAAAGTTGTTTACTTTATGAGTATAGACAAAGCAAAATTCAGATCACCTGTAAAACCTGGGGACAAACTGGAGTATAAAATCTCAGTTATTAAAAATAAAGGTGCTATCTGGCTGCTTAAAGGGGAAGCTTATGTTGATGGAAAATTAACAAGTGAAGCGGAACTTAAAGCTATGATAGTGGATAAATAGGAGATATTTTGAGCAAAATATCTGAATTAGCCGTTATTGAAGATGGTGCAGTAATTGGAGAAAATGTAGAAATCGCTCCTTTTTGTTTTATATCTAAAGATGCTGTCATTGGTGATGGAACTACTATTGCACAAAATACATGTATCTATGGCAAAACAACAATTGGAAAAAACAATAAAATTTTTTCGCATGCAGTCATTGGTTCTATTCCTCAAGATCTGAAATTTAACGGAGAAGATGTAGAACTCATTATCGGTGATGATAATACTATCCGTGAATTTACACTTTTTAATCCCGGAACAAAAGGTGGTGGTGGCAAAACTATCATTGGTAATCACAACCTTTTTATGGGATATGTACATCTAGGTCATGATGTTATCATCGGAAATCACTGCATATTAGCAAATGCGGCAACTTTAGCCGGACACGTTGAGCTTGGTGATTATGTTGTTATTGGCGGGATGACACCTGTACATCAATTTGTACACATTGGAGATTATGCAATGGTCGGTGGTGCTTCTGCACTGGCTCAGGATATTCCGCCATTTTGTATGGCAGAAGGAAATCGTGCATCACTTAGAGGACTGAATCTTACAGGACTTCGCCGCCATATTCAACGCGAAGATATCAATGCACTTAAAAGTGCCTATCGAGAACTTTTTGAATCAGGAAAACCGTTAAAAGAGACAGCCGGAGAGATGCTAGAGAGTATAAAAAACCACTATGTGGTTGACCTATGTAATTTTATAATAAAAACAAAACGCGGAATTCCGTTTGAGAGGAAAAATATATGATACACAGACATTGTAGTTTTTGTGATGCAAGTGAGAGTGAAGAAAACCCACTTATAGCCGGAAATGGCGTTTATATTTGTAAGAACTGTGTAATATCAGCTTACAAAATCATGTTTGGTGATGAAAAAGAGATGGCCGGTGAAGCAAATAAAGAGCTTACTGAGCATGTTGAAAAACTAATGACACCAAAAGAGTTAGATAAATTTTTAGGAGATTATGTCATTGGTCAAGAGAGAGCAAGAAAACTTATCAGTGTTGCTGTTTACAACCACTACAAAAGAATTTTTAAAATGCACAATGCAGCAGATGATGATACTGAGATTGCAAAATCAAATGTTCTTTTAATCGGACCGACTGGTTCAGGTAAGACACTCATGGCACAGACTATTGCAAGAGTGTTAAATGTTCCTATTGCTATTGCAGATGCAACAAGCCTTACGGAAGCCGGATATGTCGGTGAAGATGTTGAAAACATCTTGACAAAGCTTATTCAGGCAGCTGACGGTGATATAGAACGTGCCCAAAAAGGGATTATATTTCTAGATGAAGTTGATAAGGTTTCACGTATGAGCGAAAACCGTTCAATTACTCGTGATGTTAGCGGTGAAGGTGTACAACAGGCACTTCTGAAAATCATTGAAGGCTCATCGGTAAATATTCCGCCAAAAGGTGGAAGAAAACATCCAAACCAAGAGTTTACTGCAATAGATACAACCAATATCCTCTTTATTTGTGGCGGTGCTTTTGATGGTTTAGAAGAGATCCTCAAACGTAAACAGGGAGAAAATATACTAGGTTTTGGTCATGAGAAAAAGACAAAAGATGAAGCAAAACCGACATTTGATATGGTTGAACCTGATGATCTTGTTCATTATGGACTTATTCCTGAGTTAGTGGGTCGTCTGCCAATTATCGCATCATTAAACGAGATCACAGAAGATGATATGGTACGTATTTTAACAGAGCCTAAAAACTCTCTTGTCAAACAGTATAAAAAACTCTTTGCTATTGATGATGTAGAACTCAACTTTGAAGAAGATGCACTTCGTGCTATTGCCAAAAAAGCGATTAAACGTAAGACAGGAGCACGTGGTCTTCGTGCCATTATGGAAGAAGCGATGATTGAGATTATGTATGAGCTTCCAGAATATGCAGGATATGAGCTTTTAATTACAAAAGAGGTAATTGAAGAGGGTGAACAGCCGGTTTATATCAAAAAATCAACACAAAAAACGGCATAAGGCAGACTAAATGATATTTAACAAAATAGTAGGACTTTTCTCAAATGACTTATCCATCGACTTAGGTACGGCAAATACCATTGTCATTGCAAAAGGTCGTGGCATTATCATTAATGAACCGTCGGTAGTTGCTGTAAAAACTGAAAAATATGGTCATACTCGTGTTTTGGCTGTTGGTCATGAAGCCAAAGAGATGGTTGGAAAAACTCCTGGAAATATTAGAGCTATCCGCCCTATGCGTGACGGTGTTATTGCCGACTTTGATATGACAGAGAAGATGATTCGAAAATTTATTGAAAAAGCACATGGACGAAGTTCATTAATCTCTCCACGTATTATCATCTGTGTTCCTTACGGTCTTACACAGGTTGAGAGAAAAGCGGTACGGGAATCTGCCCTTTCTGCCGGTGCACGTGAGGTCTTTTTAATTGAAGAGCCTATGGCTGCAGCTATTGGTGCAGGTGTTGACATTCGGGAACCACAAGGGAACCTTGTTGTAGATATCGGAGGTGGAACAACCGAAATAGGTGTTGTCTCCCTTGGTGGATTGGTTCTTTCAAAATCCATCCGAACAGCCGGTGATAAAATTGATAAAGGTATTGTTGATTATGTTAAAAAGAAATATAATCTTCTTATCGGTGAAAGAGTTGCGGAAGAGATAAAAATCAATATTGGTACAGCAGTAACACTTGATGAAGATCTCACAATGGTTATTAACGGTCGGGATCAGGTTGAAGGACTTTTAAGTTCAGTTGAACTGACAAGTGAAGATGCACGAGAGGCTATGAAAGAACCGCTTAAAGAGGTTGCAGAAGCACTTCGTGATGTTTTAGAGCAAATGCCACCTGATCTAGCCGGTGACATTGTCAATCATGGAATTATTTTAACAGGTGGTGGAGCACTGATTCGTCAACTTGACAAATATCTCTCCGATCTTGTAAAAATTCCTGTCTTTGTAGCAGATGAGCCTCTTCTTGCAGTTGCACGAGGAACCGGTCGTGCACTTGAAGAGATAGACCTCCTGCAAGAACTCTTTGAGAATGAATAAGAAGTTACTCCCTTACTTATTTCTTTTACTTGCACTCTTTATGGGTGCACTTTATTATACAAATACAATTCAGTCACCACTCCTTACTTTTTTAAATAATATCAAAGTTTTTTATCATACTACAACACAGGCTGTTCATGATACCATCGATCAACACTTTTTTCAGGCCTCTACAATCAACACCTTAAAGCAAAAACTCAAAGACTGTGAAAAAGATCATCTTATTGTGCAACAACTTGCATCTGAGCTTAAAGATCTCTACAAAGAAAATAACTCCTCTTTTGTAACAGATCCAAGAACAGAACTGGTACGAACAATCTCTTATGAAAAATTTGGCAATCTTAACCGTATCTGGATCGATATTGCAGATTATAACAGCTCAAAAATTTATGGACTTGTTTATAAAGAGCTTGTAGCAGGAATAGTCATTCCAAAAGATGCTAAACCATTAGGACTTTTAAACTCTGACATAAAAAGTACCTATGCTGTCTATATTGGAGATGAAAAAGCACCTGGAATTGCTCATGGCAATAATGATAAAAATCTTATTGTCAATTTTATTCCGGCATGGTTTAATATAAAAGTAGGTGATGAAGTTGTTACTTCAGGATTGGATCATATCTTTTTTAAAGGTCTTAAAGTTGGAAAAGTCATTGCACTTTCAAAATCACAAGGGTATCAAAATGCCATTGTAAAACCCTATTATCAAGCTTGTGAACCATCCTATTTTCATATAATCAGGAGTCTTCGATGAGATATATCTTTATTTTCTTTTTACTGTTAAGTACTTTTTTATTTGGATCAAACAAACAAAAAATTACAATTGGTGCAGGTGCCTATACACAATCCAAACCATACAAAGGTGCAGACAATCTCCTCTTACCCTCCCCTGTTATCTTTTTTGACAATGGCCTTTTGTATGCACGCTGGAGCCGCTTTGGAGTCTATTTTTTAGGAGAAAAAAAAGAAGATTATGCATGGGGTTTCTCTTTAACAGTACAACCGCGTACACTTGGATACAAGGCATCTGATGCAGCTTGTCTACAAGGTATGGATGAGAGAAAATCAACTTTTGAAGGGGGATTGGCCTTTTCGGCAAGTTACAAAAAAACAAAATATATAGAAGTTATGCTACTTGGAGATATGCTAAAGAACTATAACTCATGGATATTAAGAACAGAGATCGGTGATCAATATAAACTAGGAAAATTTAGCTTTTATCCAAGTCTTACTCTTCTCTATCAACCAAGAAAATTTGTAGATTATTACTATGGTGTCAAAAGTAGTGAGGCAACAGCCTCTCGACCACAATACTCACCTGAAAGTGGCTGGGAATATGGTGCACAAACATATATCAAATACCCATTAACAAAAAAACTCTCAGCTTTTCTCAATCTCCGTTATGATATCTTGCCAAAAAGTGCACAAGACTCTCCACTTACTGATAAAAACTATATCTATTCAGGTCTTGCATCACTAATTTATACATTTGAGTATTAAGCCTCATCAAATATTAAGTGCCTTTTGGCTATAATCTCTAAATTTTTAAGACTTTATTTAAGAGGTACTTCATGCCAAAACGCACTGACATCAAAACAATTTTACTTATAGGTTCTGGTCCGATTATTATCGGTCAGGCATGTGAATTCGACTATTCGGGAACACAAGCGGTTAAAACACTCAAGGAGTTGGGATACCGCGTTGTTCTTATCAACTCAAATCCTGCAACGATTATGACTGATCCCGAATTTGCAGATCGTACATACATTGAGCCTATCAAAGAAGATATCATTGAAAAAATCATCAAAGAAGAAAATGTAGATGCAATCCTACCTACAATGGGTGGTCAAACAGCTCTAAATGTTGCTATGAGCATGCATGAAAAAGGGATGCTTGAAGGTATTGAATTTTTAGGTGCAGATCCACAAGCTATTAAAAAAGGTGAAGATAGACACCTCTTTAATGAAGCAATGATTAGAATCGGTATGGATTTACCAAAAAGTAAAAATGCCTACAGTGTAGAAGAGGCTATAGAAGTTGCCAAAGAGATAGGTTTTCCAGTAATTAGCCGTGCTTCATTTACACTTGCAGGTGGTGGTAGTGGTGTTGCTTACAATATGGAAGAGTTTGAAAAACTTGCAGCTGAGGGTATTTCTGCATCTCCAATCAGTGAGATTGAGATTATGGAATCTATGCTTGGATGGAAAGAGTATGAGATGGAAGTTATCCGTGACAAAGCGGACAACTGCATCATCGTCTGTTCAATTGAGAACTTTGATCCAATGGGTGTTCATACCGGTGACAGTATTACAGTTGCACCAGCTCTTACGCTTACAGATAAAGAGTACCAAAGAATGCGTGATGCATCATTTGCAATTTTACGTGAGATCGGTGTTGATACGGGTGGAAGTAATGTTCAGTTCTCTATTGATCCAAAAACAGGTCGTATGATTGTTATTGAAATGAATCCTCGTGTTTCTCGTTCATCTGCACTTGCAAGTAAAGCTACCGGTTACCCTATTGCAAAAGTTGCAACACTTTTAGCAGTCGGTTTTACACTTGATGAGATCACAAATGACATTACAGGAACACCTGCTGCATTTGAACCGGTCATTGACTACGTTGTTACCAAAGTTCCTCGTTTTACATTTGAGAAGTTCCCAGAAGCGGTAAGCACACTCTCTACATCGATGAAATCAGTCGGTGAAGTTATGGCAATCGGGCGTACTTTTAAAGAATCTGTTCAAAAAGCGCTCTGTTCACTTGAAACCGGACTTTGTGGGTTTGATGAGATTGATGCGGATGATGCGTTTGTACGCCATGAAATCCGTCGTCCAAATGCAGATAGAATTCTTTATGTTGCAGAAGGTTTTAGACGTGGAATGAGCATAGAAGATATGTTTGATACATGTCAGATCGATCCATGGTTTTTATACCAACTCCAAGAGTTAATAGAGAGAGAAAAAACTATCACAGACAAGATTTTATTTGATGCAGAGCTTATGCGATCTGTAAAAGTAGATGGTTTTTCAGATAAACGAATTTCTCAGCTTATCAAGAAAAACTCAGGTGAGACTGTCAGTGAAGACCTTGTCTATGAAGCACGTAAAAAACTTGGTGTAAGTCTTGAATATAACGAAGTAGATACCTGTGCAGCAGAGTTTGAAGCATTAACACCGTACCTCTATTCAACAACAAACATTACAAAACTTCCGGCTGTAGCACCACGCCAGAGCGATAAGAAAAAAGTCCTTATTTTGGGTGGTGGACCAAACAGAATCGGTCAAGGGATTGAATTTGACTACTGTTGTGTACATGCTGCTTTTGCACTCAAAGAGATGGGCATAGAAACAATTATGTATAACTGTAACCCTGAAACAGTCTCAACAGACTATGACACATCCGATGTTCTTTATTTTGAACCTATTGACTTTGAACATGTTCGTGAAGTTATTGAAGCAGAAAATCCAGATGGTATTATTGTACACTTTGGCGGACAGACTCCGCTTAAACTTGCAGACGGTCTTACCAAAATCGGTGCAAAAATTGCAGGAACACCATCATCTGTTATTGACCTAGCAGAAGATAGAGAACAGTTTAGTGACTTTGTAAATCGTCATAACCTGAAACAACCGGATAATGGTCTTGCTCGAACAAAAGAGGAGTCTTATATTATCGCCGAAAAACTCGGTTATCCTGTCCTTGTTCGTCCATCATTTGTTCTTGGTGGTCGTGGTATGCGTATTGTCTACTCTGAAGCTGAACTCAAAGAGTATATGGACTTGGCAATCTCTGTAAGTAATGAAGCGCCTGTATTAGTTGATAAATTTTTGGATCAGGCTATTGAACTTGATGTTGACTGTATCAGTGATGGTCAAGAGGTTTATATCGGTTCTGTTATGCAACATATTGAAGAAGCAGGTATTCACTCTGGAGACTCTGCATGTTCACTGCCACCGGTAAATCTTAGCCAAGAGATGATAGAAAAAGTAGAACGTCAAACAAAAACTATTGCGCTTGGACTTGGAGTTCGTGGTCTTATGAATGTTCAATATGCTATCTATGAGGGAGAAATTTATCTTATTGAGGTAAACCCACGAGCAAGCCGTACTGTACCATTTGTAAGTAAAGCAACAGGTATGCCTTTGGCAAAAGTTGCAACACGTGTTATGATGGGTGAAAAACTCCGTGATGCACTTGACTACTATGATAAATATGATATCATAGAAGAGGCCAACGGTCTGCTTCGTCCTCGTCTAAAAGGACATGTTTCTGTTAAAGAAGCAGTATTTCCTTTCCATAAACTCTATGGTGCAGATCTCGTTTTAAGCCCTGAGATGAAATCAACCGGTGAAGTTATGGGGATCAGTAAAAACTTTGGTGTAAGTTTTGCAAAATCTCAAATCAGTGCAGGCAATAAAATCCCGACAGGCGGAACATGTTTCCTCTCTTTTGTCGATTCAGACAAAGAGCATGCTGCTGAGATTGCAAGAGGACTTGTAAAACATGGATTTAAACTTGTTGCAACCGGTGGAACACAAAAGGCTATTGAAGCTGCAGGTGTAAGCTGTGAACGTATTTTAAAGATCTCAGAAGGTCGTCCAAATATCGAAGACAGTATGAAAAATGATGAGATTGCGATGGCTATTAATACTTCTGATAACAATACAAGTAAAAAAGATGCTATAGTTATTCGCCAAGAGGTTTTAAAGCGATCTATTCCATACTTTACAACACTTAGTGCTGCACGTGCACTTATCTTGGCTCTTGATGAGATGAAAGATGACAAATGGTCTCAAGCAACAGCTCTACAAGATTTTCTCGTATAAAAAAAAGTATTATTCTTACACAAACCGACACTACTGTCGGTTTTTTATCTCAAGATGCACAAAAGCTTCGTGAGATAAAAACAAGACAATCTTCAAAACCTTTTATTAAAGTATTTCACAACTTTAAGACGCTGCAACATCTCAATATTCGCATACCACACAAACGAAAAAAAATGCTGCGACGAGCCAAAAAGAGTACCTTTATTGTTAAAAATCAAGCCTTCCGCATTGCTTCTTATCCACTTCATTCAGAAATACTTAGAAATTTAGAGTGGAGTTATTCCACATCAGCCAATCAAAGTGGCAAAAACTTTGAAAGAATATTTTGTGAACAAAAAGCTGATATAATAATAGAAGATAAAAATGGGCTCTATGAAGGCAGAGCATCAAAACTCTATAAAATAAACAATACAAAGATAAAGAGGTTACGATGAGTAAAATAGTTCAAATGATACTAAGTGGAATGTTTTTTACTTTTATTCTTGATTTTTTTCTTTTTTTAGGTATAAAACAAAATTATATCGATCCACATAATATTACAGTTTATTACAATATTTTATTTGCAGATCATCAAAATATCTATATTTTTACACTTGCAACTATTATAATAGGCTATTTTGTAATGTATCTGCCAAATAAATTTACACTCATAAGCATCGGTACTCTTTTTCTACTCGCAATATCTACACTCATTCCCCCTGTAGGCAGTATGCTTGGAGAAGCGCTTCTTATGAAAAAAGATATTACACTGCAAACTGATAAATTTACCTATCATGGAGATATCCTTTATAATGGCAGAAAAAATATTACTTTTTATGATTATGAACTAAAAAAAGATATAATTCTAGATAAAAATAAAATTCAAGGTAGTTATTAAAATGAAACATATTTCTTCTTTGGCAAAAGGCGTTGCACTTGGTACTGCAGGTGTAATAATGATAAGTACACTCACAGGATGTGAACAAAAACAGCAACAAGTTGCACAAAATAAATTTCTAGTCATTGAACAACTTCCTGATGGAACATATAAAGTAGTCGAAGAGATGCCAACAGAAGGCCCGACACGTGCAATTATTCGTGAACGTGATGCAAATGGTAATATTCAAGAACGCTTTATGAATGAAGCAGAAATGAAAGCTTTAGCAGCACAAGAGTATGAAAAAGTTCAAAATGGAACAAGTGAGACTGTTCAGGAAAACAGTAGTGGTGCAGGTATGGGTCTAGCAGGAACTATTCTTGCCGTTGCAGCGGGGAGTCTGCTTGGAAATATGATCGCAAACTCACTTATGAATAACAAAGCTTTCTCACGAAATTCACGAAGTGCTTATACATCATCAGCATATAAGAAAAAAACTTCCCGCTCTGCATCAAGTAAAAAAAGTTTCTTTGGCAGTAATTCCAAAAAAAGTTCTTCTTACAAAAGAAGTAGTGGTGGTTTTTTTGGAGGTTAAAAAATGATACATACACGCAAAGTTCAAGCCATTGATGATGCAATGCTTGAAGAGATCGGTTTTTCCTGGCATACAGACAGTGATGGCAGTAAATATATCAGCGATGAACTTGTAGAAGTCACAACACAAGAAGCAGAAGATTACTATCAAGCTGTGAATGAAATTTATGATATGTATGTTGAAGCTGCTGAGTATGTTATAGAAAATAATCTTTTTTTTGAACTCGGAATTCCTTTTAATCTTATTGATATCATTAAAAAATCATGGGAGAATGATGTTCACTGGCATATCTATGGACGTTTTGATCTTGCCGGTGGTATTGATGGCAAAGGCATTAAGCTTATAGAGTTTAATGCCGATACACCAACTGCACTTTTTGAAACTGCCCTGCTTCAATGGGCTATTTTAAAAGCAAATAATATGGATGAAGCAAAACAGTTTAACAATGTTTATGAAGCCATACGTGAAAACTTCAAACGTCTTATTACACTCTTTGATGAGCCTGAGAAATTTGATGAATTATATGATGGATGGAAGATTCTTTTCTCTTGTATTGAAGGGAATGATGAAGAAGAAGCTACAACAAAACTTCTACAACAGATAGCTAGCGATGCTGGTTTTGTAACAGATTTTGAGTTTTTGCAAAATGTTCATTTTGATGATGAAGGTATTTATGATGCACAAGAAAATCCTTATGAGTACTGGTTTAAACTCTATCCATGGGAAGATATAGCTACTGACGAGCCAGAACTTGCAACTACACTCACGCATATTATAGAAAATCAAAAAGCAATTATCCTAAATCCTGCCTATACACTTCTTTTCCAATCAAAAGGGATGTTAGCCATCTTATCACAACTCTTTCCTGATTCACCATACTTGCTTAAAACTTCTTTTGAACCACTTGATGGACTCAAGCAGGTTGCAAAACCTCTTTTTGGAAGAGAAGGTGCAAATACAGCAATTATGGATGAAAATAAAAAAGTTTTAATGCAAACGGATGGTCCTTATGATAACTATAAAAAAGTATATCAGGAGTATGTAGATTTTACACAAGATCATACAGGTAAAAAGTACCAAGCTGGTGTCTTTTTTGCCTATGAAGCATGTGGCCTTGGATTTCGCAAAGGTGGAGAAATTTTAGATAATATGAGTAAATTTGTCGGGCATGTTATAGTCGATTAGACTATAACGGCTATTTTTGCAGCTTCTTTTTAAGAATTATTTTACCCGCTTCAACACCCGGCTGATTATAGGCATCTATATACATAAATTTTGCACATAGAGATGTAAGAAGCTCATACTCATACATCAATGCTGAAATTGAGTTCTCACACACACCATCGATAGTAATGACATCACAAGGGATATCTCCTAGATTATTAATCGATTCAATAGTAGCATCCGCCTGCTTATTGATAAGATCTGAAAAAGCAACACCATGAAGATAATCAAGTTCTTCAAGACCTTTAAGTTGAATATCAGGAATTTTTAAATCATTATCAAAGTTCTCTACTTTAATAACTGTTACAGTTTTATCCCGTCGCCCTTCTACTATCAGTTGCAAAAAGGAGTGCTGATCAATAGGACCAATAATTCCTATTGGTGTTAAACCCTGTCGTGTAGAGTTGATATCTACCTTGCCCAAACTCTCTCCCCAGAGTTGTATATACCATTTGTTAAAACCTTCAAGTCTTGAAGAGTATGAAAACACTACATTTATATTAAAACTGTATTTATATTCTACTAGGAACCTTGCTTTTTTGAGTATGCGTGTATAAAAATCCTTTTTATCAAAAAAATCATTATGAACTTTTTGTGCACCTAATAAAAGTTCATCTATATCTATACCTACAATAGCCAAAGGAAGTAACCCAACAGCAGAAAAAACAGAAAAACGACCTCCAACATTCTTTGGTATTTCAAAGCTAAGCATTTCATGTGCATCTGCATATGCTTTTAATTTGGAATCATTTTCTGTAATAACAAGAGTATTTCTCTTGTCACACTGCACTAAAGAATTTATATATTTAAAAATAGAGACTGTTTCTATCGTTGTTCCTGATTTTGAGATCACTATAAATAATGTATCATTAAGATCAATCGTTTCAATTTTTGACTTAATATCAATAGGATCTGTTGTTTCAAGGAAAAAAAGTTTCTTCTCAAGCTTACGAGAATGTTTTAAAAATTTATATATTGCATAGGTACCCAAGGTACT
>Ga0256837_1002329_pt1 | contig 11876 bp, 13 predicted proteins | sample 4562384metaG_FD_185976 | JGI IMG/M metagenome (GOLD analysis project Ga0256837, IMG submission 185976) | Hydrothermal vent microbial communities from Guaymas Basin, Mexico - 4561-384 | ecosystem: Environmental > Aquatic > Marine > Hydrothermal vents | place: Mexico: Guaymas Basin | collected... | reverse complement strand
AAACAAGTACTTGGTCATAGTTTTTTCTTTGGCCCAGCTGGTTGTGGAAAAACTTCCATAGCTAGAATTATTGCCAAAGAGATGGATATGCCATTTTATGAGTTTAATGCTACAAGTCTAAAGATTGAGCAACTTCGTAAAATATTTGAACAATATAAAAATGCTTTGCAAAAACCACTTATTTTCATAGATGAAGTACATAGATTAGCTAAAAATCAGCAAGAAGTTCTTTTGCCAGTTATGGAAAGCAACTCTATTTTAATTATTGGGGCTTCTACTGAAAACCCTTTCTATTCTTTAACTTCAGCTATCCGTTCTCGCTCAATGCTCTTTGAGCTTTTCAGCATAAATAACGAAGCTTTAGAAAAAGTACTCGATAAAACTTTAGCTCTACATATAGACTCTACATGTAGAGATGACGCCAAACAATACCTAATAGCAAGTTCTGGTGGCGATGCTCGAGCTATGATAAACTTACTGGAGTTTGCTCTACATGTAGACAAAGATATAACAGTAGAACTATTAAAATCACTAAGGCCAAATGCACTTCAGGCAGGAAGTAGCGAGGCCGGTGTTCATTATGATTTAACATCTGCTATGATTAAGTCTATTCGTGGCTCAGACATGGATGCTGGGATTTATTATCTAGCAAGGCTTATCGATGGTGGGGAGAGTGCTGATTTTATCGCTAGACGACTTGTGATACTTGCAAGTGAAGATATAGGAAATGCAAATCCACAGGCACTGACTCTTACAACTTCTGCATTAACATCGGTTAGTAAAATTGGCTATCCTGAAGCTAGAATTATTTTAGCTCAAGCAGTAGTTTATCTGTGTGCATCTCCAAAATCAAACTCATCTTATGAAGCTATAAATAAAGCATTAAAATCTGTAAGAGATGGAAATATCTTAGATATTCCGAAAAATATAAAACAACAAAATGAAAATTATTTATATCCTCACGATTTTGGTGGTTATGTAAAACAAACATATTTATCTAAAAACTTAAAATTTGTACTACTTAAAGATATTGGTTATGAGGCTAAAATGAAAGAATGGTTAAAAAATATTAGTACTTTTAGTTAATTTTAATAACTATAGTTATACACTATAACTTATTTTTATTAAAGGTTAATTATGGAAATTAAAGCATCTTCAAATAGTGTCACAATAACAGGCAATATAAAAACAGTTAGTGACTTTCAAAAAATCAAACAACTATTGGATGGAATAATATCTACACATAAAACAATAATATTAAATATAATTGACTCACTTTCAATAACATCATCTGTTATTGGGTATCTAAACAAACTTGTATTAAAAGATAATATCTCTATACAAATGAGAGTTGGTAACGCACAACTTTTAGAACTTCTAAATGATTTAAACTTAACAACAACTTTCAACGCTAAAAAGGCTTAATCTTATGACTATCAAAAAGAAACTTGGGCTAATAGGTGCACTAGTAATTACTTTCTCACTTATTGTGGTTGGTTTAGCAATGAATAAAGCAATTACTGAACGCTCAGCAGTTACACAGGCACAAAAATTAAATATACTTTCTCAAAAATTATCATTATTAATCCATGAAACACAAAAAGAGCGTGGAGCATCTGCTGGATTTTTAGGTTCTAAAGGCTCTAAATTTGCTGATATTTTACCAAATCAAAGAGCTTTAACAGACTCTCAACATAATGAATTAAAAAAATATATAAGCTCTCTTGATCTATCTAAATTTCCACAAGAATTAAATAATGAGATATCATCATTTAACAGTAAAATCGGAAAACTTGGTCAAATTAGACTAGAGGTTGATAACCTTAGTATAAGTGTAAAAGATGAAGTATCTTACTACTCAACTATGAATGCAAATATATTAAATATTGTTTCACTGACTGCAAAATTTGCTACAACTCAAGAGCTTGTTAAAGCACTTGATGCTTACACAAACTTTTTAAAATCAAAAGAGCGTGCTGGAATAGAGAGAGCTGTTCTTTCTGCTACATTTGGAGCTGACAAATTTGGAAATGGAATGTTTGCTAAATGGGTAAAACTTGTAGCTGAACAAGATTCTTACCTTGATTCTTATCTAGCAATGGCTACTGATGATTCTAAATCTTTTTATAAAATGACAATGTCCTCTCCTGTTGTAGATGAAGTAAACAAAATGAGAAAAATAGCAACAAATAACTACCTAACAGGTAACTTCGGTATAGACAGTGTTTACTGGTTTAAAACTATAACTAAAAAAATTAATCTACTCAAAAAAGTTGATGATGAACTAGCGCATCAAAATGATTTACTATTAGAGATGGTAGAATCAAAATCAAAAACAGTTGCAGCAATTACATTGGTAAGTTATATATTTTTCTCAATTGCAATGTTTATCATAATATTTTTCATTTCAAAAGGTGTAAACTATAGTGTTCAAGATTCTCTACATAAAATCCAATGTGTTTCAAGATCACTTGATTTAACTTGTGAAATTAAAATAGCTGGTAAAGATGAAATTGCTGAGATTGCTCAAGCCATTCATGTTATGATTGTTGCATTTCGCTCTAGTATAATTAAAGCTATGCATGTATCTGAATCAACTTCGATTGAAAATGAAAAACTCTCAGAAGTAGTTAAGGTTTTAGCACAAAATAGTAAATTAAGCTCTGATGGTATAAAAAATATTGATTTTCTTGTCTCAGAAATAGCTAAAAAACTAGATACTGTAGAAGAGTCATCAATAAGTGTTACAGAGGACTTAGGCTCTACTTTTGATGTGTTAAATGATTTTATTAATAAACTTGATTCTGTAACACAATCTATTGAAGATGGTTCAATACATCAAGAAAACTTAGTTGAAAAAGTTTCATCACTTACAGAGCAAGCTAAAAATATTAAAGATGTACTTTCTATTATCTCAGATATTGCAGACCAAACAAATCTACTTGCTCTAAATGCTGCTATTGAAGCGGCACGAGCTGGTGAACATGGACGTGGTTTTGCTGTTGTTGCAGATGAAGTTCGTAAACTTGCAGAACGTACACAAAAGTCACTTTCTGAAATCAGTGCAAATGTAAATCTTATAACTCAAAATGTTGTAGAGATTGCAGAAGGCACAGATAACACCTCTACAAATATGCATCAAATTGCCGAATCAGCTCAAGAATTAATAGTATCAGCAGAAGAAACTAAAGAAAAAATAGTTCTCACTCAAGAGCAATCAACTGATGTAATGCATCAAAGTACTTATATTGCTACAAAAACTAAAGACCTTATAGTACACATGGATGACATTATCAAAGTATCTGACAAAAATTCAGAACTTAGAATTAGTGTAGAAGAAACTGTTGAAACACTTACAAAAGATGCTAAAGAACTTCAAGCAGAACTGAGTAAATTTACTACATAATGGAGATTCTATATGATTAGAGAATCTAAAAATATTGACGATAGTGTATTAGAATTTTTAAAATCTGCCACTATACTTTGTGTTGAAGATAACATCTCAACACAACTCATCTATCAGAATATCCTTCAAGATTCTGTCAAAGAACTTATCTGCGCTAAAGATGGTGAAGATGGTTATCAAAAATATTTAAATAATAATGTAGATATCATCATTAGTGATTATTATATGCCTAAGTTAGATGGTTTAGAGATGATTAAAAAAGTTAGAGAAACGAACAATGATATACCTATCATTTTAGTATCTAGCATAGAGGATTTAGATGTTATTAAATCTGCGATTAGGCTACATATACACCACTTTATAGCTAAACCCATAGAAACTTCTGAAATAATAAATGCAATTATAAATATCTCTAAAGTTTTAATAGCTGAAGAGTATATTGAGCTACAAAGAAAAAAGAAACTTCAAGCCTTAGAAGAAAAAGAAAAGTACACTTCCTATCAAGAAGATTTAGCATTTTCTAAAGAGTTAAATATCCTTAAAAATGATTTTTATTACCAAATGATAAACCAAGACTATACAGCTATGATAGACTTTATGTATAAACCACTTGATACACTAAGTGGAGATGCGTACAGCGCTAGAAAAATAGACGATAGTCGTATATTTTTCCTTGTTGTAGATGGTATGGGTAAAGGTATATCCGCTTCTATGTCGGCTATGATTTTTACATCTTTTGTAAACCATATCATAGATATATCCTTAGATTTTGATTTTAATAAACTTATTTATGAATCTATTGAATATATCAAACCTATTTTACTGGATGAAGAAGCTTTATCTGTTGATTATATCTTACTTAATTGTAATGATAAAAACATGACTTATGCAAAATTTTCAATGCCACCATCATTAGTTCAATCAGATGAAAATAAAATATCTAGAATAAAATCTAATAATCCACCGATAAGTAAGTACACACAAAATTTTGATATTAGTACCTATGATACATCTAAAAGTATCAAGTTTTTATTTTACAGTGATGGAATGGTAGAAAACACTACTAGACTTGGGGATAAGACCTACGCAGATTTTATAGAAGATGACTTCTTAACATCTTTTGTAAAAGAAGATATGAGAGAAAAGTTACTTTGGAAAATAGATGATCAAGAGGATGACATTACTTTTATCTACTTTAACAAACTAAATTTACATGAAAATATTGTAGCTAAAAAGATTTTCAATACTAGCCTACTAGAAGTTGATAATGCTACTGATTGGTATAGTACTATTTGGGAAGATATAAGTGATAACAATATACTACAATACAATGCAGGTGTTGTTTTTACAGAGTTAATCATGAATGCTTATGAACATGGTAACCTTGGTTTAACCTCTGCAAATAAACATCTACTTCTAGAAGAAGATACATATTTTTCTACTTTAGAAACGATGGAAAATGTATGTACAAAGAAGATACATATCACTATAAATAAGATACACTATATGGATAATACATATATAATAACTAGTATACTAGATGAGGGTAATGGTTTTGATACAAATATCTTAAGTGAGATTTTTAGAAATAAAGCAAAATTTAATGGTCGTGGTGTTTTTGTATCTCGTAGATCGTCTTTAGGAATTTACTTTAATGCTAAAGGTAATGAAGTTTTATTTTTACATAAACTGTAAAAATATTTTGAAGATAAAATCCTCAGCCTAAGCTGAGAGTTTTAAATTATTTTGCTAATGCTGCTTTAGAAGCTTCAACAACTGCAGTAAATGCAGCCGCATCATTCATAGCCATATCAGCAAGAATTTTACGATCAAGTTCGATGCCAGACTTATGTAGTCCATTCATGAAAGTTGAGTAAGTCATACCATTTAAGCGACTTGCTGCATTGATACGTACAATCCATAGTTTACGGAAATCACGTTTCTTTTGCTTACGGTCACGATGAGCATATACCCATGATCTTTCAATTTGTTCCTTAGCTTTTCTAAAGTGTTTACGGCGTCCGCTATAAAAACCTTTTGCTAATTTTAATATTTTCTTGTGTCTTCTTCTACGAACAACACCTGTTTTTACTCTTGGCATTTCTTTCCTTTTTTCTTTACCCAGTCACTGATTCGTGATCGAGGTGCTACTTATAATAGCTTTCCCAATTTTAACAATTGGAGATTTATGATTTAACTATTACTAGTTAATCATTTCCTTGATGTTTTTTTCGTCAGCTTTAGCAACAACTTTTGGGCTGTTTTGCTTACGACGAGTATCTGCATCTTGTTTAGTTAGAATGTGACTTCTGTACGCAGTACCACGTTTAACAGAACCATTTTTCTTAACTTTAAAACGCTTTACAGCGCCTTTTACCGATTTCATTTTAGGCATCGATTATCCTTTTCATAAAATTCTCAGCACATATAGATGTACTTTGAGAATGGGATTATACCCAAAATTTCTTTATTTTTCGTTATAATCTCGATATGAATTCAATAAAACACATAGAAAATGCGCTAAAAGAGCTAGATGATGAAGTTCAAGCACTACTGCTTAACTGGGATATTCCACTAAATGAGAAAGATAATATTATGTTGCCAATACTGCAACAAAAAAAAGTACTTACACAAACTTTAGAAGATTTAACATACTTAAAAGAGAATCCACCTAGTCCAAATCAGCCGTGTGGTATTTCAAAATATAGGGAAGATTAAAAGTGAGGTGCTCAACTCCAGATACCTGCGGCACATAACTGATTGAGGTGTGCTGCTGTATTCCTACCCTGACACATTATCTCAAACAACCATTGCACAGGTCTAAAGAAGAGCGATGAAATTATAACTAAAAAAGATAAAATTACAAAGAGTTAGTTTGGAATTGTCCCAACTGCTACTTTTATAGCTTCTAAATAACCGTCATAATCAAATGATGTATTTGCATCAGATCCTGCAAACTCCATCTCTTTAGCCATTTCATAAACCTCATTAAAGCGTAGATTTCCTGCACTTCCTTTTATGGCATGTGCTGCTGATTTTATAGTTTCATAATCTTTAGCTTCAACAGCAGATGTAAGATTTGCAAGTATATCAACTGATTCTTCTAAAAAACTACCTATAAGCATAGGTATATGTTTGGGCTTAAGTCCAATAGATGCTGCCATCTCTTCATGATTTATATTTTCATAATTTGCTGTTAAAATTGCCATAATAATTTCCAAGAGTTAATTTACAATTATTTTACCATAAAAAAAATTTAGATACAATCTGAATATGATATATATAGTTGTAGCCTTAAAAGCAGAAGCACAAGCCTTTATAGATAAAAAAACAGATGCTCAAATAACTGTTAGCGGTATTGGTATTGATAATATGCAACGAGCAACAGAAATAATTGTAAAAAAAATGACTAACGATGACAAACTACTAAATATTGGTATATGTGGAGCTAGTAAAAAGTACAAAATCGGGCAACTGATAAATGGATTTGAAGAAGAAATAACTTGTGTTGATAAAGCTATAAATAAAAATGATAACTATAATCTAGTAGATATGGAATCAGCTGGATTTCTAAAAGCCTCTCTACATGTAGAGCATAGATATATGTTTAAAATAGTAAGTGATTATTTTGAACCACATACAGTTACAAAAGATGGTGCAAAAAAATTAATATTTAACAAGATAGATGAAATTATGGAGAAAATAAATGCTAAATAAAGTAGTAGTTACTGGTGCTAGTTCTGGAATAGGGAAAGCTATAAGTTTAAGACTTCTAAAACTAAACTATGAAGTTATAGGAATTAGTCGTAACATAACAAAAGAACATTTTAATCATGAGAACTTCACTCCGCTTCAAGCTAACTTATCTAATGAAAAAGATACTCTTTCTACATGTAGAGCATTAAATGATAAAGATATTTCCATACTTATCAACTGTGCTGGTTTTGGGAAATTTGAGCCACATGAAGAGTTAAGTAGTGAAATTATTTCAAGTATGATACAGCTGAATCTAACGGCACCATTACTACTTACAAATACCCTACTTCGTGACTTAAAAAAGAACAATGGTTATCTTATAAATATAAATAGTATAGAAGCTATAAAAACAAGTAAATTTGCAGGAGTTTACTCTGCTACAAAATCTGGACTAAAAGCTTTTGGAGACTCTCTTTTTGAAGAGACACGTAAAAGTGGACTAAGTGTTACAAATATCAACCCCGATATGACACAGTCTAATTTTTATGATGAACTTAGATTTGATGTTAGCTCTAAAGAGGATGAAAAACTATTGGCAGAGGATATAGCAGACGCTGTTGAGCATATACTTAGTATGAGAAAAGGTGCTGTTGTTAGTGAGTACACGATAAGAAGTTTAAACTTTGGAATTAGTAAAAAAAAGTTATGATGTAACATCTAACTTTGAAGATTGATTTAGTTGAGTAACTTTTAAAAAATCTATATTTTTTTTGATTTGTTTCATAGAAATAGAAGTGTCATTCTTCAGTTCTTGAAGCAAAGAAGAAGCCTCTTTAATAAGGTGCATAGCTTCTTTCATTTTAGATACATCAGAAAAATCTGGTCTATTATTTAAAAGTTCACTGATACCTTCCGTATCTTTACTTACGATAGCTATCTTAAACTTATTAAGCCACATTTGTACTTTCTCTCCATGCTTCAAGAAGAGTTTTAAATACATGAGACACTTCATCTATATTTTCTAAAGAGTTATCTAAAGAAGCCTTAGTAAGTAACTGTATCTCATAGTTATATAAACCATGTAAATAAGCACTCATATCACCCTCTTGTTTCATATCTAAAACATTTATAAGCTCAGTTATTATAGCTATAGAACGATTTGTCCAATAAATTTTTTTCTCTAAACTTTCATCTTTTATAGCTTTTTTTATCTGAGCGTTAAAACGAAGTACACCTTCATAAAGCATTTCTATCAGCTTTGTTGGTGATTCTATACCCATATTGTTTTGTGCGTATATATTATGTGCTGCGTTGCCATACATATTGGAATCCTTTCCTTGACTATCGTCCGTTGAGTTATTCATGCTAAGAGTATCGACATAATTTTTTATTTCTTTAATCTTTTTTAGATGTTTTATAATTGGTATATTTGATGCTTAAAAGATAAATAAACTTTTATTTACTTTTGCCGATATTACTTCTAATAAGTATAAAACATTTTTTAAAAAAAGGATTTATTATGGCAACAATTAATTCTCTTGGCATAGGCTCTGGAGTACTAACGTCAGATTTAATAGACCAACTTCGTGAAGCTGATGAAGCTAGAATCCTTAAACCTCTAGAAGATAAGATAGCTCTAGATGTTCAAAAAGAAGATGCATACTCTTTACTAGACTCATTAATGACTACATTTCAGTCTAGTACTTCTGCACTAGATGGGGATGACCTTTATCTTAGCCGTGCAGTTACAGGAAATACAGATGCAGTTACAGTAAGTGCTGACTCCGGATCAGCTGTACAAGATTTCACAATCTCAAATGTGAGTAAGGCTGAAGCAGATGTATGGAACTCAACTTCTGTTGATGCAAAATCGACACCTATAACAAAATTAGGTGCGGGTACATTTACTATAGATATCGGAACTGAGTCATACGACATAGATTATACTGCTGATAGTAGTTTAAATGACATTAAAGATGCAATAAATGAAGTAGCTAATGAAAAAATGACTGCCTCAGTACTAGAAGTTGGTCCTGGTAGTTATGAGCTTATAATAACAGCTAAAGATACAAATAAACCAATAAGTTTTTCTGATTCAAATGTAGATAATGATGCTAATGCAACTAGTCTTGCTACTGCTCTTTCACTTACAAACATACAAATAGCTAAACCTTCAACTTTTGACTACAATGGTATAGAGATAACACGTGATACAAATGAGATAACAGATTTAATTATTGGTGTTAGTATAACACTAAATGAAAATCAAGATGTTACAGATAGTGCATCTATAAAAATAGAACAAAATAGTACTAGTATCAGTTCGGAGATGTCTTTGTTTGTTAATGGGTACAATAGTTTAATGACTAATCTTTATGACATGACAAATTCTGATAGAGAAACTGGTGCTGTTGGTATCTTTAGTGATGAAAGTTTTGTAAAAGGTATAAGTAGAGAAATAACAAATCTAATCACAAGTGTAGATAAAAATGGTAACTCCCTTATAGATTATGGTATAGATATTGATAGATATGGTGTTATGACTTTAGATGAATCAGTATTTGCTAATAAGTTTGTAAGTGATCCAGAAGGCATGGAGTTATTTTTTAGTGGTAACAGTAAAACTGATGGTATATTTACAACTTTAGACAATAAGATGACAGAGTATACTGGCTATGATAAACTAATGAGTAACTTTTCTGACTTACTAAAAACAAATCAAGAGAGCGTACAAGATCAATATGATAGACAAAAAGCATCTTTAGATAGTCGTTATGAGATTCTTACTCAAAAGTTTATAGCGTATGATGCCATCATAAGCAGACTAAATGCCGAGTTCTCTTCAATGCAGTCAATGATTGATGCTCAATATGCTGACAAAAACTAATCACCTATAAAAAGATTGTTATTTGCTTAATTGAGTTATTATTTTTTGTAAATTTTCGTATGCTTCATCTAGTGTTGGATTCAGTTTTATTGCTTTTTGTATTAAAACTATCGCTTGTTGAGCATGTCCTGTTTGGAATGCTATTAAACCTAAATAATGATAAGCATCTGCATTTTCAGGTTCCTTTACTAAAACTTTACGATAACAACTTTCCGCTTCTTCTAGATTCATATTTTGATGATGTTCAATAGCTATATTCATCAATGCTGCTACAGTGTCTATATTTTTCTCGAATACTTCTAGTTGGGCTGCTTTCTCCAGAGTAGTATTCCAATCATCATTTTTTTCTTTACGAACTATACTTATGTTTCTAAACCAATCCATTCTTATACTATCAATACCCCATATCCAGTAAGACTGATGGGATATAAGAGCAATTGCTTTCTTCCCCATAGCTCCAGCAATTAAAACTGATGCTGTACCAATACCAATTACAATATCTAAATTATCAATTATTACAGCATTATCATAAAAATCTACAAAATTATCACCTAGTGATAAAATATTATTCTTATATAATAATTCTTTTTCTTCATCAGTTACAGAAACTTGTAATGAAAATAATTGAATATTATCTAAGTTGAAAAATTTTAAAAAATCATCTAAAGAACAATTTGATTCTTGACGATATTTTTTTTCTGAAAATGATTCTTCATTCCTACTATTGGATCTCCATATAATGCCTATTTTCTTTTTTGTTATACCAGAAAAATATTTATTATGCATAAGATTAGAATCATTTTGATCTACTGTTAAATAGCCATCTTGAAAAGGAATTGTTTGAGGTGATGTCTCTAAAAAGTAAGCTGCATCTATTAAAGGTGCATGATAATCTATTGATAATTTATTTGTAGTTACAATACACTGAGGATAGTTAAATGCAAATAACTTATGAAGTAATTTGTGAACAATTATTTGTACCTTTGCACCCATATTTTCAAATATAGGTATATAACGTATAAACTGTATCATATCCCCATACCCTTGATCATCAGTAAAGAGAACTGTTTTCCCTTTTATATCAGTTCCCTTTTCTAAAAGGCCCTCTGGAAACTTCAACGTTGTGTGTCCATTTATTTTATTTTCATGATATCTATATCTATAAAATTCGAAACCTTTTTTATATTCACCCATTTTGAGGCATAATAACCCATAAAGGAATTTCAAATCGATATGTACTGAATCTGCTATCATACCTTCTTCATATGCCTCTTTTGCTAAGGTATATTTACTATCATTTTGATATAAATCAGACAAAATTATATAACCTGAAGCTTTAGAAGGAAACAAATTTATAGCTTCTAAACATATACTTTTTGCTTTAATATAATCATTTTCATTTCTATATATATAATATAAATCAATGTATGCTTGATTATACTTTGGTTCAAGATATATAAGTTTTAACAAAAGAGATTTTTTATCATCTAAACTATCGCTTACATTAATCAATATTTTTAAAATTGTTGTATTCTTAGGCTCTATTTTTAGAAGTTTTATAGCTTCTTTTTTTGTAAGTTCAAATTGTTTATTTTTATGAAGTTGAATGATTTTATTAAGTTGCTTTTGTTTAATTTTTGATGATTTTGGAGTTCTACTCATAATTACTTCTTATTGTTTTTAGTGATTATAGCAAAATAGTTTATATGGCAAGTATATATAAAAGCCAAAGACAAAATGTCTTTGGCTAAGTAAGTATAAAATACTATGAATCTACTGAAGTAGACGCATTACATTTTGTTGAACAGCATTCGCTTGAGATAATGCATAAGTACCAGACTGAGCTAAGATATTTAGTTTAGCAAAGTTTGAAGACTCTTGAGCAAA
>Ga0256837_1002327_pt1 | contig 11877 bp, 8 predicted proteins | sample 4562384metaG_FD_185976 | JGI IMG/M metagenome (GOLD analysis project Ga0256837, IMG submission 185976) | Hydrothermal vent microbial communities from Guaymas Basin, Mexico - 4561-384 | ecosystem: Environmental > Aquatic > Marine > Hydrothermal vents | place: Mexico: Guaymas Basin | collected... | reverse complement strand
GAGCAACTTTATCTGTGTTTATTCCTCTACCATCATCTTGAATAGTAATAATCATTTGACCATTTGCTTGTTCTGCACTAATTGTAATATTACCATTTTCACTTTTTCCAGCTTTAATTCTCTCTTCTGGAGTTTCAAGTCCATGATCCAAAGAGTTTCTAATAATATGCATCAATGGATCAGTTAATCCTTCAATCATAGCTTTATCAATCTCAACTGCATCACCAATATGGTGAAAGTCAATTTTTTTACCAAGTTTTTTAGAGATATCTCTAATAACTTTTGGAAATTTAGAATAGATAGAATCCATAGGTACCATACGAATATTCATAATAGAATCTTGCATCTCTCTAATATGACGTTCAAGAAGTTCTAATCTTTCAAGTACAGAACCTCTAGTTTTATTATCTTCAATACTTGTAGCAAATTGAGTAAGCATAGCATTTGTAATAACAAGATCCCCTACGCTATTCATAAGATTGTCAATTTTATCTAAGTTTACACGAATATTACTTGCTGCTACAGGTTTCTTAGCAGCTGGTTTCTTAACTAGTGCAGGTTTTGCAGCTGGCGTTTTTACAGCTTCTTCTGGTGTTTTTGTATTATTAGTACTATTAGTTGAAGAGTTATTATTATTATTTTGTTTTACTTGAGGTATTTCTATATTATTAGAACCAACAGCCATTTTTGCATCAGGAGTAACAGCAGGAACATCATCAAAGAATCCAAAATCTTCTGATGTATCATTTACTCTTGTAACGGCATCATTTTTATGTTTTTTTGATTCAGCATTAAGTGTGTCATCAAAAAATCCATATGATTCATTTTCAGAATTCATATCAGCATCATCTGAAAATAAACCAAAAGGTGCATTTGTAATTTGAGATTCTAGTCCTTCATCATAAAAACCAATATCATCAGAAGTTTCTTCTTGAGATATCTGATTGAAATTATCAAAAGCATCTGATTCATTTGAAGTATTTTGTTGAGACATATTATTAGAATCTGAAGCTTCACCTACAGTTTCACCATTGATATATGCTCTAATTATTTTAAGCTGTTCTGTTGTCATAGACTCAAAAAGTTCTCTAGTTAATTCTCCAGCAACTTCTAAATCTAATAATTCTTTCATAATATCTAAAGAATCAATTAAAGCCCCTGCCATCTCTGGTATAAACTCTATTTCATGATTTCTAAGTTTGTCCATCATATTTTCTACATCATGAGTAAACTCAGCAAATAATGCTAATTCAACAGAAGCACCACTCCCTTTTAATGTATGAACATCTCTAAAAAGTTGTCCCATCTCATCATCAGTTAATGATCCATTACTTTCAGCTTCTAGAAGAACATTATCAGCAGATTCAAATAACTCCGCAGCTTCTTCTACAAACATCTCTCTATACATTGATATATCAAAACCAGACATGCAATTTCCTTTTTTATTTCATATTAATAATTATATTTATCTGCTTAGAACGATATTTACAGCTTTTAGTAATTGATCTGGAACAAATGGTTTAACAATCCAACCCGTAGCTCCCGCAGCTTTTCCTTTAGCTTTCATTTCATCACCTCTTTCAGTTGTTAGAACTAAAATAGGTTTTGGTGCAGCATATTCAGGTAGTTTTCGTAACTCTTCTATTAATGTTAATCCATCCATATTTGGCATATTAACATCAGTAATAATTAAATCAAAACTATTTGCTTTTGCTTTATTTAAACCATCTACACCATCTACGGCTTCTGTTACATCACTATAACCACCTTCATTTAATGCGTAATTCAACATATCTCTTAGCATTGTTGAATCATCTACAATTAACAGCTTTGCCATAATAACTCCTTATTCATACTAATTAATTAGTACAAAAATAATTTTTCTAAACTATGATATCAAAATAAAACTTTAAACTATCATAAAAAGTAAAAAATTATATTTGTGTACTAGAAAGTTCTATTCTGTCTTTTTTAACTTTTAATACCTTAACATCGTAAGTCTGACCAACTTCTAATACATCATGAACATTATTTACTCTTGTTTTTGATATTTTTGAGATATGTAGTAACCCTTCCCCACCTTTTGGTAATGATATAAATGCACCGAAATCAACTATTCTTTCAACTTTACCAGTTACAACTTCATCAACAGTATATAATTTTTCAAAATCAATATTTTGTTTTTCATGAGATTTTCTACTTGGTGCATTATTTGATATTGTTTTGATATGCTCACATGCATCCATTACTAAGTTTTTATCTTTTCCACTAACTTTTACATTTCCAGTATCTCTATCTAAATCTATATTTACATTAAATTTTTCTATAATCTCTTTAATTGTAGAGCCAGCTTTTCCAATAATAACCATAATTTTACTAGGATCAATTTTAAATTGTTCTATTAATGGTAAAGCTTCACTTGGTACTATATCTTTAGCTGCTTCTTCCATTAAACCTAAGATATGAGTTCTTCCCTCTTTTGCTTGAAGTAATGCTTCTTTTAATACACTTAATTCAATTCCTCCAAGTTTTATATCCATTTGAAGTGCTGTAATACCATTTTGAGTTCCAGCTACTTTAAAATCCATATCACCATCATGATCTTCAAGTCCCATAATATCAGTTAATACTGCATATTTATCATTTTCTTGTACCATACCCATAGCAATACCAGCTACTAAACTCTCAATAGGTAATCCTGCAGCCTTAAGAGCAAGTGATCCTCCACAAACAGTAGCCATAGATGAAGATCCATTTGATTCTAAAATTTCAGATACTAATCTTACTGAATCAGTAAATTCCATATCAATAGAACTTTCCAATGCTTTTTTTGCTAAATTTCCATGTCCTAATTCTCTACGACCAGGAGAAAACATAGGTTTTGCTTCACCAACAGAAAATCCTGGAAAATTATAATGAACCATAAATCTTTCAATATCTGGTGATTTACTATTTAAGTGTTCAACCATTTGACCATCTTTAGATCCAGCTAATGTAGCCACAACTAATGCTTGTGTTTCACCTCTAGTAAATAGACATGAACTATGAGCTGAAGGTAAAATATTTGTCTCAATACTAATTGGTCTAACATCTTTTAAACCTCTTCCGTCTGCTCTAACATTTTCATTTACAATCATTGATCTAACTAACTCTTTTTTTACAATACTAACTGCCTCGTATATAGAATCATAATCAAGTTCTTTATTAGTACAAAATTCATCTTGTACAATCATTTTTGCTACATCTTTTAATTGAGTTGCTCTTTCAGATTTAGCTAGTTTTTTAATTGCTTCGTTTATATCATTTGTATAATTATCTCTTACATAAGATATAATATCGTTATCAATACTACTTTCAAGTAATTCAACTTCTACTTTATCTTTTGAAGCAACTAAAAAACCTTCTTCATAAGCAATATTTGATTCTTTGATAGCATTTTGTGCTATACCAATTGCATCAATTAAACTATCTTCATCCATATCATTAATATTATGTTTTTTAACAAAAGCTTCAATATCAACTTCAATCATCTCTTCAGTTGCAATTGATTTCATCTCAATCATTAATAATTCATCTTTAGTTCCAGCTACATATAAATCTAAAGTAGAATCATCCATTTGTTCTTGATTTGGGTTTATTACATACTGTCCATCAATATTTGCTAATCTTACTCCACATACTGATTTTTTAACTGGAATATTTGATGTATATAGGGCAGCAGATGCAGCATTTAGTGCTAATACTTGCATATCAACATCTTTATCTGCACTTAAAACAATAACTGTAATAGTTGTAGGATATACGTAACCTTTAGGGAAAAGAGGTCTTAAGCTTCTATCAATAACTCTTGAAGTTAATGTTTCAAAATCACCTGGTTTTGTTTCTCGTTTAAAAAATCCACCAGGTAATTTAGCTGCAGCATAAGTTTTTTCTACATATTGAACAGTTAAAGGAATAAAATCTTCACTAACTGGATTATCAAATTCACTTACAACTGTTGCTAATAATACAGCATTTCCTACTTTTGCCAAAACTGACCCATTTGCTTGTTTAGCAACCTTATTAAATTCATAAATCTCTTGTATATTATTTAATTCTAATTCACACACTAGTGACATTTTTAATCCTTTTGTAATATTTTTTTAACTTTTTCAAAACTTATTTCTTCTAATTGATCATAATAAAAATCAATAGCTACAAAATGTTCTAAAATATTTGGGCAATATAGATCATCTGCAATAGATTCTATATCACCAACTGTTGCTGCTGGTATAATTGGAACTGCTACACTTACTGATTTTGCACCAAGTGAAATTGAAGTTTTTATACAGGCCATCATAGTTAAACCTGTATTTAATCCTTCATCAACAAGTAACACATTTTGATGTTCTAAATTGTGTATCCCTTTACCATCTCTATATTGTGCCAAATATGATAAAATTGTAACTTGATATAAAATCTCAGCTTGTCCATATATAAAATCTAAATCAATATCAAATGATTTTACAAGTTCTTCGTGAATAACAACCTCTTGATTTTCTGTAACAATTGCTATTTCACATTCATGATTCAAAGGTGCATATAATTTTTCACTAAACATAAAGTCAAAATCAGAATTAATATGTTTTGATATCTCATTTGCAATTGGAACACCATTTGCTGAAGTTGCAATTACAATCCAATTCTCATCTTTCATTTTCTGTAATGGCAAAGCTTCTAAAAGCTCTTTTGTACTTTCTTCTCTATTTTTAAATAAAATATTTTTACCACCCATCTTTATTGCCTATCTATTTTTTGTTTATATTGTTGTTTTATACCACCAATTGGTTTTAAATATAATTGCAAATAAATAATTTTTTGTCTAATAGCATCTGTACTATCACTAGCAATTGCAACTAAAGAATCTTCAAGTTTAATATCTAAAGCCCAACATTTTTTATCAATATTAAAAACTAATTCTTGTTTTGTAAGTAAATTATTTTGTAAATCATAATATCTTTTATATGAAGTTGTATAATATCTATTAAATTTAGTTCCTATATCAAAAATATATGATTTTGTATCAAGTTTATTAGAGTGTGGAGTTTCTTTTGAATAATAGTGATTTAATTTTACATAATAATCATCATATTTAAATGAAGCATTTGAAGATGATTCAATTATTTTCTTATCATCATGATTATATAAAATACGATTTGAAAGAGTTCCATATTTATAATTATATGTAAGATTATTTTCAAAATTACCCAATGTTGAATTTGCATCTTTATCATATAAAATTGATTGTTTCATTTTATGGTTAATAATTTGTTTTAAACTATTGCTATCATAAATCGATTGATTAAATTTAAAAGATATACTTTTATTCTCTTCTGTAACAGGAAATGGGCTTAAATCAGAATTTGAACTATTTATTCCATATAAATCTCCAGTCTCTTTAGATAAACTAGGTAAAACTGCATTTGCAGAAAAATTAATTGTATGTAAATAATTAGTATATGGTTTAATTAAATCTGTTGATAATGATATGATATGTTTGGCTTGTATAAATGTACCATTCTCAAATCTATTTCCACCATTTGCATTATAATCTAAGTGTGTTAATCCCATCTCTTCTTTAAAAGACAAAGTTAAATATTCATCAAATAAATTCATAGTATATGAAATTGGAATTAAAAGATCAATTCTATTGGCGTCTATACCTGTTGGTCTAAAATAGTTTGTATATTGTAAATCTGTAGAATAAAATAAATTATTAATAAATGATTCTTTTGAAAATATATGACCTTGTAGTGTTGGTAACTGTTGTAAAGTATTATCATTATTATCCAACGAACTATCTAAATAATATCTAGCATACATCCCACCATAATATGATGGTGTTTTATAAAAATAGTTTATTTTTGATTCAATCTTTTTTTCAAAAGAACCAGTTTCATCAACCTCTTCAAGATTTTTATATTCTATATCATTTAACCAATGAAGATCTACATATAGTCCATCTTGATGATTTTTTAATGCAAAAAGATTATATCTTGTATAATTTACATCTATTCCAAAATGATTATCGTTTGTTAAATCATAATTACTTGAATATTTTCCATTTTCTTTCATATATCCAGTTTTAATTTGAAGTAATGAATTAGGAGAATCAGCTAATCTAAAATATGCATACATACCCCAGGCTCTTTTTGTTCTATATTGAGGAACAAGTTCTATATCCCAATTATCATATGGTGCTATAAAAAGAGGCTGAGCATAATAAAAACCCTCTACATTTGAATAACCAAAAGTAGGCATAAGTAAACCAGTTCTTCTTTTTTTATTAGTAGAAAAACCAAAATATGGAATATAAAATATTGGTACATCATTTATATATAATCTTGCATTATATGTACTAATCCACTGATCTGCACTATCATAACTACCACTACTAAACTGAATACTCCAAGCAGGATCTATACAATCACAACTTGACACTGTTGAACTTGTTAAAGCATATTTTTCATTTTTACCAATAAGTGTTTTAGAATTTACCCAAATTCCACTATCTTTATGCACTGTAAAAGCAGGTGATTGTTCTATATCATTAGTATTTAGATTTACAACTGAGTTATCACTTAAAAGTTGCTCTTTATTATCTTTTAAAATATTAACATCACCAAAAAGTTGAAGATCACCAGTTTGTTGATTATATATAGCTTTTTTTGAAGTTATATAATATGTTGGAGAAAATACAACAACATCACCTGTTGCCATAATTGTATTTCCTCTTTTTACTACATTTTTTGCTAAAATATCAAATTGCTCACTAGTTGTTACTGTTTGAGCATATATTAAAATAGAACATAAATATAATAAAAATATTTTTTTAAGCATTAACGACTAAAGTCCTACCAAGTTTATCATGAAATGTTTGTCTTCCATCATTAAAATATCCAATGATAAATCCAATATAAAAGAACATCTCACTAAGTATTCTACCTAAAGATCTAAATAGTGAATTCATAAAACTCACTCTTCCAAAATTATTATAATCAATTACTCTTATTTTAGAAGCCATTTTACCTAGCGTTGCGCCATAATACCATACAAAAAATGCTTGATATACAATTTTTAATATAACTACAGGAACCGTATAAGCATTTAATAACGATAATAGTGCAACTAAGTCTCCACCAGCAGCATCTAATCTATCCCATAACATAATTACTACTAAAAAAGTAATAATAAGATCATCAATAACAAATGCTCTTAATCTACGACGCATTGAAGCTAATTCAAGATTATTAGTATCTATTTGATCATTTTTATTTTGCATATAATTCTACTTTAAAGCTTGATATGCGATATCTGATCTGCATTTTTTACCAGCAAAATGAACTTGTCCACATAGAGCATATGCTCTATTTCTTGCATCTAAAATAGAATCTCCTAAACCTACACACACAAGTACTCTTCCACCTGTTGCAAAAAGTTTATCATCCTCACTACTAACACCTGCATATGAAATATGAGTATTTAAAGCAATATCCTCATCTACTATATCATCTACTATAATCTCAGCTGGTTCACTACTACTGTATGGATAATTTTTACTAGCCATTACAACACCAACAGCAAACTGATTTTTTATTTTAATATCTAATTTATCGAGTTGCTTTGTAGCACCTTTATAAAACAACTCACTTACAGGAGTATCCAATAAAGGCATTAAAATTTCACATTCTGGATCACCAAATCTTACATTATATTCAAGTATAATTGGTTCACCTTTTACAACCATTACGCCAATAAAAAGTACTCCCTCAAAAGGTGCTCCTTCTTTTTTCATACCTTCAAGTGTTGGTTTAATTACCCTATCTTCTATTTTTTCATAAATAGTATCATCAACCAAAGGAGTTGGAGCGTAAGCACCCATTCCACCAGTATTTGGTCCAGTATCACCATCCCCTATTCTTTTATGATCTTGAGCTGCTGGTAATACTTTATAGTTTTCACCATCACATATTGCAAAAACTGATAACTCATATCCATCTAAAAACTCTTCTACAATGATATTTGTTCCAGCATCCCCAAAACTTTCACCACTTAACATATCTGATGCAGCTTGTTTTGCTTCATCATAAGTTTGAGCAATAATTACACCTTTTCCAGCACATAAACCATCTGCTTTTACAACTATTGGAGTATTCATACCATCTATAAAACTATTTGCTTCATCAATATTTGAAGTTTCTAAGAAAGCCGCTGTTGGTATATTGTATTTTTTTAATATATTTTTCATATAAACTTTTGAACCTTCAAGTTGAGCAGCAGCCGCACTTGGTCCAAAAATAGTTAAATTTTCTTTTTTAAATATATCAACTACACCATCAACCAAAGGAGCCTCTGGTCCAACTATAGTTAAGTCAATATTATTTTGTTTTGCCCAATCACATAATTCATTATAATCTTTAATATTAATATTTTGTCCCAATTGTGAAGTTGCACCATTACCTGGCATAAAAAATAAGTTATGTTGTTTTTCTTTGAAAATTGCAAGACCAATAGAGTATTCTCTACCACCACTACCTAAAATAAGTATGTTCATATATATCTACCTTTTAAAATCTATAAAAAATGCCCGGGATAGGCGTTATCCATCAGTATGGCCCACAAAAGCCAAGAACTGCAAGGCTGAATTTGATTTTAGGAACTCTGTCAATGCAGTGTTACACACCATCAAAATTACTCACCCACATAATTACAGTATCGGACCCTCAACAATGGAAATCGCGCTCTACCTAGACATACCTAATTTTATCAAATATTTCATTTTATTTGTATTAAAAAGGTTTAATTTAGTTTGATTTCCAAGTAGTTATTTTTGAATTTATTGCTAAAATTGTTTTTGTATTTATAATATGTTCATCTGTAATAATATATTGCATATATTTAACTTCTGAAGATGTAAAACCTTTTGGATCTTTTTTACTAAAAATAGCAGTAGAAGAGTCAAAATTAATATCAATTCTATCAACTCCACCTTGTGTATATTTTACAAAAAAAGCTAAACAAAATTCCCCATTATCTTTTTTTTCTATAGTTACAAAAACACAATCATCTAAAATCTCTTTTGGCATATCTCCAATAAAAGATTCTAATTGCTTAGTAGTTATATATCCAATATATAATTTCCCAAAAATATCAAAATATTGATGTAACCTATTTGTTTTAAAAAAATTAAGATTTATAGGTAATTTAGGTGTTGATCTAGATTTTTTCAATATCCAACTTAAAGTATCAAAATAATTAAATCTAAAATGATCTACTGAATCAATTTCAACAAAATTATTTGATTTTACTTTTATAAAAGACTCTTTTTTTTGATTTTTATTATTAATTAATTTTTCAAGTAAAATTGTAGGATCATAGTTCTTTGTAAGCCATATAGTACAATAATCAGGAAATACTCGAACTCCAGTAGCACCTTCACAAAGTATTATTAAAGCTTTTACTTTTAATTTTGGAAATAAAACCTCTAAAAGTGCTTTTTTCTTTCTAAGACGTTTTCTTAGACTACTAGTTAGTTTTACTATTGTTGATTCTACAAAATATACACTATCATTTGTAAAAAATAATCCATCAAATTCATTTACATCTTTATATCCTGATTTATACACAATTTGTGCATTTCTATCTATAAGTAAGCCTTTTTTTAAATCAAGTTTTTTATTTTGATGTGGCCCTTTTAAAATAAACTTTGTGATATATTCATTATTTGCTGCATACCTTAGAAGTCTTTCATATACAATATTTTCATATGCTTCACCTATAAAACTATTATATGCACTAAGATATTGCTCTGATTCTTTATCTACATTTTTTAATATTACAGATTTTATATGCTTAATATGATAACTATAATATAGAAGATTGTCCCCTAAATCATCAGATTTAAGATTATATATATCATCTGATATTTTAAGATGAGGATGTTGTTTATTTTTCATTTTACTCTTTTTTGTAAAATCATAGATTGAGTTTAGATTGTTCAAAATTTAGATAAAGATATACATAAAAGTATCTCAAAATCTAAATTTTGTACAAGATAAGCTTAATATTTGATTTTTATTCCCATTCTATTGTTGCTGGTGGCTTAGAAGAGATATCGTATACTACTCTATTTATTCCATCAACTTCATTTATTATTCTTCTACTTATTGTTTCAAGAATATCATGTGGTATGTGTGCAAATGTTGCAGTCATACCATCAGTTGCTTCAACAATTCTTACACATACAGTATTGTCATAAGTTCTATTATCACCCATAACTCCAACTGATTTTACATTTAGAAGCACTGTAAATGCTTGCCATGTTTTATCATAATATCCTGTTGAGTGTAACACTTCAAGCATAATAACATCAGCTTTTCTTAATAGTTCTAAATCTGGTTTATTAACATCACCCATTATTCTAATAGCAAGTCCAGGACCAGGAAAAGGATGTCGTCCAATCATATCTTTTGGAAGACCAAGTTCAAGTCCAAGAAGTCTAACTTCATCTTTAAATATCTCTCTTAAAGGTTCAATTAATTCAAAAGTCATCCAATCAGGCAACCCTCCAACATTATGGTGTGATTTAATAGTCTTACTAGGACCTTTTACACTAACAGATTCAATAACATCTGTATAAAGTGTACCTTGCGCTAAAAACTCAATTCCATCATGCTTTTTTGCTTCTTTATCAAATACCTCTATAAAAGTTTCACCAATTATTTTTCTTTTTGTTTCAGGATCAGTTACACCTTCAAGCTTAGATAAAAATTCTTCCCTAGCATCAACAGTAATAAGATTAATCCCTCTTGTTTTAAACATAGCTTCAACTTGTTCTCGCTCATTTGCTCTTAAAAGTCCATTATCAACAAATACAGGAATAACTTGATCACCTATTGCTTCAGCTAAAAGTGTAGCTACAACCGAGCTATCAACTCCACCACTTACGCCACATAATACTTTTTTATCACCAACTTGCTCTTGTATCTTTTTAATTTGTTCTTTTGCAAATCCACCCATATTCCACGTAGACTCACAATCACAAATATATTTTGCAAAATTTTTAAGAAGTTTTGAACCTTCAACAGAATGATAAACTTCTGGATGAAATTGAAAAGCATAAATATTTTTTTCCAAATTTGCGATAGCTGCATATGGTGAATTTTCACTAATACCAATTTTTTCAAAACCTTCAGGGATATTTTCTACTCTATCCCCATGACTCATCCATACAATTTGACCATCAGTTGTATTTTTAAAAATTGGATTATCTTTTACAAAATTTAATTTTGCTTTCCCATATTCATGATGATCTGCAGGTATTACTGAACCACCAAAATGTTGAGATATAAGTTGCATACCATAACAAATACCTAAAATTGGTAATCCTAATTCAAATATTTGTTCATCTGGATGATAAGAGTCCTCAGCATACACTGAAGCTGGACCCCCACTTAAAATAATACCTTTAGGTGTTCTAGCTTTAATATTCTCAATTGATTCACTATAAGGAACAATTTCACTATAAACTCCACTTTCTCTTAACTTTCTAGCAATAATTTGCGTATATTGTGATCCAAAATCCAACACTACAATTGGCACATGCTTCATATATGATTTCCTTTTTAAATTATATCTTAAGATTGTATCTAAATAAATGTAATAACTTAGTTAAGTAATAAAATTATACATAAAAAAAGGGGAGGTTTTAATACCTCCCCTTTTTTAGTTAGATGATTAAATATTATGCACCAATACCCATCATCTCAAATTGAAGATACCAAATTGCTATAGATACAATATAACCTATAAGAATAGTCCATGCAAATTTCATATGTG
>Ga0256837_1002326_pt1 | contig 11881 bp, 8 predicted proteins | sample 4562384metaG_FD_185976 | JGI IMG/M metagenome (GOLD analysis project Ga0256837, IMG submission 185976) | Hydrothermal vent microbial communities from Guaymas Basin, Mexico - 4561-384 | ecosystem: Environmental > Aquatic > Marine > Hydrothermal vents | place: Mexico: Guaymas Basin | collected... | reverse complement strand
ACCATTTCCAAAAACCATCATCATATTTAAACTTTTCTTCTCCAAGTTTTCTCAATGAGATAAACTCTCCATCTATCTCTTCTTTTACACTTATGTAAGAATCGAAACATTTTATAAGGATCTTTTTTGAAGGTGTAGCTATTTTTTCTACTTCTGGTATTTTTTCTTTTTGTGGTATTGTAGTATATGTCATTACATTATAATTAGGATAATACTCTTGTAATTCACCTCGTTTTTCTACTATGATATCATCATAGTTTTCTAAAACTATAATTTTTTTATTTTTTATTTTTTGAGTAGAGATAAAAATAAAATTTATCTCTTTATCTTCTGCCCATTCATAAAAGTTTTCTAATTCTTGAAACTCTTTTACTGTCTCATCATCAAAACTATTTAATGAAAATTCATCCCTTATATTTATTAAGTAGTAGTTTTGCATAGATTACCTTTTATTAAATTCTAATAATAAATCATACTTATTATTTGCTTCAAGAAATTTTTTAGAAAATTTTGTATTAATATTTAATTTTTCTATAAAATTTGTTATCTCATTTATGTACTCTGTATTGTTAATATCGTTAAAATTTTTAGGTATATCTCTTTTTGATAAAAAATTAGTTAAATAATAAGATAGCAATAATCTTAAATTTTCATCAAAAGAATAATTATAGTATGTATCAAGTATTATTTGCTTATTGGTTTTATTTAATTTAAAAGAATAATAATTTAATGTTTTTAAATTATTAAAGTTTTGAGTATTATTAGAAATAATTTTTATTATTTCATCTTTATTATCAAAACCAGAATTTGAACTATCTTTTTCTTCCCAATTCCTAATTTTTTCTACACTACTTTCACTTTTATTTGCTAAACCTGTATCTTCAAATTCTTCCAATAAGGATTGTGCTAAATCTTTATCTTTAAATCTTGGAGGTTCAATCATATGTAAAAAAAGTAATCTAATCCCATAATGATCATCATAAAGTTCAACTATACTATCTTTAAATTCATCTACTTTGCTTAATTTAACTAATACTCTTTGAATAAGATATTTAGTTATATCATTATCCCAACTTGGATTATTTGCAATATATTCAACTACTTGTTCTAATGCTATTTTTTTATTTAACAGAAACAAATTATTCCAAACTTTGTCATGTCTATCTGTTATTTTATTCTCAATTATCCATTCTAATAATAAATTTATATCAGCATAATTATTAAAGATTGAACTTAAAAAATTACTATTCTTACTTTGAAGAAAATTATATATCTCTGGATATCTATTAAACTCACTATCTATAAATCTTACTATGTTAGCACTATTATTTTCTAAAATATATTTTTCTTTTATATATCTGCTAAAACAAGTTACTCTATTTTGTAGTATTTCTTGAGTATTTTCATATATTTTAGAACAATCTTTTATTGAGGTACTTTCCAAATAATATTGTTTTACAAATAACTTAAACTCTGTAGTTGAAAAAATATTATCTTCTATAACATCTTTTGCAACTTCTTTTAAAAAGTCCTTATTAATATTATCAAAAATCTTTTTTAATTCATATTTATTTTTATTAAAATCTATAAGCCAACTATTACTTAAGATAATTTTTACAACAATTTTATTTCCAAATTTTTTTCTAAAAGCATTGATATTTTGATATTTTGAATTATATAAAGATTGTTTTATACTTTCAGTATCTTCTTTTGAAATATAAAGAGAACTATCTCTTTCAAATCTCAAATCTAATGCTTTTTCAACTTTTTTCAGTGTATTTGATATATTCATGTTTTACCCTTTTAACTCAAATAGATCAATTAATTCACTATTATGCTTTGTGTTATTATTAGAATTTACAAGTTCATTACCATTATAAAAAAGTTTTAGAATTTTATTACTTGTAAATTCCCAATCTAAAGTTAATTTTTCACCTTTTTTATAAAATTCATCTAAGTGATAAAATACACCATTTATCTCTTTGTATTTCCATCTATCTTCACCGTCCGAACCATAATATAAAAATAGTTCCAATCTATCTAAACTTTCTTCAAAAATAAAATCATAACTACCACTACTGTCTGGTTCTTGACTATGTGATATTAATTTATCAAAACCTTTTTTTCTTTTTATATAAATGGAATCACTCATTACATCTAGTAACTGTATTTTTTTTAAATCCTCTTTATCTTGATTGAAACTATGTATAGCTGCTCCCTTTGAAACAGCATTATATTCTGTAAAATCTATAACCTCTACACCTTGAAAATATTTATTAATAACTTCTGCTACAAGATAAAATTTAGCAGAACCTCCAGTAAGAATTACCAAATCAATTTCAGATGGTTTTAATTTACAATATTTCAATACTTTAGTTAAAGGATTAGTTAATATTCCATTGTCTGATATTATTGGAGATAATATATCTTTTAAAAGCTCATCAGTTATAGTAAGATCAGATATTTTAAGGTTATCAATTATTTCAAAATTTACACTCTCTTTTACTCTTGCTCTTCTTCGCTCATTATCTAAAACTTTTTCTATCTTTTTACTAAAACTTACTTTATGCTTTTGAGCATGAGAAACAATTCGAGATATAATTTTTGCTTGATCCTCTAATGTTCTCTCATCAATAGAAGGATTAATTTTTTCAAATTCTTCTAAAAAATACGAAGCGATATATTTATCTATATTATCACCACCAAACTCCATTCTTTTAGATCTACCCTTGATTTTTACATTAAAATCATCATCATTATCTTTTACATTTGCTATTGAAATATCAAGTGTACCACCACCTATATCATATACTACTATATTTTTCTCTTCTTCAAAAAAATCACTTGAAATTTCATTTAAAGAATCCTCTGAATTTAAGAGATTTAACAAAACAGCTGTAGGTTCATCCAATAGATGAATATTCTTAAAACCAGCCATTTTTCCTGCTTCTATAGTAGCATTTCTTTCATCACTATCAAACCCAGCTGGAATAGTAATGGTAACTTCTTCAATACCACCTAAGCATTGCTTGTCAATAGAATTTTTAATAGTTTTTAGAAGAGTTGCAGATAGTTCAGTCATATTATAACTCTTTGTGTTAGATGCTTTAAACATTGAAGTTATTTTATCTACAATATCACTATTATCTATGGGTACTTCTATCATTGATTCTCCACCTATTCTCGTTTTTATAGAACGAATAGTATGAAGTGGCATATTTCCACTAGAGTATAACTCTTTAGCATAATCACCTGTATATAAAACTTGATTTTTTCTATCTATATATATACTAGATTGCAACCCTTTAATATTTCTATCTAATTGATGCTGTCTATTGTATTGATAAATATCTAAGGTTCCGAGTTTTTCCATAGGCTTATCTCTTCTTCCCTCTATCTCAATTACAGAAACTGTACTCTCTGTTGTACCTAAGTCAATTCCTACATAATTTTTAGACATTACTTATGTTCCTTTTGAGGTTTATCATCTTTTTTTAAACATACATTAGCTTTGAATAAAATTTCATCATTTACCAATATAGCAGGAGATGTTACTATATAGGTAGCATTATCAATTTTATTTTCAATAAATGATGTATGATCATTTTTGTTGCTATCATTAATTTCTAAAATTTCATCTTTTGCATATTTTTCTTCTATTAAATCTTCAAATGTTGATTTAATAGATTTGAATTCTGTTGGAAAATTTTCAGCAAGCTTTTTAATTAATTCTATTTTCCCTACTTGTTTACCATTTTCAAATTCATCTTTTTTTAGAGTATCTAACTTTTTTTGATGATTTTGTTTTAGAGTATCAAGTTGTTCTAATTCACTGATTTTAGAGATATACTCTTTAGCTATATTTTCAAATTGAGCTACACCATCAGTCATATATTTAGCTAACTCTATAACAGATTTTTCCTCTTTGGGAATATGAGTAAGTGTTTGAGAACCATTTGAAGATGGTAATTTATCTATTTTTTCAGATATATTTTTCAACTCTTTTTCTATAATATTTACTTTAGCAGGAACTGTTTCAAGGTTCTCGCTACTCTCTTTTATCTCTTTTAAATCTTTAAGCTTATCATTAAGTGTAAATTCAAAATCATCTCTTTTAAGATAGTCAGTAGGAATTTTTTGAGGTGTTGGAAATTTAATATTATCTATTTTTTTAGATAATGCTTGGTTTGAGTTATTTATATCATTCTTATTCTGTTTTAACTCATTTTTTGTAGCATCTATTTTCTGAGTAATCTGAGTTAAATCTATTTTTGGAATAGGTATAGATTGTTTTAAAGTAGTCCAAAAAGAGTTATTTACAATTTTAGAAATTTTATCAATTTCTTTTTTCGATTTAACCATATCAGCTATATCTTCTTTAGATTGTAAATTGTCTTCTTCAAGTCTTAGTAAAATTTCTTTAATAGTGTTCATCTCTCTATCTAATTTTTCAGTATCTGATAATTTTAGTTGAGATTCCATTTCTGTGACAATCTTACTAATATCTTCTTTCTGTAAACTTTTTAAATCTTGAGATAATCTTTTAAACTTATCACTTTTTAATTCATTTTGTTTTTTATCATCTTCTAAATGATTAAAATTTTTAGAAAAGTTTTTTAAAAGAGATATTAATGATGACATTGCACTTATATCATTACTATTTTTCTTAGTTTTGTTAAAAGCCTGTTGCACTTTTGTATAATCTAAAATATTATCACTATTACCTTGAAATTTACTTGTTGCCATATTATTTTCCTCGCTTATCTGTTTTTCTTTTTTCTTATTCATACCTAAAAATTCTTTTCCCTTATCTATAAGACCCATCTAAATATCTTCTAAATACTTTTCACAAACTAGATTTTTATCTCTGTCATAAAATAAAGCTTTAATTTTAGAATCTTTTAAATCTTCTCTTACTAAAGAGATATAAACTTGTTCTGAAGAGAAATTATTTCCATCTATCTCCACTTTTCCTATTTTTTCACTATCTTCTATCTTTGCAGAATCACCTTCATAAAAAGATACATTTAAAGTATCATCTCTATTTTTAAGTTTTAATGGCATTTGAGCCGATTCTTCACCATATTTTGTATTTTTATGAAGTATCTTTTTAAATTTATTGCCACTTGCTACACCAATATTTTTAGATGTTTTTCTAACAACTGTATATTGTAATGAACTATCTTCAGATAAACCAGCCAAAATACCAGCACCATGACCCACAAGCTCACCTAAATCTTTTTTTGCTTCAGTTTTTTTACCAAAGAAATCTTCTACAATTTGTTTTATAATGGGTATTGTTGATGTTCCACCTGCTAAAACAACTCTATCTATATCTTCAGGTTCTAAATCAATATCATATATAGCTCTATCTAGTGCATCCTCAATTTCACCTATAATATTATTGTCTTTTAGCCAATTATCAAATTCTTCAACTGAAATTTCCATTTCAAGCTCTTTATTTTCTCCATTGATAGATATGTTCTCATAAATATCCTCTGCATCACTATCAGATAACAACTCTTTTGTTTCTTTAGCTACTTTATTTATTTGGCTTTGAAACTTACTTCTCTCTTTATCTTTAGAAAAAATAGAATAATCTATCTGTAAATGTTGCATAAACTTTTTAGAAAGGAGTTCATCAATAGTTTTACCACCAAGTTTTTCAACACCATCAGTATTTAAAACCTCTATCTTTGCATTTTGAGTATCACTCTTTTCAAAATTAAAAATAGTAATATCAAATGTACCACCACCCAAATCAAAAACAGCTATTTTTTCTTTTTTGTTATTTTCTATCTCATTGCCAAAGAGACCATAAGATATGGCAGCAGCTACTGGTTCTTCTATAAGTTTAATTACATTTAATCCAGCATTAGTTGCAGCTTCTTGTAATCTTTGACGGTACTTTTTACCATAAGAATAAGGAACTGTAATTACAACTCCATCTATCTTTCTGTTCTCATTTTTTTCAACTTTTTGACTAATAGTTTCAAATACCATCTGTGCTATATCTTGTGCAGTTACAATTTTATTATTTAGATTTGGTATATTGTATTTTTTATTATCATCAATAATATATCGTTTGACATCTTCAAAAAAATTCTCTGGATCTGAATGTTGTTTTTTACTATCACCAATTATAAAGCTATCTTCACTTTGAATATAAATATTATTATCAAATATATTACTTCCTCCATAACCACCCATATTTGCTACGGCTACTGCATCTTTTTGATTGAAATCATATTTTGTAACAAAATTTGTAGATGTTCCAAAATCTATCCCTAAGAGTAATTTATCCATTTCGTATCACCTTCCATAATATAACTCTTCCCTCAACCACCACTCTATCTTCATTTAAAATATATGGGTAAGTTAATACCTCTTTTATAATATCTTGCTTATTTAAATCATTTGTTTCACAATCATCACACTCTTGAGGATCTAAAAAATGAAAATCTTCATATTTTCTATCTAAATCTAAATCAATAGTGTATATACCTAATTTTGATAGAAAATCATTTAAAGATATTAAAATTCCATTATATGCTGAATTTTCTTTCATACCTGTTGATATAGTGGGAACTAAGCTACTCACTATATCTTTTAAGTTTTTTTGTAGTCTAAAGTAAAACTCTTCTTCTATTTTAGACACACCCCAACTATTTTCAATCTTAAACTTATCAATAGTAGAATTGAGTTTTTTTGCTCTATTTTTGATAGTTTTTTCAATAATCTCAAAACTTTGTATCTGTTTTTCATCTAATTGATTTTCAACTCTCTCAAAATAATCTAAAAAATCATTAGTAAATTTTTCATACTCACTTTTTATCTCTTGTTTCACTTCATTTAAAGTGTCAATAGAGCTTATCTTTTTAAAGACTGATTCCTTATTTTTTTTAATTTTAAACAAAGATAAATCATTTGTAAATTCTTCTTTGTTGTCTTCTTGGACACTATCTTTTTGTTCTATATAAACTAACCTAAAATCATTTTCTAAAAGAATTTTTAACTTTATATTTAACTTATCTATATTCTGAATTCTACACATTAGATGCCTTTGATATACTTAAATTTTCAGAATGTTGCTCAGCCCCATTTACATCTAATATTTTCACATCTACAGATAAACTATCATCTTTAGTTAATTCAAAAGTAACCCTAATAGTTAATTCATTTACTTTACTTGGAGGAATCCCTTCAATAATAATTTCATCTACAAAATCTATACCATTATCATAAGTTTTTTTTGCCTCTTGATAAGTTGATTTTCTTTGAAATACTTTGAGCTCTATAATCTCTTGCTTATCTTTTTGAGTTGTATAATCTTTAGTTGTATTTATTGGTAAATTACTTCCTTTTGGAATTAAGATATCAAAGGTATTATTTTTAATTCCTATACCAAAATCATGTAATGCAGTATCATAAAATTCAATTTTTTCTTGAACACTTGTGTCTTCAGAAAACTTTCGAATTGCTTCAATTGCTGCACCTTGAGATATAACAAGTGATGTGTCTATACTTTTTTTAGGTTCTATACCTAACTGATCTTTCAAACTCTCTCTTATGCTAGGTATTGCTGATGTCCCACCTGCCATAACTATCTCATCAATTTCACTTTTATCTATACCTGCACTATTTATAAGATTTTTGACAATATCTATAGATTTTTTTCTAATTTCAGAGATTTCATCATCAAACTCTTTTCTAGTAAGAGAAAATTCAAGATTAAAAGAAGAGCCATTAGAGGTTATTAGATTTGCTAGTGAAACAATTACATCATCATACTCTGATAATTCTATTTTTACTCTTTCTGCTTCGTTGATGATTTTTGAGAGATTTATATCATAATCTTTTTGAGTAAGACCACTATCTTGTTTGCTAATCATATCTAAAACATCATTTTCATCTAAAATCTTATCAAAAATCAGCTCTTTTACCTTATCAGTAATATCTTTACCACCTAAAGTATTATCGCCATCAGTTTCTACTATTTCAATTTTTCCATCTTCAATTCTTAAAAATGAAGCATCAAAAGTTCCACCGCCAAAATCATAAATTAAAATAGTTTTATCTTTTTCCTCTTCCATCGCATAAGCAAAACCAACAGCTACCGGTTCTTTTTGAATTGCTATTTCATCAAATCCTGCCTCTTCACCTGCTTCTTTAACTAATGAAATTTGAGCAGGATTAAAGTTTGCAGGAACTGTAATAACAGCTTTTTGAATATCTTCATTTAATGTCTTTTCACTCTCTTCTTTTATGTGAGCCAAAAGTTTTTTCGTAACTTCTTTAGGAGTTACTTTGACACTATGAGAACTAGTTTCATCTATTGTTTGAGATTTATGATTATTAAATTCGCCATAATTTAAAGCAACTACATTTTCAGATTCAGCTTTTGCTATTAGTCCCTTGTCATTAGTTATTAAATAAACATGTTTATTAAGATTTTCATTTGTAAAATATTTAGCAATACTTAAAATTCTATTATCGTTATCATCATTTTTACTATTAACAGTTAAATCTTCTGATAAGATATCTAAATGACTATCTTCAAATGATATATTAGTTTCTGATTTACACTCATCTATACTTTCTAATGCCATTTTTGCACTATCTTTTACATCTTCATTATTCTCTAAGTTAGATACTTCTCCTATAACTGTCTTAGATAATCTAATACTATCATTTTGTGAAAATTGTTTTAAGATAAAAGGTTCATCTATAAAAATATTTGTATCTATAATAAAAATCTCATCTTTTTGTTTTTCATCTTCTTGTGAAAATTCAAGAGTATATTTTATATTACTACCTAAATCTCTTTTAAACTCTTTAATCATAAGTTCAGGATTACTAACACCTTTTTTAAGAGCTTTATCTCCAAATATCACTTTATCTTTTGTCTCATAAAAAAGTACAGATGGAATAATTTTTTTATTTCTAAACTTAACTTGTTCAAACTGATTGTTTTTAAAATAAGTTACTACTGAATTAGAAGTACCTAAATCAATTCCTATAAATGTTCCATCTACCTCTTCAAATATTGCTTCTTGTGCCATTTTCTTTTCCTTTTTTTAATTTATATTATTTGTAATGAACTTGATATTTTTTGAAAAATATTTTCCAAATCATCTATACTATCTATTTGATAATAATCACAACTTGAAGCAATCTTTTGTAAAAGATTCTCATTCACTCCATGACCTACTCCAATAGCTACTACTCTTGAATTATCTTGTTTTAATTTATCAGCTTCTGCAATAGCTGGACTTTCTGAAGAACCTCCATCTGTAACTAAAATAACTAATTTACTATTTTCAGCTCTTGATAAAACCTCTTGTCTTGTTTCTCTAAGTCCATCTGCTATATCAGTACCACCTTTACAAGATAATTGAGCAATAGATTGATTTAATGAATTTTTATCATTTGATAAATAAGATAAAGTATGGGCATAAGATTCAAACTCTACTAAACCAACTTTATGTATATTTAAATCTATCATACTTGACACCATCATAGTACATGCTTCTTTCGCTTTTTCAAGTGGATAACCACACATACTACCAGATACATCTATAACTAAAGCAATATCAAATGGTTTTACATCAGGTGTTATCTTTTTTTTTACACCTTTATCTATCTCAATATTTTCATTTTTACTTGAACCACTTTTTAAATCTCTAGCTGTAACTTTTAAGATTCTATTTTTGTCAAATTCAAATGTAACTTCTATTTGTGGTATACCTGCATTAGCTTGTTCTATATTTTCAAGAGAAAAACCTCCATAAAAATCATTGTTATTAATATTATCTTCATCTTCTCCCTCAAATACATTTACATCAACACTTTGTTGTAAATCCATAGCAGTTGAATATATTTGAGTACTAGAGATTGGATAGTTTTGATTTTTTTTCAAAATTGGTGAAAACTTATCATAAATCAATTCTACACCTAAAGAGTGAGAAATAATATCTCTAATGTTAACTGAATTATCATCTTGAGCGATAATAGCAGCACCCATAGCAACAAGTTTATCAAGTGGTTTATCTGAATATGGAGCTTTACCAAATAGTTCTGTTACAAATTCTCTTACAACAGGTATTTTTGAACTACCACCCACTAAAACTATTTTATCTATATCATTTGAGTTATATTGAGAATCATCAAGAGTCTTTTTAATTGTTCTTTTAATTTTATCTATTGTATTTGAAGATATATTTTCAAATTCATCTCTAGTAAGTTTAGTAACTAGATTATAGCCACTTAAAAGATTTGGTATCTCTACTTCCACTTCTTCATATTCAGATAACTCTTTTTTTATATCTTCAGATTTTGTAATAAGTACTTGTTTAGCCTTAATATATTCATCTTCTGCAATACCTGCTTTTTCAAGTGAAGCTAAATTAACTCCTTGCTCTTTTCTAATATGTTTAAGTAGATATTCTAAAATATGATTGTCAAAATCATCCCCACCTAGTTTATTGTCACCATCAATTGCTAATGTTTCAAAATTGCTATTCGATACTTTTAAAATAGAGGTATCAAAAGTACCCCCACCAATATCAACAATAAAAAGTTTTTGATTTATATTATCTTCAAATCCGTAAGCAACAGCTGCAGCAACTGGTTCTGTAATAATTTGTTTTATAATAAAACCTGCATTTTCACCTGCTTTTTTTGTTTCATCAATTTGTGTTGATGTAAAATAAGCTGGAACAGTTATAACTGCTATAAATTCTGTTATATTAGAAAACTTTTTTTCTAAATTCTTTTTTATCTCTTTTAAAATTTCTGTAGCTATATCCGTTGGTGTAAAAATTCTATCTTCTATACTCCAAGTTTTGTTAGCATCACCCATAAATGTTTTTGAAGATTTTATAAAATTACTTGGATTTGATACAGCTTTTTTCTTAGCTACATCACCTATGGTTATTTTTGAATCTTTGTATAGTATAACAGAACTAATAGATTCTTGATTTCTAAACCTTAAATATTCCATAGAACCATTTTCTAAATATGCTGCAACTGAATTTGTTGTTCCTAAATCTATACCTACTTGTAAACTTTTCATTTTCTTCCTTTTAATTTTATATGTCTTGTAAATATTTACTATAAATAAATTCTTTCGATTTATTATAAAAACAAGCTTTTAATTGAAATCCATCACTTTTTTCTTTCATTAAGGATATATAAATTTTCTTATCAGGAAAATCATTACCATTAATTTGTATTTTACCTATTTTTTTTATTTTCTTGAATATAAGACTAGTCTCCTTCATAAAAATGTACAATCAAAGTTAGCTAACTTTAATGAGATATTTGATAATATTTTTCTATAAGTTATATTTTTATACAGAATTTTTTTTAATTTTTCACCACTTGTTATACCAATATTTCTTAAAGTTTTCCGAGTAATAATAGATGATTTTAAAATATTTACACTATTGTCTATCCTCTTTAACACTTATCATACCTTTTATGTAATCAATAAGATTTTATCTTTTGAGTAGAGATAAAAATAAGATTTATCTCTTTATCTTCTGCCCATTCATAAAAGTTTTCTAATTCTTGAAACTCTTTTATTGTCTCATCATCAAAACTATTTAACGAAAATTCGTCCCTTATATTTTTAAGTAGTAGTTTTGTACAGACTACTCTCCTTGTTCAAATTTTTTAATCTCTTGGACAATCTCTTTTTGTATTTTTAAAAGTTCAAGTTTATTTTCAAGCGAATCTAATGTTGCTTTTTCTCTGTACATTACAACCTTATGTATAAAGTTATTTTCACCATCAATTGCTGAAATTATAGATAAAATCTGTTTATTTATGGCATTTAAAAAAGCGAGTTCTAAGTTTGTAGCAGGGACAACACCATTTG
>Ga0256837_1002325_pt1 | contig 11882 bp, 10 predicted proteins | sample 4562384metaG_FD_185976 | JGI IMG/M metagenome (GOLD analysis project Ga0256837, IMG submission 185976) | Hydrothermal vent microbial communities from Guaymas Basin, Mexico - 4561-384 | ecosystem: Environmental > Aquatic > Marine > Hydrothermal vents | place: Mexico: Guaymas Basin | collected... | reverse complement strand
AGTTAAATAATCTCTTAAAACATTTCCTGTAACAGAAATAGTATTTAATCCTCTTCTAACTCTTTTTAGAGTAAATCTCATAGCTTGTCTTGGAGCCATAATATGATATTCAATCTCTTTTTTCTCTAAATGAGCCGGTAAATATTCCATAACTTTTTTAATCATATTAGCATCATGAGCTCTGTTGCTATCAAGCCAGAATACAATTGGGTCACCTGTTAAAGCACCTCTTTCGTGAGCTAATCTAATCCAATCTTTAATAGCAATATCTTTTGCTCTATATAATCTCCAGATATCACCTTTTTGAACTTTATGAGCCATTAAAACAGTTCCATTTTCATCTTTAACTTCCATTAATCCATCTTCTGCTACTTTGAAAGTTGTAGGATGACTTCCATATTCTTCTGCTTTTTTAGCCATTAAACCAACATTTGCTACATGTCCCATAGTAGTTACATCAAATTGTCCATTTAATTTAGCATCTTCTAAAATTTCATCATACATTAAAGCATAACTTCTATCTGGAATTACTGCTAATGTTTCTTGTGTATTTCCATCTTTATTCCACATTTTTCCACCTTCTCTAATTACCGGTGGCATAGAAGCATCGATGATAATATCATTTGAGAAATGTAAGTTTGTAATTAAATTATCACTATCAACCATAGCAATATCAGGTTTTCCAGCTAAAATAGTATCTTTAATTGCTGCTTCAATTTCCTCTTTTTTGTCTGATTTTTCAAGTTTTTTAAGTAAATCACCGATACCTAAATCTGGATTAACTCCAATTTTTGCGAATTCATCAGCATATTTTTCAAATACATCTTTAAAGAATACACTAACAGCATAACCAAACATAATTGGGTCTGAAACTTTCATCATTGTTGCTTTTAAATGGATTGACCATAAAAGACCTTTTTCTTCTGCTTCTTTAATAGTTTCAGCCAAGAAAGTTTTTAATTTAGCAGCACTTAAAAAAGAAGCCGACAACACTTCTTTTGCTTCAACATCAGTAAGTTCTTTTAAAACTTTCCCATTTAATTCAATTGTAACTTTTGTAGGTTTTTCAACAATTACAGATTGCTCATTATCATAAAAATCACCTTCATTCATATAAGATACTTTTGCTTGAGGATTTTCATCAAATGGTTTTAATCTATGAGGATTTTTTTGAGCGAATTTTTTAACTGCATCAGCAGCTCTTCTATCTGAGTTTCCTTCTCTTAAAACTGGATTAACTGCACTTCCTAGACAAGTAGCATATTTTGCAGCAATAGCTTTTTCTTCTTCTGTTTGAGGCTCTTCTGGATAATCTGGTAAATCATACCCCTTTTCTTGTAATTCAGCGATAGTTGCTTTTAATTGAGGAACTGATGCTGAAATATTTGGTAATTTAATAATATTAGCTTCTGGTTTATTTACTAATTCACCAAGAAATGCTAACTCATTAGCTATTCTTTGTTCTTCTTTTAATACATCATTAAATGTAGCAATAACTCTTCCTGAAAGAGAAATATCTCTATCTTCTACATTTACTCCAACTTTTTCAGTAAATTTTTGCACTATTGGTAATAACGAATATGTCGCTAATGCTGGTGCTTCATCAATTTTTGTCCAAATGATAGTTGCTTTACTCATCTTTTGTTTCCTTTTTATTAAGTTTTTAATCACAAAATTGTAACAATTATTTAAAATAACTTTTTAAACTTATATAAAATTTAAAAAAAGAAAATAAAAAGTGTTTCATTTTTTCACATTCTTTAAATGCTCTTTGTAACTTTTAGTAAAAATATGTTTTCCATTAACTCTTACAAAATATAAATATTTAGTTTTTATAGGAAAAATAGCAGATACTATTGCTTTTTGTGATACCACACAAATTGGTTTTAGGGGTAATCCATAAAATTTATAAGTATTAAATTTTGTATTATCATTTTTTATTCTGCTTGGTGTAACTTTTTGATGAGAATATTTACCATAATTTAATGTTCCATCCATTTGTAATTTCATATGTTTTTTTAATCTATTATAAATTACACTACTTATCATTTTCATCTCTTTTTTATTTCCTGCTTCTTTTTGAATAATTGAAGCAATAATCAAATATTTATAATATTTTTGAAAATTCCAATAAGCAAAAATTCTTTTTGCTAGTTCTTTATGTTTTTTTAGAGATATTTTATATAAATAATTACAAACCTCATCTTTTCTAAATCCATAAGGTAAATAATATGTTTCTGGATATAAAAAATTTGTATGAATATTGTTACATTTTAAACTATTAAATCCCATTTTATTGGCAATTTGTTTATAAATAAAATAATCAGTTTCACCTGGAATAATAGTTATTTTTTTAAGAGCAGCTTTTGATTTGGTAAGTTTATATAAAAAATCAAATTTTGTCATTTTTGTTTTTTTTAAATCTATCCAACCACTTTGAGGAGTTCCGATAAAATAAAGTAAATATTTATCAAAAGTTAATATATCAACATCACTTTTTTGTAACTTTTTAATGGTATAATTCAAATTACCTTTTGGAATAAAAATTATACGATTTGTTGTAACTGGTTGAATTAAATAAAAAAGGAAAAATATGCTTAAAATCATAAAATATTCAATTATACTAATAATTCTTTCTATCATTTCATCTCTCTTTATATTATATTTTTATTTATTAAAAGGATTTTCTCTAAAAGATATTCATTATAAAAATCTAAATATAGGAGAATTATATATAAAAATAGAAAAAAAACTTATATTTAAAGCAAATAATATTTATTTTATTTCAAAATCAACTAACAAAAAAGAGAATGAAAAAATAAATTTTAAAGAAAATTCTAAAATTTTAAAAAATGTTCTTCAATATTTATCATTTTTTCAAGAGATAAAAATTCAAAATTTAAATATAAACAAAAATAAAATAACCTTAATTTCATTATATAAAGATAAATTTATTTTCGATAATAAAGATATTTATTTAAAATTATCACTAACACCTAAAAGAGATAAATTTATATTTCATTTTGATAAATTAAATATAAAACAATTTAATGTAAAATTAAAAAATATACATGGAAATTTTTATTCTGATTTATTAAATTTATATGTAAATATAGATATGATATATAAAGAGGCTGAAATTAAAACTCATTTAAAAATTTCTAATAAACATTTAAAATATAAAGTTTCTATTTATAATATTTCAAAAAAAACTTTATCTAAATTTAAAGAAAAACTTTCTCCTATTCAAAAATTATCAATTTATGAAATAAACATAAATGGGGATGAAAAACAACTTTCGGGTAACATATATAACTCAAAAATAAATATTAAAAATTTAAATATAGATATTCCTAAAACAAAAATAGATTTTAATATAATCAAAAAAACAGCACTTATCAATATTCCTAAAAATAACATAGATTTAAATAATACTCATATAGAAATTACAAATACAAATATAAACTATCACAATATAATAGATGCTGATATAGATAATATTTTTATTAAACACAATTTTGCATCTGTAAAAATCACAAATATTAAAGCAAATTATTATAAAAATATTGTAGATATTTTCACTCCTACAATAATACTATATAACAAAAATTTAAATTTAAAACTTTTACAAAATAAAATAAATTTTAATATAAATAAAAACATATCTCAAATTCAAAACAACTCATTAAAATTAAATTATCAAAATCAATATTTTATAGATATAAATAATTTACTCACAAATATAAATTTAAATAACAATAAAATTCAAACAAATTTCCCTACTCTAAACATATCAAATAAAGATATAAAAGCAAAAATTAGCGATAATAAAATAAGTTATGATTTAAATAGTTCTAATTTAATAAGTTATAATAAAAAAGCAAGTATTGATTATAAAACTATAAAATCATTAAATTTAGAAAAAATAAGCACTTCTTTTAATGTAAATAAAACTTATTTAGATACACAAATTCCTATTATCAAGATAGGTAACATTGAAATTGATAATTTAAATATTAACCTAAAAAACAATATAGTTGATATATTATTTCATACAAATACTTTATTATCAAAAGAGTTAAATAAAGTTTTATCAGTTTTTGGAGTTAATATATCTATCTATCAAAAAACAGGTAAAAATAATATAAATGGAAAAATTAAATATAATTTAAATAGTAATAAATTAAATACTCATCTAAAAATAGATGTAAATAACTCTAAACTGATGCTTACAGACAGCACTTCGTTAGATATTCATTATTCCAATTTAGAATTAAAAGATAATAATATTTCATTAAAAAACACCTCATTAGATTACAATCAATCAATTGTAAATTTAACTTATAATATTGATAAAGGTTTGATAAATTTAGATAAATCATATATTAAAACTTATGGTAAATTTATTGATTTAAATATTACAGATATTGTAGAAATTAAAAATTATCCTGAAAATTTATTTATTGATTTAAAGGGAATTGATATATTTTTAGAAAACTTAAAAACATCTATCTTAATACATAAAAGTATAATTGTAAATATCGATAAACTTTCAAAATTTTATAATTATATCCCTTATCTATCAGAATATGGATTAAATGAAGGAAAAATAAAAATCAATATAGACAATGAAATAAAAATAATATCTAATATTACAGATACAAACCAAACTATTTTAGAACAAAATTTAACACCACTTAAACAAATAGATATAAATACGACTATAAAAGATAATAATATTACAATTTATCATCCAAAACTAAGAATTAATATTTTACAAGATACAAATTTAACAACTATTAAAGGTGGATTTAAAGATATTGATTTAAATATTACAAAATTTATAGACCAAAATAAAAGTGAAGATAATTCTTCGCCAAATATTCAAGCAAATATATTTGCAAAAAATACATACATTTATTATAACGATGTAAAGTTATATTCTGAAAAATTACATATAGATTATAATTCAACAAATATAAAAGTTTCATCTATTTATAAGGATAGAAATATTTCAATATTCTCAGATGATGGAAATATAAAAATATATGGTTTAAAAATAAAATCAAAAACTTTTCAAGAACTAACAAATTCAAATATTTTAAATGACCCTTTTATCACTTTTTTTGCCATACAAAATAAAAATAGTGAAATTTTACAAGGATTTATAGAAATTAAAAGTGGTTATATAAAAGAATTAAAAGCTTTTACAAATATATTGGCTTTTATCAATTTAGTACCTTCTCTTGTAACTTTTCAAGCACTTGGCTTTACAAGTAAAGGTTATAAAATAAAGCATGGATATATCGAATATATCTTTTATAATAAAATTTTATACTTTAAAAAGATAACAATCAAAGGGGAAAACCTTACAATAGATGGACAAGGGTATATAGACCTAAATAAAAAAACAATTAAACTTAATGTAAATGTAAATCTTTTAATAAAACTTGTAAAAGATATTCCGATAGTGAATTATATTTTACTTGGAAAAGATGGTGGAATAACATTAAAACTAACAATAGAAGGAGATTTAAAAGACCCAAAAGTAGATACAAACACTGCTTCAAATATTATAGAAGCACCTCTTGGAATAATCAAAAGAACACTTCTTACACCATTTAGACCATTTATAAAGGATGATAAGTAATGATAAAATTAAAAGAGATACCACTTTTTAGTAATTTAGATATAGAAGATTTAAAGGAGTTAGACAATATTTCTACAATTAAACATTTAAAAAAAGGAGAAATTATTTTTTATCAAGGTGATAAAAGTGATTTTTTATATTTGCTTATAAAAGGAGATGCAAAAATATATAGAATAGATAATAAAGGAAATAAAATTATTTTACATCAATTTATAGCTCCTTCTCTTTTGGCTGAAAGGGCTAATCTTACAGAAATACCTTATCCTGCGAATTGTGTAATGGAAAGTGATGGTAGTGTCTTAAAAATAAATTTTGAAGCTTTTAAACTGCTAATGAGAAAAGCTGATATTTGTTTTAAAATTATGCAATCATTACTAAAAAAAATGACCTCACTTGAAGATGTTATTGATAATATTATTTTAGATGCCCAAACAAGAATAGCAAAATTTATATATGAAAATCCAGAAGCATTTGAAACTCTAAAACAACATTCAATTGCAAATATTTTAAATATAAAACCTGAAACTCTTTCAAGAAAATTAAAAAAATTTAAAGAATTGAAAATTATTGAAAATCAACATTCAAAACTAAAAATTATAAATAAAGAAAAATTAAAAGAACTATTTATTTGGTAACTCTTTTTCTAAATATAACTTTATTTCTCCCACTCCCTTTCGCTTCATACAGATACTCATCAGCTTCTTTTAAAACATCATCTATTGTGTGATGAAAATTATTCGCTTTTGCTATTCCTAAACTAACAGTAAATTTTATAGTTTGATTATCAAATTCAATTAAATTTCTTTCTATTGCTTTTCTTATAACCTCTATCCTTTTTTTTACTTTATTTTCATCATTAAAATTACAAATTAAGCCAAATTCTTCCCCTCCAAGTCTTCCAAAAATAGTATCTTCTTCTATATAACTTTTTACAATTTCAGCAAATTTTTTGATTACAATATCTCCTATATGATGACCATAAGTATCATTTATATTTTTAAATTTATCAATATCCATCATTACAGCAAAAAGAGTATCTTTTTTATTCTTAAATCTATCCATTGCTAATGTAAAAAATTGTCTTCTATTTAATGAGCCTGTCATTGTATCGTGAGTAGCAATATACTCTAAATCTTCTATTAAGTTCTTAATTTTCAAATGTGTTTTTATTTTTGCTAAAAGTTCCCTTTTTTTATATGGTTTTGTTACATAATCTACTGCCCCCATATCATAACCTTTTACAATAGATTCCTCATCGAGTCTTGCTGTTACAAAAATAATAGGTATATTTTGTGTTTTTGGGTTACTCTGTAAAATACTACAAACTTCATATCCATCAAGACCTGGCATCATAATATCAAGTAAAATTAAATCTATTTTTTGTGATTTTACTATTTCAATAGCCTCATTTCCCGTATATGTACAAATTATATTATAATTTTCATCTAATAATTTTTTTAAAATTTCTAAATTTAATCTTACATCATCTACTAATAAAATAGTTTGTTTCATTAATTCCCCTTTAATTTATATTCCCTTTTTCTTTGTCTTGATGTTGGAATTTGAAGTTCTTCTCTATATTTTGAAATGGTTCTTCTAACTATTTGTATTCCAAATTTATCTTTTATAAGTTCAGTAATTTTCTCATCATTTAAAGGTTTGTTTTTATCCTCTTTTTTAATAAATTCTTTTATAGAATTTTTTATTTCTCTACTCGAAGTATTTTCATCTATTGCTTTTGAAAAAAAATATTTTATAGGGATAACTCCTTTATCACATAAAATATATTTATTACTAATTGCTCTTGAAATAGTTGATTTTGCATACCCTAATTCAACTGCTACATCTTCAAGTTTCATAGGTTTAATAACTCCCCCTATAAAAAAATCATATTGAAGTTCTAATATCATCATTGCTATTTTATAAAGAGTTGTTTTTCTAAGTTCTAATGCTTCTATTAAACTCTTTGCTTCTTTTAATTTTTCTTTCGCAAACTTATCTAACTTATCACTTTTTTTAATCTCTATATTAGGATAATAATCTTCATTTAATTTAATATCCAAATTCCCATCGTTATTTAAAATAATAATATCTGGAATAATATATTCACTATCTATATATTTCATTGCAGGTACTATATTTAATTGTTGTATAACATTTAATGCTTCTTTAAAAAGTTTTTCATTTTGATAATTTTCAATATATTCAAAATTTTCTATCATTTCTGTTGTTAATTTATAAACTTTATCATCAATCTCCATATTTTCAAGTTGAAACAAAAAACTCTCTTTCATATTTTTCGCACCAACTCCATTTGGTTCTAATGTAGAAAATCTAAGTCTAATTTTTTCTATTTCATTTTTATCAACTCCTAACTCTTTTGCTATCTCTTCTTCATCTCCTTCAAAATACCCCTCATTTGTAATATCTTCTACAATTTTAAAAGCAATATTTTTTGATTTTTGAGTAGGAAAAAAGTAAGAACCCTCTATTTGATTTTTTAAATCATCATATAAAGAACCGTTATCAATCAAACAATTTTCTATAACTTCACTTGAAGAATTTTGAACATAATTACTAAAAGTTATAAATTTTTTATATCGAACATTTATAAAAGGATTTTCTTTTTCTACATCTTTTACAATCTCATCAATCTCTTCAAACGATGATTTTAAAATAGGTAAAAATCCTAATAACTTATTAGAAAGTTTATTTTTATTCGATATTTTTAATTTCAAAATTTAAAATCCTCCCCAAGATAATATTTCCTAACGAACTTATCATTTACTATTTTTTCTGGAGTTCCATCTGATAACATCTCCCCATCTTTTAATACATATGCCCTATCACAAATATCAAGAGTTTCTTTTACATTATGGTCTGTGATTAAAACCCCTATATTCTCATTTTTTAAAACTCTAACTAACTCTTTTATATCATTTACATTTACAGGATCAACCCCTGCAAAAGGTTCATCTAAAAATAAAAATTTAGGTTTTGGAACTAATGAACGAGCGATTTCTACTCTTCTTCTCTCCCCTCCACTTAAATTTATCCCTTTTCTTTTTCTAATATTTTCAATATTAAATTTTTCAAGTAAATCTTCTACTATCTTTTCACCCTCTAAACTCCCTTTTCCATAACATAATTCACTAGCTACAAAAAGATTATCTTCTACACTCAAATCCCTAAAAATAGAAGCTTCTTGTGCCAAATATCCTATCCCTTTTTGTGCTTTTTTATGTAAAGGTAAAGATGTTATATCTTCATTATCTAAACTTACTTCCCCACCATCAGGTTTTACAAGCCCACAAATTAGATAAAAAGTTGTAGTTTTCCCAGCTCCATTTGGACCAAAAAGTCCAACAACTTCTCCTGAATTTATTTCAAGAGAAACCCCTTTAATAATTTTTGTTTTTTTAATAATTTTTTCTAAATTTGTTGCTTTTAGTTTATACAATTAAAAATCCTTTTTTTATCTAATAACTTAATCTCTATTTTTAAATATTCAAATCCAAATTGTTGAAGATATTTTTCTAATTCTTCCCCCCATTCAATAAAATGGTATCCCTCTTTTTCAAACTCTTCAAGCATACCTAAATTTAAGAAATCATTTATAGTTTTATTATATAAATCATAATGGTGTATTTTACCATAAATATTTTGAATAGAAAAAGTGGGAGATGTTACATTTTCATCTATCCCCATTGATTTTACAAACTCTTTTACAAATGTTGTTTTACCACTTCCTAATGTTCCACTAAGAATTATAATATTTTTACCACTATTTTTCATACATTCTATAACTTTTTGTAAATCAGATATATTTTTTACTTCTATCATAATCAAAACCTTATGCTGGTATTAGATTATCCACATATTCATGTATAACTTTACCTTCTCTTTTTAAAACAAAATAACCTTTTGCTTTCGCTTTTTTTATAACATCTTTTGGAACTTTAAACCCAGCAACTCCAGCATAAATTTTATAATTTTTATACTCTTTCATCATTCTTAAATGTTTAATTTTCCTATCTAATGTATCTATTACATTAGGATGGACTTTATATTTTACTTCTATCAAAGCTAAACTACTCCCATTTACAAGCAATATATCAAATTCATCATTTATTTTTTTTGTTTGTAAAGTAACATTTTCTAATAAATAATCAAAATTTAATTTTCCTATTTTTAAGACATTTTTTAAAGAATTAACAAAAAATTCTTCTGCCACTTCTCCTTGATTATTACTAATATTTCCTACTAAAACTCCTATTTTTTTGAGTCTTTTATCTAAATCTTCTAACATTTCCGAATGTTTTTCTCCCATTTTAGATAACTGCTCATCTGTTTTCTTTAACTGCTCATCTGTCTTTTTTTGACTGTCGCTAACTTCTTTTATGCTTTTATAAACATCTTCCATCAATTTTTTTAAATTATCATCTATTTCAAACATTTTTTACCCCTTTACTCATAATATGTAACTGAACTTTTTCCAAATTTTTTAGTTTTTATTTTTTTATATTTTCCTATTATTTCTGGAAATTTTATCCCTGTTTGATGCTCAATAATGATTTTTTCTACATTTATTCTTGGAAGTCTGACAATAGTTTCTATTACTTTATCATAAATTTCCTCATTTCCTTCTCTTATAGCAAATGGAGGGTCAAAATAAAAAAAGGCTTTTTCTTTATTTCTTTGTAATTTTTCTACAACATCCCAAATTGTTTCAAAACTATCTCCTAAAATTGCTTCACTATTTTCTTCCTCTTTACACTCTTTTATATTTGTATTTAATACTTTAAAAGCATAATCATCTTTTTCTAAAAAATATGTATATTTAGCTCCTCTACTAAGTGCTTCAAGTCCTATACTCCCTGTCCCTGCAAATACCTCTACAAAAATAGAATCATCTACTTCAAATTGAAGTGTATTAAAAACAGATTCCTTTAAAATATTTTTACTACTTCTTGTTTTCTCTGTATCTGCCATATAAAGTTTTTTACCTCTATGTTTTCCTGCTATGATTTGAATATTACTTTTTACCATATTCTTCCTTTATTAAATTTTTTAATTTTTTACTAAATTCATCAATTAAATTATCAAGTTTAACTTCAAAACTCTCTTTTTTTGGAGTTTTTATCAATTCATCAAAAATAGACATATCTATTTCTAACTCTTTTTTATTTTGTTGTTTTGATGGTTTAATTTTTTCTAATTGAAGTAAAAGTTGCGATTTTGAAAAAGGTTTTTTTATATCCTTTCCGATAATTATATCACCATTTTCATCACTTATTATAATACCATCATCACTTAAATAATCTTTTAAAAACTCTTCTAATGCTTTTTGAAGCAAAAGTGATTTACACTCTATTTTATATTTCAAAATAACTCACTTACTTTTATTATTTCATTTAATTTCTCTTTTGCTTTACCACTATCAATTAAATATTCTGCCATCTCAATTCCAGATTTTAAGTCATTAACTTTTCCATCAACTAAAAACCCTGCTGCCGCATTCAATACAACAATATTTCTTCTATCACTTTTTTCCCCATCAAAAATAGACAATGTTATTTTACTATTTTCATAAGCATCGCCCCCTATTAAATTTGATTTTTTACCTGCTAATCCATAATCATTTGGATTTATTATCATCTCTTTTATTCTCTCACCATTATAAAAAGCTGCTCTTGTATTTGCTTCTATACTTATTTCATCCATTCCGTCTAAACTACTCACAACCATTGCTTTTCTACTCTCTAACATTACCAAAGCATCTGTAATTTTTTCAACATAATCTGGACTAAAAACCCCTATTAGTTGTTTTTTTACACCTGCTGGATTTGTTAATGGTCCTAAAATATTAAAAATAGTTCTATGTGTTAAACTTTTTCTAATTGGCATAATATATCTCATTGCTGGATGATGATTTTGAGCAAAAATAAAACAAAAACCTGTATCTTCAAGCATTTTTACTTGGTCTGTGGGTTTTAAATTTAAATTTATTCCCAATTTTTCTAACATATCTGCACTTCCACTTTTTGAAGTGATACTTCTATTTCCGTGTTTTGCTACATAGCACCCTCCACTTGCTAAAACTATTGATACCGTAGTAGAGATATTAAAAGTATTACTTTTATCTCCTCCTGTCCCACAATTATCTATGAGTTTTTCTTTTAAATCCTCTGGAACTGGTAACTTTATAGAATGCTCTCTCATCACTTTTGCT